>ENA-ORXT01005497-ORXT01005497.1-marine-metagenome-genome-assembly--contig:-NODE-5497-length-12411-cov-3.948922_pt1 | contig 12411 bp, 9 predicted proteins | sample MGYA00237868_ERZ511482 | MGnify/ENA metagenome assembly ERZ511482 | reverse complement strand
CTGTGCATTATGGTTGATGGAGTGGAAGTTCCGCTTGATCAGTATGTATGCGATCGGGTTGAAGAGAAGGACGGTGATGGGACGGGCACAAACGATGAAAGCCCAAGTGGTGGTAGTGTTGCACTTGTGAACGGTGACGGCGATGCACTTGTGGCAAATCAAGGCGCGGGTGCTAATTCATTCCGCGTACAGGAGCCATTGACATGGTGTGATCCTGCCGATAGCGCAATAAAGCCTGTCCCTAAAGATACCAAGATCCTTCTGCCTGCTAATGGTGGCCTAGTATTGCCGTTTGTAGATAGCGGTGATGGGTGTACACCAGAGGCGCCACCATGCCCCACCAATACATATCTTACATGTACCCCCAAGGGCGATATCTGGGGATGGGATGGATCAAAATGGACTTGCCACAATGTAAGTGCAAACTCAGAAGTTTTGCCACTTATTGGGGGCGGTAGCGATACGTTGTTTGCTGCTGACATCACCGCTTGGCCTACTGGTGCAGCAGGGTCCGATACAATTAGATGTGTTACGCGCACCATAACTAATAAAGATTGTGTATGTTGGTATTACGAAGGATACGTGAGGCTACAGGTTCAATTCGGCGCTGTCGGGCCGGACAACCAATGGAATATGGGGTTGCAAACTGGACCAAATGACACAAGTCCACAGGCTTGGGTTTCGAGCGGAGCGTCTATTATCGACACAGTAAATTCAGCCAACCCCGCAACTGATCAAAAAGACGAAATACAGACTTTTACCCGAGGAAAGATTTTACCCGGAGAAAGATTTGTATTTGAAGTTTGTTCTTATTTCCAAAAATTATCACACACAGACAATGGAACTCAGAGAGCGCAGTCTATAAGTTTGGCCGGACGAATTACCATTAGTCGTGTAAAAGACGGAGCAGTAGATTGATGATTTTTGGAAATAACACGAGCAAAATTGGAGAATCAAATAATGCCAAACGCACCTAGAAAATACTACATTTCGTCCGATAAAATTACACCTTCGTATGGAAGAGAAGTACCAGAAGGCGGAACAGAAGTAACTAAGAGTGTTTACGATCAAGCCGTAATTGATTTTGACTTGCTAATCAACGGTGATCCAATTGCGATTGCCGCAGAAACAGCAGCTTACATTGCCGAACGTGACGAACTCAGAGCTTCGGCCTATGCCAAGCATGTTTTGCAATTTGGTGATAACGCTTACACGCCAGAAGAGTGGCGTGAGTTGTACGGGTATTTGCCAGCTATTAAAGCAACCAAAAAGTAAAAGAGGCTAAATAGAATGGAGAATCTATTTTACATATTCAATGCGGCTTTTTTCTTTGCTCACTATCTGGTTAGTGGAAAGCCGAAACAATCTACATCCGTACCAGATGGACATAGGCTGCATCCGTCAAATAACCCAAATAAGTATCTGGGCCAAACAGACGGATTTGCTGGACCGCTTGGCATATTCCAAATAACTCGATGGCTTGTGTTTGTTGGAGTAGAAAAGTTGCCTATTCCCGATGTCGTGAAAGTGCATATTCGAGACGGCTTTGAATGTCGGTATTGCATGACGTCTACTCTGGCAATTCTGTTTTGGTTTATGCCTGAATACATACTCATGCCATTTGCGGCGGCTGGCTTTGCAACATTAATATATTGCGTCATTTCGCAGGTTTGGCGAGTAGGAGCGAATGATTTCTAATGGCTGGATGTAAAGATTGCGGCGGCGGGAGCGGCAAGACTGGATTTGAGAAACTGACGAATAGCAAAGTTGAAACTGCCAAAGATTATAAATGGTCAGGCGCAACCGTGAGCAAAACTAATGCCGGTGAAGGTAAGTCGAAAATTCAAACCGATCAACATCAACAGCTTTCTAAAACAGCTCGATAATCTGGCCTTAGATGTGGCTGAGAAGCGCAAGAAAGATTTTGATGAGTTGGTAAGAACGTCTAAATGGCTAACTGCCAAAATAGACAAAACCACATATCGCTATTGCGTTTGGGTTGACGATGGCGGCATGGGAATTTGGGAAAAGATAGCACTTGGCACACAAGACCATTTTGTAAAGCCAAAAAGTCCAGATGGCGTCTTAGCGTTCCCAGCTAACTACAAGCGCAAGACCATACCAAATGCTTTCAAATCGCAAGCGGGCGGGCCAAGCGGTCAGTTGAGATTCTCAAAAGGCCACAAGGTCAAAGGTATCGAAGCTGGGAACTGGCATATTTTGGCACGTGAAAAAGCAGAAGCAGAATTAGAAATAGCTGCACGAACTATCAAATGCACTTAGGAGCATACTGAATGAAACTATTAGAATTTACAGGCTCATACCATATGCCTAGAGCTGCTTTGGTATATCGTAATGGGGCCATCGCAAACCCAACCGGTTATCGGTTTGGCAACTACGAAGGCGGCAAAGTCTTCTCTGCTCATGACCAAGATGCAGAGTTATTTCTTGGCAAGGTTGAAGCTGACGAAGAGAATCACATCCGATGGTTAAACGGATGGGTGGAGCCGCTGGCCGATGATGGATATAAAGAGGTCAAAGAAGCGACACAAGAAGATGAGGTCATCGACGATACTGTCTATCCTTGGGAAAAACCAACACCAGAAAAACCAACACCAGCCAAGCCAGAAAAACCAACAGAGAAATTGAGCAAATTAACTCCTGACACAAAGGAGAGTAAATAATGAGTAGCAGATGTAAAGATTGTAATGACAATTCAGTAGGTGATACACAATCCACATTAACGCCATTTGTGCAAATCGGTGGATGTGGTCCAAAGAACGATGTTATTTGTGCAACTATTGACGGGGAGTGGGGCGGTGTTGGTCTAAAAGTCACTGGCGCAACCAAGAATCTACGTGGTGAGCGTACGCCTATCTTGCGACGTGAAAAAGACGGTGGTCTCAAAGTCTGTGGATTTACAGAAGCGCAACCAGGCACAAACACGCTAACGACTGAGGTCGCTAATTGTGGCTGTGGTGGTTTCCATCAAATGGAACTTCTCGGTTGTCCCATTATGAACCTGTATTTCGTTCAGCATTGTTGCAAGTCGTTCGACTGGCAAAATAAATGGGCCAACGTTCTAGCGTTCAATGATGTGAGTTACAGCAATGTTGGTTTCTCGGATTTGTCTACGTATGACGAAGCTGACGCTACGCTATTTACTACTCACTCAGGCGAGTTTACAGACTGCGCACGCTATTACAGCATGGAAACTTCCCTTGATGCGTCGATCAATCTGGGCGGCTCAATCGCTGCCATGGTCTATGGTGAGGAAAACTGCGAAGGTGGAGACTGTGGGCGCAAGTCGGATTGCGGATGTTGCTGGTATAAGATTGCTGACAATGGATTCTTATACATTAAGCAGGATTGTGATACGCCTGTAATCGGTCCTATCGGTGGTGCAGATATAGCGTTAGGCACAGGTGTATCCGCTGGAACTGGCGTTCCATGGAATAATGCCACAATACCACAATTCAACATTGATATGGAGTTGATTAACGGAACGCTTTACATCCTAAATGGCAATCAGATATACACGTCACAAATCGACAACCTGACAAAGCTGCCTACAGGATTTAGCGGCTCAACAATCCCAACATTGGTAGTTGGTCGTGGGTTGTACTGCGAAGGCTCTCAGGTGTTTGCTTACGGCTCAAAGTTTGGTAATGAAGCGGCTGTATTCGAGGTTGATTCTAATGGATCTACCGATGTGTCTTGGGAGTCAAACTCGTTCTTCTCTGCCATTTTCGATATTGCTTACGACGGCAACACGGCTATTGCAGTAGGTCAAAACAGCACAATCTACATCAAATCTGATTGTGGTAGCTGGTCGGTTCCATGTGCCACTATCGGCACGGTCGGCGGACCTACTACTTTGTTATCTGTTGACATTCGAGAGCCACGTGAATATTGGGTTGGAACTACTGACGCAGGCTTACAATATACCTGTGATGGTGGGTGTACTTGGGAACAAGCAAATGGTATTCCCGCAACGGCGCAAGTGCGCGACGTGCATTGGGAAAATTGCTGTAACGGGTATGCACTCGTTGACAACGATGGTACCACGGAAATCTGGACAACTATCGATGGTGGCAATTCTTGGATAAATGAAGGCGCTCGAATTTCACAAGGCAAAGACAACGTAACGCTAAATCGCATCTATACGCCATGCTGCCAAAACAAATCATTGACTGCTAATCAGTTTACCGCCATCGGTACGTCAGGCGGTCGAGCGGTCTGCTGCGTCGGTACACCATCTAACTGTTAAGTTATCCTTCGGGATAAATAGGATTCTCCGTTCTAGGGCGGTAGGCTTTCCGGCCTACTGCCCAAATCGGGAAATCTGATTATCCTTTAAAATTTAGAAACGGAGAATCTATATGCACACGTACAAATTCGACCTTGGCAAAGGTAAAGAGTTAAATCTACGCATCAAAGAATCATTCGATTATGATTTGTACATGGCTGCAATTAATGGTCATCAAATCAAAGACCCGATGCCAGAGCCACCTGCTGTTTTTGAGAGCGTCAAAAAGAAAGATGGCACGTTCGAAAATAAGCGAGTTGGTGTCAACGTCAATGATTCAACTTACCAAAACGCTGTCAATGCTTGGCAGTTGCGCATCAACAAAATCAATCTGCCGTTGCTCTATTCGATGGCCGTTGACACGACTGACCTTGATAAAGATTTCATAACATCCGCACGTGAGTACTTTGACTCTGAGCATAAAATCACTTTCTCGAAGTCGGATGCGGTGGCGGCTGTGAAAATCGGCTCCCTGCTCGAAGATAAGGTTCGAGGTATCACAGAAAGCGAATCGACCGAAGAAGATGACATGGGGACGGCAGAGGCTCGTTTTGTGTCTTTCCTCAAAAATCTTGAACGTGTAAACATGGGCTTGGTCGATACGTTTCATCAGTTCCTTTCAGACAACGGTCCAAAGAAAAAAGGATGATAAAAGGGAATCTATCTGGGATGTAAAAATGCCAGATGAATACCCAAATCTCAAATCAAATTCGAGCAGGAAAATAGAGTGGAATGCTGCTGGTGCTACCGCTCAAGACTGGATGGCTTTCAAGCAGATGCCGCCACATGAGCAGGCCATGATTGTGGCCATCTACCTTGACGGTCATCAGGCGGATGTGGTGAGAGATTTTATTAAGCATCCACCAACAAAAAACAAAGAGTTTGATTTGAGCGGATTCGGGGTATAGGCTAAATGGTCTATACCTCTTTTTTTAGAATATGTCACAACAAATAGCAAGTCTACAAGTTGAAATAACAGGTGTACAGCAGGCTGATAGAGCGTTACAATCGCTCAATCGGTCTATGGTCTCGTTCAATAGAGCAGAGGCTAATTTGGGGCGCTCTGGTTCAACTGGATTAAACAGACTAGCTACATCGGTCACGAAAGTTACATCTGGTCTATCTGGGGCTGCAAAGGCGGCTGTGGGGCTTGCTAAAACAGTTGGCACTATCGGCGCAGTTGGGGCGGCTGGTGTTGCGGCTGTGGGTGTATCGAGCGTCAAAACGGCTGCATCATTTGAACAACAAATTAGAAAAACTGCACTGATTACAGGTGCGGTTGGCGATGAGCTTGTCCAGAATGAAAAACGGTTGACGGAGGCGGCGGCTTCTGCTGGTGCGTCAACTTCATTCACAGCAACACAAGCGGCGCAAGCATTAGAATTCACGTCTTTGGCTGGCTTTAGTGTGGATGAATCGTTGGCAGCGTTGCCGGGCATTCTAGATGGTGCAGCGGCAACGGGTACAGACCTTGGACGTACATCCGATATTGTAACTGATTCTTTAAGCGCACTTGGTTTGGTCGCTGGAGATTCTGGCAAACTATTAGATGTTTTGGTTGCCACTACGCAAAAATCAAATACGGATTTTGAGCAACTTGGTCAGGCTCTCTCTTTTGCTGCGGTTGATGCGGCCGCGCTTGGTATTCCAGTCGAAGAGACAGCAGCGGCGCTTGGTGTGCTTGCTGACAATGGCATTAAGGCCACAAGAGGCGGCACGGGGTTTAGGCGCATTCTGGCACGGCTTGGCAACCCCACAAAAGAGGCAAATGCGGCTCTCTCTGAGCTTGGCATTAACATCTTCGATACCGAAGGCGCATTCCGTGGGTTGACACCTATTCTGGGCGACTTCAACCAAGCCACAGCGGACCTAAACGATGAAACACGTAAGCAGCTGCTGGGTGATATCTTTGGTATTCAAGGTGAAGGTATTGCAACCATCCTAGCTAATAATGTGGGACGCGTTCAAGAGCTTACAACAGAGCTAGAGAGCGCAGAAGGGACGGCGGCACGGGTTGCAGATGGGCAGCTTGATACATTGCAAGGGCAGCTTACAATTTTGGGTAGTGCGCTTGAAGGCGTCAAGATTGCATTCGGTGCGCCACTTCTGGAGCCTTTGAAAAGTTTTGCTACTTCGTTTGGTTCAATCGTGCAAGACCTAATACCCGTTGCATCTAATCTTGGCACAAGTCTTGCTGAATCGCTTGTGCCAAAAGCCGAGGCGTTTACGGCCTTTGCTACTGACTTTGGCAATCAGATACGCAGCGCATTGCAAGGCGATGCGTTCCGTATAGATTTTGGCGATTTGTTTGCTATCGGTGGAAACAGCCAAGGAGAGCTATTTGGTCAAATTAATATTGCCGATTTTTTCTTTGTGGATTTTGATAAGTCTGGGATTCAGCTATTAGAGATCGGTGATTTCTTCTCATTTGAAAATCTATCGGCAACGGGTGACGCGGGATCTGGTAAGTTCATCAACATAGCCGATTTCATTACATTCGAATTTGGCGGAGAGAATGGATTTACACGATTAACTATTGGTGACTTTTTTGACTTTGCAAATGCAGATGGCGGAACTGCAATTAATATAGCTGATTTCTTTGTTCTTGATTTCGATGCAAGTGGTGGATTTGAGATGCTTAGTATCGGAGACCTTATATCACTTGATGGGACAGGCGGACAGTCGTTGTTGAGCATAGGGGAATTCATCGAAGTTGACTTAAGCTCATTAGGTCAAAAGATAACAAGAGCATTTGACACCCTTTTAGCTGGTGAATTTACATTTGATTTTAGCGGTTTGCAATCTCGTATTCAGGCTCAATTTAATTCGTTTGTAGACTTCTTTTCGAGTGACGCAGGCGCAACAGATCCAAGTCAATTAGGCGGCGGTCAATCCGCATTTGCTGGGCTGGCAGAATCGGTACAGGCGCAATTAACATCTGCGTTAAGTTTTGAGTTCGCAATCCCAGAATCTCTATCCGCAATAGGCGATACAATCACGGGCCTAATTCCTGATGATTTGGCGTTGCCTAGCCTTGATGGAATAAAAACATTCTTTGCTGATTTGGTTTCATTACTTCCAGATGTTGAATTTGTTGTTCCAGATTTGAGCGGCATTAAAACATTTTTCTCTGATTTGAGCGGATTGTTCGGTGGTGCCAACGAAAACGTAAGCGATCCATCTCAATTGTCGCAAAGCCAAGGCGATCCGCTTGCTGAAATTCTTAATATTCGGAATGAAATCGTTGAATCATTGAGCGGTATAGCACAAGGTATTCTGTTGGCAGGCACAAATCTTGTCTCTGCGGTAGATGGCGCTGCAATAGGCGAGGTTTTATCTGATGTTGTAAGTACATTTACTAGTTCTCTAAGCGATCTCGCAAGTGGTATTGACTTGCCTGGATTGAGCGAAGCGGCATCTGGATTGCTTTTGGGAATAAGCCAACAGATTAATAGCGCTTTGTCATCTGATAGCTTTTCTTTGGTTGGAGCAAGTCTTTCTAGCTTAGCATCTAATTTAATAAATACAATCGGTGATACGCTTGGAAATCCTGCCACCTACGAAAATCTATTAGGTGGATTCACAAATATATCAACGGGTATACTCACTGGATTGGGGAATGTCATCGGTGGTATAGATTTCGCAGGTCTTGTAAGTGATTCATTTGACGCGATTGCAAATGTTGGTGATGCGATAAATGAAAACATAAATATAGATCAAGGATTGGAAATAGGTAAATCTCTCGGTGATGCTGCGGGCGGAATTTTTACGGGCCTTGTCAATGGGATAACCGAAGTTGTAACAGATCCAGAATTTTTTACCAATCTTGGGGATTTGGCATCTACTGGCGTCGGTACTGCTGTAAACTTCGCTGGTTTTGCCGTCTCTCTTGTCGGTGGAATTGTCTCTGGCGTTGCAGAATCATTTGGTGATGATGCTGCATTTCAAGAGTCATTTTCAAGTTTAGCCAGCTTCATTGCAGACGGCCTGGCATCCTCTTTTAGCGGCCTAATAGAGACGGTTGGCTTGACGCTCGGTCAGCTACTTGCACCATTAGCAGATACCGTTGGCTTTGAAAATCCGTTTCAGAGCTTCTTAGATACACGTGAGTCTGAATTAGCGGCAACATCCGAAAGCATAGTTTCCTTATCCGATAGCGTCACAGAGGCGCTGTCATCCACTGCGAACAAACTGCAAGCAACCTCTGAGCAAATCGCAACAGCGCAGGAGGCGGCAAATGCTGCGGCAGAAGCGGTTGGCGCTCCAGTTACAACAGATTCATTTGGTGCAAGTATTCCCGCTCCAGGCGCTGGTTTTCTTTCTGGAGGAATCGAAGCGCCTTCATTACCATTAAACCTAACCGCTGACAGTGATGCATTCTTGAGCAGTGTGCAAGAATCTTTAACTGGTCAATCTGCTGTTGTAGACGTGGCAATCGGTGAAGTCGAAGCACTAGAAACATTAGATTCTGATACAGATGTTTCAATCGGTGAAGTTGAGGAAATGCCGATTCTGGACAGTGTAACAGATGTTTCAATCGGCAAAATAGAAAGTTTACCGATATTGCCAGCAAAAGCAAAGATAACGCCGCTCCCGCTTACATTAGACCCTATTATTCAACCTGTAATATTGCAGCCTACAAATTCAGTTGGTGGTGGAACTGTATCATCTGGTAACAATGATGATTTAAGTGTTCCACAGAATGCATCTGGTACATCTTTTTTCCGTGGCGGCGAAACAATACTTGGTGAGATAGGTCCAGAGCTTGTTGGATTGCCAGACGGATCTCAATTCCTGGTTTTAAATCGTGGAAAAATGAGCTTGCCACGCGGGACCAGAATCGACAGCACAAGCCTAACAAAGCGCAAGGTGATCAATGATGCGGGCGGCGCTTCTGTAATTCCTACACCACTATTCAGAGACGCAGCAATCAGAAGCGCTGATGCCGCGAAAGAGTTGCGAGGCGCATCTGGTGGCAGAAATTCAGAGATTGCAAAATCTCAAATTATCTCAACTGCGAGCGGCGCTGTATTAGTTGCATTAAATGACGCTAGAATTAATCTTGGTAAAACATCCAAAGTTCTAAGTCAAGAAAATAGCCAAGTTGCGTTGCGTGGTGGTCCTCAAGTTGCAGAGCAATTCAATGCGGCCGTAGCCTCTCTAGCGGCTGTTCAGTCTGGAATTAATACTGATTTTGGCGGCTCATCGGCTTCTTCAAATCCAGCAGGATTCGATCCGATACTTGGATTTGTCCCAAGCGCATTAGACAGAGCGATTCAGAACGCTGCCGACAATGGACTAAATACAGATGATGTTTTTGCAGATTTCGATCCTGTTGGCTCATTCCTTAACGATCAAGATCAAGCAATATCAGATTTTGCGGCAGAACTCGCAGAACAAGAAAGACAATTCCAAGAATCTCTAGAAAATAATTTCTTGGCTGAAAATATAGAGTTCTTTGCCAAAGGTACAGAGAATTACAGCGGCTTGTTTGTGGCCGGCGAGAATGGGCCAGAGCTTATCCGTGGTAACAATGTGCGTGTATTCCCAAACAGCACAACGAACAAGGTAGCAAGCCTGCTAGACCGTATGCCAAGCATCTATAGTGAGCCATCGAAGTACGCAAGCGCTATGGGTTCGATGCCATACAATTACAGCTATCACAACAATAGCAGTAGCAATAGCACTACAAATAACAATAACCGAACGGTCAACAATCGACGCAGTGATAACCGTACTGTAAATGTTTACACTCAAAATGTAGATGATAGCCTGTTGAGTAGAGGCCGAGCGAGAAGAGGATTATAGATGTCAGAACGATGTAAAGATTGCGCAGAGCCAAGAGAGTTTTTGACAGTCCCTGATTTGCCACCTACTGGCGTACTGCCAAATCAACAAGGCGCATGGTCCGTTATTGTGCCAAGTAAAATCGAAAATATATTCCCAAACCCAGCTCCGTTTCTGCCAGTCAATGCGGCTGGTTATTCTAACTTGGCAGAAGGAATTGAGCCTCACAACTTTGGGATTATCGGCAATGGCAGTCTTGGTTCAACTACATTAGGTCACGGGTGCGGCGGCGCTATGGCTCATGTGGTGCAACCAGAATCAACGGGCATGTATCAGCTCTATCCGTTCGCACCTAATTTCCTTACTGTCGGACAGCAGTATATCGTCTGTGTCGATGTGAAGATAGAAAAAGGGGCTGAGTTCTGTCTACAGGTTCAAGGACTTGTCACAGGCGCACCACAAGACGGATATAAGCGTGTAGCACAATCCCCAAGTCAATATGGATCAGGCTGTTGTCAGCGTGTTTGTGTATGCTTTACGGTTGAATCTCAGAGTCAATCAGCGGGAATGAGATTTGAAATTGTTCGAAAATCAGAAGTGCAAAACGAATGGTATACATCAGCCTGGGGATTACACGAATCAAAAGACTGCACGCCTGTAACGTACTTTGACGGCAACGGATTTTATGATTGGGCTGGCATTACAGACTTCGGCACGTTCGGCACGCCGTTTAATGGCTACTACCAGTGGGAAGGCCCGCCTAATGGATCATCTTCCACCAAGGGCCGGTTCACTCGCTCGGCTGGAAAGATAATCAACCTGTCAGAGCTGGGTTTTTGCATGACCTCATGGTCAGGCCTGGGAATGCCTACACCGAAAAACATACGCCAACCATATGCCAAGGTAGATGGCAGCTTTGGGAAAGGCCGTCAATATCTCGAAAGTGATTTTAGTATCAGCGGACGCATACAATCCCCGGATGGTGACAAGTCGTGCAAGGCGCTCGATGCTGTACGTCACGAGCTTGTTCGTCTGTTTGCCGATTGTACGTCTAATTTCAGAGAGCCGATGATACTTCGGTATCAGCCGTTAGATGATTGTGGCAATCCGTGCGGATGCCCTGTCCATCTAACCGCAAACTATGAAAGCGGTCTAGAGTCCCTGAATGATAATTGCATAGGCGAAGATATAGAACTTCGTTTCACGATGTCAAAACCGTGCGTTGACGCTGCGCAAACCACATCTATAACAGGCGTCATCGGTGTTACTCCAGAGACTATGCAACAAAACGAAGATGGAACTTGGAGAGCGGATTATACGCCAGCGGTCTGCAATAACGGAACAAAGCCAGCGGATTTTGTTTGGGTCTTTTCTGGTAGCAGTGACAATACAGGCTCATTCTGCGTTACGTCAATCAAAAATGAAGATACTGGGGAAGAGCTTGTATTCACTCCACCTGTTGATGTGATAGGCAATCAGGCGATGGTGGTCAACACAGCAACCGAAAACGGATACGCTACGCTATTCGATTTCACTGGAGCAAACCCGCCTGTAAACTTGTCAGGTAGATTGCAAAATTGCTCAAAATTAAATCAGATGGAATTGATTTGCGATTACGAAACGGGCATTAATCATTTCACGGTTGTAGTTGATAAGATTGTGGACCCAGATTATGACCCATTCAACATGCAACCAAATGAGCAATTTATCCCCCCCCTTTCGAGAATTATCTTTAGAGAATCGCATTGGGGCATCACTGGATTGTGCGCTGAGAAAGATTGTCAATGCACGGCTGATGATGTAATCGACCCTTGGGATTTTGTGGGGCCGATTAATCCATGGGAAACGTAGGTAACAAAAAACCCGCCACAATGTGACGGGCTTGGTTTATTGAGAAATAATTTTTTCTGGAACATTAGTTGCTTTTTGTCCGATCTCGGAATACATACACGCGGTACGCTGCGGTATTTGCAATGTACCCTGCATCGGTCACGATGTGACCGATAACTTCGCGGCCATCGGTAGATGGCTTCAAGTCGGCATTATTCGCAGTGCCGATTGTATTGGTGCCGCAGTCATGCATAGTGAATTCTTCAAGAACGGACAAGCCATTGCGCAAGCTATCTAAATGGTCTTCATTGGCTTTTTTGATGACGCGCCGCGCTTCGTCAATTGATTGGAATCCCAGCTCTTGCCAATTGCTTTCTCGAAGCTGACCTATCGAATAGTCTGCCATCTCAATCGCGTAATCTTCTGCCGTAGCAAAGTCGGTATCACTACCAGATTGAAACTGGCAAACTCTGGCGAATACAGCA
>ENA-ORXT01005496-ORXT01005496.1-marine-metagenome-genome-assembly--contig:-NODE-5496-length-12413-cov-12.606680_pt1 | contig 12413 bp, 13 predicted proteins | sample MGYA00237868_ERZ511482 | MGnify/ENA metagenome assembly ERZ511482 | reverse complement strand
CTCATCCGACGCTTCGGTCCTAAGCTTCTTCAATCTATCGCTACTAAAAACTGATCACTCCCTACCTCCTTTAACTTAAACTCATACATTCTTTCAATGTATTCCTCAAAACTTTGTAAATACTCGTCTAAGTCTTGGACGAATAAACCATATTTAAAATCGTTTGCTTCTTTGGTGTTTCCTTTTTTCTCTGCTTGCTTAATGGCTTTCTGAATGTGTGGTTTTTTCTTGGCGTATTTTTCTACCAACTTAGCAACCTCAACTTTATCCAAATCTTTGAGTAAGTTATTGATGGCTTTGTTTCGCTCTGTTGTGTATTCTTCTCTCAGGTTGGCAATCTGCTGTTTTTGGAAAGCAACCTGTGCTTTTTGTAAAGCAGCTTTCTTCTTTTTTGCCTTTTGCTCTGCCTCCTTAATCGCCTGGCTCTTTGTGTAGCTCTCTTTCTCCATCATACGAATGATAAAGCCAGTTTCACTTTTTACATTGTGAGAATTCTTCAGAGCATTTTGAGCGTATTTGAGTTCATCCAATGCAACTTCTTCCCCCAATGTCGCAATCAAAGCAAATGCTTTGTCTACGCCAATTCCTGATCTTATGAGTGCTTGCAATGCCTCGCTCTGTTCTTCAAATACTTGTTCAACTGGTCTTGGTTTGGTCGGAGTTTTTCTTTGGGGGCTTTGAGTTTTTCCCTTGGGGTTTTGAGTTTTGTTTTTGCGGTTCTTACGTAAGTAAAATCTAATTACATCAACACGTCTACCCTTTTTGATTTCCTCAAAGCTAAAGGCAATGTCTGTGTGTTCTTGGATTTCTTTTTGTGCTTGAAGTAATACACGCTCTTTAAAAGTAGTATAATTTCTATACTGTTTTGTGGGGTCTCCGTTCTCATCTACTAACAACATCAATCTTAATTCTGCAACAGATAATTCTACCACTACACTCTCCCTATTTTCCCATTCATAGCTTTTTAATATTTGATATATTCTTACAGCAAACTTACTTCTCAACCTTAAAATATTCCTTTTATCATAAAGCAGATAATTCTTTTTTAGTTCAATGAGTTGGTCTTTTAGGTCAGAATTGACTTTAAAATCTATGTACATACTCTCGTCTATCTCTCTCCAGTTTTTGGGCGTATCTGCTGCTGTAAAGAGTACCGCATGATAGGTCCTTTCTATTCCATCTTCTGTTAAATAATCAAAATGAACAACCTTTCTTAATAGTGAGAGAGAGGCATTTCTGATGTACTTATAATCTTGTTTATGCTTTCCATACTGTTCAATAATATCTTGATAGTACAATCTATACCTTTTGAAATCTTTGTCATTTTTGTCTATTTGTTGCAATACTTCGATAAACAATCTCAACTCCCAAAGATTAAAGTTATACTTCGCCTCTACCAATTCTTTTGATTGTGCAATGAGGTTTTTTTGTTTCTTGTTTTCCATATTTTTAATAAAAAGTTAAAAGCAAATTTACAAAAAAAACAACACATTTGAAACGTGTTGTTTTTCGGTACACAATTTGTTGTTTTTCGGTACACAATTTGTTGTTTTTCGGTACACAATTTGTTGTTTTTAAGTACACAATTTGTTGTTTTTAAATGTTCAAACCCCTTTATTTATAGGGGTTTTGAAGCCCCCCAATAATAAAGCAATAATATACAATAATAACAACAACAATAGAACGCTTCGCTTTTTGTTGTTGTTTTTTTAAAATTTAAAGAGAAAAAAGGAAGAGTACCAAAAGCGATAATTCGCTTCGCTCATTATCAAATTTTTTGGAAAGAAAAAAGAAAAAAATTCCGGCAAAAAAGAAAAAAGAAATGGCAGTGGCTGTAAATTATTCGTTGGAAATCTCTATCCTTTCGGTATTCAATTTGTAGGAGTTCGGTATTCAATTTGTAGGAGTTCGGTATTCAATCTGTTGCTTTTCAGTATTCAATTTGTTGTTTTTCGGTACACAATGTGTTTCCTTTAAGTACACAACGTGTAGGAGTTACTTCCTATTTTTGTTGTTTTTACTTCCCAATTTTGTTTCCTTTACTTCCTATTTTTGTTGTTTTTACTTCCCGTTTTTGTAGGAGTTACTTCCTATTTTTGTTTCCTTTACTTCCCGTTTTTGTTGTTTTTACTTCCCAATTTTGTTTCCTTTCGGTAGAAGGAAACAAGAAATGGAGCGTTGTAGAACGCAGGATGCGTGGAAGGACGAATGATTTAAAAGCTTTCAAACAAAACCAAGTTAACCAGATTAAGCAGGGCTACGCAGCACATATAGTGTAAAAACAATTCCTTTAATACATCGTCTCAATAAATAATTCAGAAAAAAACGCAGTATCGTAACCTTTCCCTGATTTAAGGCGTATAATTGGGTGTAAGGCTTTTAGAATGTTTGTTTGTTATTTTCGCCCAATCCGGGAAAAACGTTTCAGATTGGGAAATTAATCGCCTACGAAAACACTACGCAGAAGTTTCAAAAACTTATTTTTCTTTTTTCTACTCGCACTATCTCTTTCATAATCAATCACTTAATTACTGTCACTCAATTTTTTCAATGGGAATCCTTTGTTCGTTGGCCTACGCTTTGCATTATACTTAGCAACAAACAAACATTCTAACATTTTAAAAATTAACAAAATGACAACTCTTACAAACTTCAATAACTTCGAATTAAACACTAACGAAAAAGAAAGCGTAAACGGCGGATGGGGATGCTACGGCGGATACGGAACAGGAGGCTACTCTGTTTCTTACTCTAACTCTAACTGCTACCCTGTTTCTTACTCTAACAGTTGCTCTAATTGTTACACATCTTGTGAGCCTGCAGAAGAAACAGTTGTTCAAGCAGCTCCAGTGATCGAAACGCCTACAGTAATCGAAACACCTGAGTCTTTAACTCCTCCACGTGGTGGCGTGGCTGGATTATAAGCCGATATAAAAAAAAAGATAAAAGGTACTGGGTCCAAAGAACAATGTTCTTTGGACCCTTTTTTTATGCTCCTTACTTTTAAACTTTTAACAAGGATATAAAGCCTCTAGGGTTTCCACTAATAGGTTTTGTTTCCCCCGAATCTGTTATAGTTAGGCCCGATTGAACCCCTGCTATCAGGGGGAGTTAGGGTCTGAAAAACCTTTAACAACAACAACACAGGATTTTGTTGTTGTTTTGAAAATTCACGATTTTTGCTCCCAAAACAGATTTCTCATTTTAAACCCATTAAAAGGCGTTAAATGTGTTTTTCATAGTTGTGTGTATAAAATGAGTTTTAATTGAAATTTAGGCACTTAAAATCAATCTGAGGGCTATTTAAATGTTTGTTTTTGAATTGAGATTGTGAAGAACTAAATTAAAGTACTTTAGCACTTTAATTCAATGTCAAAAATAATTAGCATAATTTCTCAAAAAGGAGGAGCAGGGTTCACTGATTAATTTGAAACTTCAAGGAAAAGAGATTGAGGTAACAACATTGCCTGAATTAGCAGATAAAGAATATCAAATTGCAATTATTGATGCACCACACGTTTTTGAAAAATTTTCAGAAATAGTCAAAAGTTCAGATTTTATTTTAGTTCCTGTTAAAGGATCTTTGGTAGATAGATAAGTGCAATACAAACTTTTTCAGAGCTGAAGGAAAATGGGGGAGGGGAGAAATCCTTTGCCATTTTGAATATGTCAATTGCGAATACTTCCTTCAATGAAGAGGTGAAAGAGATGCTTAAAGAAGCAGAGGTGCCTTTTCTTAAATCACAAATTGGGAATCGAATCTCATTTAGCCGTTGCCAGTTTAAGTCTACAAACATCTTTAAAGAGAAAGATCAGAAGGCAAAAGACGAGATAAAATCCTTAGCCTTAGAGGTTTACAATAAATTATTGAAGTACTTTAATTTAGTGTCAAAAAAGAATCAATGAAAACGAAGAGAAACAAACCTACAAATAAGAAATCGTCCAAGAAGAGCAAAAAAACTAAGATGGTCAAGAAAGAAAAGATGACAAAGCCTCGAAAGCAGAAGGTTGTTAAGATTGAAAAGGAGATAAGCAAGCGTGGACGAAAAAGACATGTTCCTGAAGATTGGATTAAATTAGGAGTTAAGGTGGCACCAGAAACCAATGATAATTTAAAAATAGCTTTGGTACATTTTAGGGAACAACATGGTTCTCAAGATGTTTTTGTCAATGCTGCTCTTGCACACTATATCAAATTCTTGAGTAAAAAGAAGTAAAGTTTGAATAGGTACCAAATAAGAAAAGGTCCAAAGAACATTGTTCTTTGGACCCAGTATCTTTTATCTTTTTTTTAATATCGGCTTATAATCCAGCCACGCCACCACGTGGAGGAGTTAAATTGGTAAGTATCTTTTCAACGTACTAACAAGGTAAAGATACTCGCCAAGTTAAAGACTCAAGTGTTTCAATTACTGTAGGCGTTTCGATCACTGGAGCTGCTTGAACAACTGTTTTTTCTGCAGGCTCACAAGATGTGTAACAATTAGAGCAACTGTTAGAGTAAGAAACAGGGTAGCAGTTAGAGCTAGAGTAAGAGTTAGAGTAAGAGTTAGAGTAAGAGTTAGAAACAGAGTAGCCTCCTGTTCCGTATCCGCATCCGCCGTTTACGTTTTCTTTTTCGTTAGTGTTTAATTCGAAGTTGTTGAAGTTTGTAAGAGTTGTCATTTTGTTAATTTTTAAAATGTTAGAATGTTTGTTTGTTGCTAAGTATAATGCAAAGCGTAGGCCAACGAACAAAGGATTCCCATTGAAAAAATTGAGTGACAGTAATTAAGTGATTGATTTTGAAACAGATAGTGTGCGGAAAAAAAAGGAAATAAGTGTTTGAAACTTTTGTGCAGTGATTTCGTAGGCGATTAATTTCCCAATCTGAAACGCTTTTCCCAGATTGGGCGAAAATAACAAACCGCAGCGGCGGACCGCAAACATTTTAAAAGCCTTACACCTAATTATACGCCTTAGATCAGGGAAAGGTTACGATACCGCATTTTTTTCTGAATTATTTTCTTTGGGCTTTCTATTTTTCCTAAAAGGTTGGGATGAGCGGGAGGATTCAATTGGATGGACAGACAAAGCAAGCAGAGTTAACCCGATAAAGATTGGCTAAGGGACCTGAGTAGTGTACAAAATAAATAGAAAGGCTTTCCATTGTGGTCAACCTAATAGTTAAAAGTAAAATCTTCTTTACAATATGAAAAACCAAAAAATAGAAACGGCTTCTTTTCTTCTTCGGTTTACGCCCAAGGTTTTTGAGAATGAACAAGGAGAGGCAGACATTCAATGGAGAGGAACGATTAAGCATGTTCAGGATGGGGATGAGAAACGGTTCTCTGATTTTGAGAAGGCGGTTGATTTTATGAATGAAAAACTATCGGATTTAACGATTGAGGCGGTCAATACAAAATCACAAGAAAAGGAGGAAGAGGAAGAAGGGGTCATTTCTAAGGGGTTGAATCTTTGGAAACAATTGGCCAGAGATGCGCCCAAAAATATGGTTGACTCTTTTTTGAATCCTAAGAAGGGAGTAGAGAACATTCAAAACCAAATTAACCAGGTAGGGGAGTTGATTAGTACCAAACGGTCGGATTTTGATACGAACACCAAAAAACTCACAGAAGAGTTGAGATTTGCCTCTAAAGCCGATTTTAAGGGGTTATTTGAGCTTTATCAGCAGATGGCTAAGGATATTGAAAGGCTCACAGAGAAAGTCGATGAAATGAACGATAAACTGTAATCTCGTTTTTGAGAATCGAAAAAAGGAAGAAGGTGGCAACAATCCATAAAAACTTACAGTCAATTACAGAAGCTCAAGAGACTTCTCCTGTAAAGGTGCAAACCTTGGGCGGCTTTCAGTTGTGGGTTGAAGATCATCTGATCAACTCCAAGGAATGGCGGCGAGACATTGCTTTGCAGTTGTTTCAGTTCTTAATAACAGCAAGGCATCGGAGAGGACTACACAAAGAAACCATTATGGATCGTGTTTGGGAGGAAGCCGATACCAAAACAGGCGAGCAAAACTTTAAAGCAGCTCTTCACGGGATCAACAAGGTTTTGGAACCCAACCGCCAAAGCCGGACAGAATCCAAGTACATTATTCGCCAGGGACAAACTTACCAGCTCAATTTAGAGGCTTTCTGGATCGATGTAGACGCTATTGAGGAATTGATTGCTTATGGTAATAACATCTTAGAGGAGGAGCCTAAAATGGCTCTACAAGCTTATCGTCAAGCCATTGAGTTATACAAAGGAGTCTATCTACCCAATCGGGTTTACCAGGATTGGAGCTGCGAACAAAGGGAAAGGATCCAAATGTTGGTTTTGGGAACCATCATCTTGTTAAGCGAACGGTTGGTCAATGAAAACCCCTTAGAGAGCATTCGCCTCACTGAGCAAGCTTTAATCATCGATGCTGCTTGGGAGGATGCCTATAAAATTCAAATGCAAGCCTACCTCAAAAAAGGGAACCGCCCAATGGCGATCAAAGCCTATCAACGCTGTGTTGAGGTCTTGGACAAGGAATTTGGCTTAGAACCCCTACCCGATACCAAAAAGCTCTTTCAAAGCATCGGAAGCCGTTAATCCTCAATTTTAGGCTACCAGATGCACAAATCTGTGTTTTTTTAACGCTACTCAGGGACTCATTGCCAAGTTTAGCCTGGTTAACCTTGCTTGCTTTGTCTATCCATCCCATTTCATCCTCCCACGCATCCCAAGGCTCAATTTTTCCCTGTTTTGGGCCTACTCGGCATTAGGGCCACAATTTTGGGATGGTTCAGCCACAATAAAAAAAAATGTGGACAAACCATCCCAAAATTGTGGCCTTTGAATTCTCAGAATCCCTATATTTCGGGGTCTACTCGACATTAGGGCCACAATTTTAGGTATTAAGTGCTACAATTTTAGGCATATTGGTCCAAACTCAAAATATCTCTCTATTTCTTTTTTCTTTTTTGCCGGAATTTTTTTCTTTTTTTTTTCCAAAAAATACAACGAAGTTGCCAATTCTTTTTTCTCTTTTTTCTTTAATTTTTCAAACAACAACAACAACTGCGCATGCGCGTATTATTGTTGTTGCTTTGAAAAAAGCATTATTCTATATTATTGAAGAGCTTCAAAACTCCCTGTTTATAGGAGTATGGAGTGCCGAAATGCAAGTAATTTGGGAAGTCAATGCAAGTAATTTGGGAAGTCAATGCAAGTAATTTGGGAAGTCAATGCAAGTAGCATTTTCAAACTTGCTTTTGAATAATTTAGGAAGTTAAAGCGAGTAAATTGGGAAGTCAATGCAAGTAGCATTTTCAAACTTGCTTTTCGATATTGTTCCCCTTATCTTTATACCTTAATATTTTTTTTAAAAACTATGAAAGAAAACAAAAAGAGCCAAAAACAAAGGGATTTATTAATTGCTCAATCAAATGATTTAGTACGAGCAAAGTATAGTACATCACTTTGGGAAAGAAGATTAGGTTCTTTGAAAATTTTTGTGGAAAAGCCTAAATTAGTGAAAAAAATATTCAAATGGAAAACTTTTACGAGGAGCTATTAAATTTGCCAAGTTTAAAGGTAAATCAGGTTTTGATTAAGGATAAAAAAATAGAAATATCTTGTGAGGTATCTGAGGATGGTACTTGCCCAAGTTGTGGTTTATTAAATAGCCAAGTGAATCAAACTTATGAACGAAAAGTTAGAGATTTAGACATAAGTGGTCGTCAAGTTTGGCTTCATTTATCAGTCAAACAATATGAATGTGATAATTGTGGTCGGACTCATTCTCAGTCATTTGAATTTGTTGAAAAAGGCAAGAGTTATACCAAAAGACAAGCCAAGTGGATATTTATGATGTGTAAAAAGCAATCACATACAGAAGTAGGTGCTTTGTTGGATATCAATTCCAAGACAGTAGAAAATATATTTTATGCCCAGGCTCAAGCTCATATAAACGAAGTCGATTGGACAAAGATTCGCAGAATAGGAATAGATGAATTTGCCTTTAGAAAAGGTCATAAAGACTATATTTTGATTTTAGTAGACTTATCTACTCACGATATTATTACTTTGTTACCTTTTCGAGATAAAGCAGGAATTACCGCCTTTTTTAAGGATTTAGGAGAGGGTTTTTGCAATCAAATAGAAGTCTATAGTTCAGATATGTGGCAACCTTTCTTGGATATAGCCAAGGAGTTATTCCCCAATGCCACCGCAGTGATAGACCGTTTTCACTGGACTAAACATCTTAATAAAGTAGTTGATGAAATCAGAAAAGAATTAAGAAGAAAGGATAAGGAGAATGAAGTATTTAAACACTTGAAATGGGCATTAATTAAGCGTGATGAGAATTTGAATGAAGAGGAAAAGCAAAAATTACAGACAGCTTTAAAAGCCTCAACAGATTTATCAGAAGCCTATCAATTAAAAAATGAGCTAGTCGCTATTTTTGATAAAGACTCAAGTTTTCAGGTAGCTAAATTAGAGGTAGAATTTTGGATAAAAAAAGCAGAGACCATTGAGAATAAACACCTCGACAAGTTCATTAAACTGTTAAGAAAGAATCTGAATGGCATTCTCAATTACTTTCATGAACGTGTTTCTAATGGGGTGGTTGAAGGTTCTAATAATCTTCTGAGAACCATTAAGAGATTTACTTTTAACATGACCAATTTTGAGCACTTTAAACTCAGAGTCCTCGCTTGGAAAACTTGATTCCACAAAAATTTTCAAAGAACCGAAGATTATTTATTGAAATGATACAGAGTATCAAACAAGCAGATACAGAATTTCAATGGGTTACCTTACATTATGATGATTTAGTGAAAACTTATGAGATAACAAGTCGCAATGATTATAAGAGAATAACAAAAGCAGCAAAAGAATTAGGAAAGAAGGTTATGTTTTTACCGTTTATTGAAAACGGAGAAGAAAGAGAAATATCAGAGTCTGTAGTACAAGTGAATGTTCCTAAACACTTAGATGATGGATTTAGAAAGTATGTGAAGTTGAAATTTAATGATGCTTTAAAACCTTTACTTTTAAAGTTGAAAAAAGATTATTTTCTCTATGATAAAGCAAACATTATAGGGCTAAAAGGAAAATACACCTTTGATTTTTATGAGTTGTTTAAGCACTTAGAAAGAGAGAAAAAAGGAGTTATTAAAATTTACTTCCCAATAAATAAGTTTAGGGAGCATTTTTTAGTAGATAAATATGGAAATCTTACAAACAAGTACCCAAAGTTTAGTGATATCGAAAAGTATGTTATTCAACCATCACAAAAAGAAATGAGAGAATTAACAGATTTATCATTCTCATATAAAAAGGTAAAAGAGGGGCGAACAGTGGCAGGAATAGAGTTTGAGGGATATAAGAACCGAAAAAAGAAAGCACAAAAAAAAACATTTACCAAACCCAAGGAGGAAAAAGCATTTGAGATATACAACGAACCAAGCGAAACATTAAAAGCACTCATTAAGGTTGGAATTGCCCCAAAGAAAGCCCAATCATTAATCAATACATATGGCGAGAACGTTGTTGCACAGGAATTGAAACACGCACAAAAAGAACTTAAATCAGTTACCAATGTCAAGAGTACTACAGGATTCATTATCAGCAAGATAGAGCAACAAAGTTACACAAAAAAACAAGCTATTTTACAAGCAGAGAGAGCACAAAAACAACAGAAGCAGAAAGCAAAAAAGGAGCAACAGCAACTCCACAAGTTAAAGATTGAGGAACTAAGGGCAGAGTATCAAAGTGAATTGGGAAATGCAGTTGGAGAAATGACAAAAGACTTAGACAAAAAACAGATAAATATGGCCATCCTGGAATATGGAGGAAACAACATTTTTATCAAAAGAGCAATTGAAAGAGCAGAGGAACAAGGCAACAAAAAAGAAGCAAAGGAATTGAGGGAGAGCGTTTTGGCTAAAGGTCTTAAAGATGAAAAATTACAGAGTTTTGATAAGTATCTGGAGATGGTACACCAATACAAACTTGGCAGAGACGAAGAGGGAGAACAAGTATTACAATCCTCCCAACCCACAATGTAACTCACTGGTAACTAAGCAAATTTATCTTTGTATCATTATTCAAAAACAGTGAAAACCGATTCACCAATCGTTTTCACCAATAATTTCTAATAAACAGCAAATGTCTAAGATAAATAACCTAAAAGCAGGTGTCAGTAAAGTAAAAGAACACGCATTCGAAATCAACGAATTCACCATCAACACTGCAGATGATGTAGTAGACGTAGTTCTTAAAAACAGCCGTGAATGGCAAAAGCTTTTCGGCAAAGTTGTCAAAAATGGTTCTAAACTGTTGTGGAAACAACAAGATTTGGCAATGTCTGCATTAGAAAATGTAAGTGATCAGCTTGTAGACAACAACCAGAAATTAGCAGAATTTTTAGAAGTAGACAATTTCCTTTCAGTTGTAAAGTCAGCTGTAAAAAGAACTTCTCCAAAAGCAGAGGCAGAAGGAAAGAAGAAAGCAAAAGTAAAAACAGCTTTCCCAACAAAGAAGGTAATCAAAGTAAAAACAATCAAGAAAGCAAAAGCGAGCAAAGCAGAGAAAAAAGGCAAAAAAGCTGTTAAGCAAGCAAAAAGAGTTACTAAGAAAATAGTTCTCAAAGGAACCAAATCTGCTAAGTCAGCAGTCAAAAAAGGAGCGAAAGCAACAAAGGTGGCAACTGTAAAAGCAAACAAAGCAGCTACTAAGGCGACAAAGAAAGCAGCAAGCACAGCAACAAAGGTTGAGAGAAAAGTAGTGAGAACGATTCGCAAAGATAATTTGCAAGACATCAAAGGCATCGGTGAAAAGACTGCTTCATTATTAAATAATGCAGGAATTTACTCTTTTGATCAATTAGCTAAAGCCAGCAAGAAAACCTTAACAACCGTTTTAGAAAATGCAGGTCCTCGTTTCGCTAATTTTGATCCAACTGAATGGACAAAACAAGCAACGACTTTAGCAGCGAAAGCAAAAAAAGCTTAAGCAACTTAAGGAGCCAACAAATTCACTTTACAATTAAGTTATCCCTAAATCAATAAAAATTCCAATATCATGGCTAAGAAAGCTAAAACAGGTAAAAAAGCAAACAATCAATTTGACACAGTTCTTAAAACCGTAAAAAACGGTACCAAAGAAGCAAAAACTGTTGTGATAGAATTAAACGAATTTACCCTCAAAACAACAGACGAAGTATTGGACGTAGCAATTGCTTCAGGCGAAAAATGGCAAGCCGTTTCTCAAAAAGCAATCAAAGGTGGTTTAAATTTAGCTGCTAAAAACAATGACATCCTTTTTGATTTCTTAGGATCTGCTAAGAAGCAAATGCAATCAAATACAAAGAGAGTAAAAGGCTTGTTTTCAACTGCTAAATAAGTTGTACTCAACACAACAGAACACTTATTCTGACAATAGCCTGCAATGAACATTCATTGCAGGCTATTCTGTTTAATGACTTTTTTTTTCTGCTAAAACCAAACAATTGTAACCTTTTCTATATCTAAGGCGTATAATAGAATGTAAGGCTTTTAGAATGTTTGTTTGTTATTTTCACCCAATCTGGGAAAACCGTTTCAGATTGGGAAATTAATCGCCTACGAGAACACTGCACAAAAGTTTCAAAAACTTATTTCCTTTTTTTTTCCGCACACTATCTATTTCAAAATCAATCACTTAATTACGAAAATTCATCTTTTTTGATGCCATTACTGTATCTATTGGCCTCGACTTTGCAATGTACTTAGTACAAACAAACAACTCGCCACGGCGAAAACATTCTAATAACAATCTCAATTCCTTACAATGCAAAGTCTTAACAACTTCACCAATTTCGAATTAAACACAGAAGAAACAGTTAATGCAAACGGTGGTCTAGGAAACCGTTTAGGTCGTGGTCGCATCCACGGTCGTTTTGGAAAACAAAACACCCAATTCATTTATGGTGCTGAAATGCCTGTTAGCAACCAATTTTCAGACTATGCTTCTTTTGACTTCACAGGGTTTGAAACAATCAAACAAGAAACAACACAACCTGAATTTTCATCAGATCAATTAGATCCTGATCAAATCATTTTATAAGAGAAACAGCTATAAGATTATTATTATAAAAAGGGGCGGTGAGTAATATAACTACAACCCTTTTTTAACAAGACAAGACTATAGGATTGTTATTTATAATAAATTTTGTTTGGTTTTAGAAGGAGTCCGTGTTCACCCATTAGTGAGTACGGGCTTTTGTTTTTCATTTATTTTACTCACTACTCAGGACTCTCCGCCAATCTTAGTCAGGTTAACTTTGCTTGCTTTATCGGTCCATCTCATTTCATCCTCCCGCTCATCCGACGCTTCGGTCCTAAGCTTCTTCAATCTATCGCTACTAAAAACTGATCACTCCCTACCTCCTTTAACTT
>ENA-ORXT01005493-ORXT01005493.1-marine-metagenome-genome-assembly--contig:-NODE-5493-length-12418-cov-7.758204_pt1 | contig 12418 bp, 4 predicted proteins | sample MGYA00237868_ERZ511482 | MGnify/ENA metagenome assembly ERZ511482 | reverse complement strand
CGCCGTTGCCGAGCCGCCGCAGCCGCTGGGACGAGCGCCCGCCCGCGTGAGGGCAACCTGCGGCTGGCCCCGACCGGCGCGCACGGAGACATTGTGGTGGTCAACCGTGGATGGCCGCCTGCCCGTGCGCTCCGCCGGGCTTGACCGGCGTGCTTTTCCGTCTGTGGTGCAAGCGGCGACGGTGGGCGTGGCGGGGGGAGAGAGCCGGCTGCTCGGGGCCTCGTTTCTCTGAGTCGCAACACTCGGGGTCGTGGTGGGGCTGACTTGCTGCCGACGCCACCGCCCCTGCTGCCAGATGCGCAGCTGCCACTGCCTGGGTTGCCGGCCGACGCGTCGCCGTCGCCCCACTCGGCAGTTGCAGTATCGGCGGTGGTGATGTATGAATGGTTGTCGAGGGTGGCCGGCCGTCGGCGGCAGCTACGGGGGGGAGGGGCGGCCTTTGCAGCAGCGGTAGCCCCGCTTATGGGCCCAGCGTTTGGGAGGTCGCGTGGGTGGACACATCTTGTGCGGAAAGTGTTTGTTCTGGCGATGAGGGTGCAGGCGGTGGGGTTACAGCGGCGGGACAGGTGGGGCTCTTGCGCGGGAGTTCACCGCTTCGTCCCGTCGACGGCGGCTTTGGCCGCCGCTGCCTATGATGCCGCCATCGGGGACGGGGAGCAGCAGCTGAAGTCGTGTACTCGACGGTCTCGCGCCCACCTGCCCCGCTGCCTCTCGCATGCTCCGACCCATCGCGGAAAGTGCTCCACTTGCAGGAGCTAGTGGAGAAGTATGTACTGTACCTGCCTCGAGGCACGCGGTCCAAATGACATATTGGAAGGTGTTCGAGGTCGAATCACGTCACGACCTGTGGCCAATCATGTTCTACCGAACACGGGCGGACACTAGCTCCAAAATTTGACGGCTCCACTGAGACCGTGCACTGGACAGGCTGCCGTTGCGGGGAGGACCGAAGCCGCCCCGCGGCCGCGCGATCTGAGCGCAGTCGCAACTGTCGGCAACTTCCGCAGCGCCTTGGGTGGCTGCCCGTGCGACTTCTTCAGAGCCGCAGAGCCACGCAGCCGCTCCTGCACTTGCCCGAGGGAGCTTGCTCAGCCTGACCAACGACACGTGCTGACAAGGGGCCCTCACGCGGCGGCGGCTGTGGAGTCGAACGCACCTGAGTCACTCGAATAATGGCGTTGTGCGTCATGCGCCGGTGGTACGGTCCGGATGACTCGGTGGCCGCCTTGCCGCAGAGACGCCGATCGTCGTGGCGGTAGCGACGGGGACGGGGGCGGGCGGGCCCATCCGCCGCGACCCCTTTGTCGCTGCCAAACGTGGCCGGGATCCCAGCGTTTTGGTCGAGGGGGGGGGGGGGGGGGGGGGGGGGGGGGGGGCCGGTTTGTCCGCACCCCCATTTGGTGCGGGAGGCTGCCTCGGCCTCTGTACGGGGCGGCGTCGGGCGGGACGCCTCGAGAGCCGTGAACTGGGGCTGGCGGTCGGGCGTCGGGGCGGGGCGGCTCATCCGCTGCGTACTTTGTTGGGCCTTCCTTTCGGCGCGGGGGGCGTGGCGCTAGCGCGGCGTGCGCGGTACCGTCGTCGCGCGCGACCCCCTGCTGGGCGCGAGGCCACCACGCCCGTGGCTCTGCCATCGTCTTCTGGCATTCTCGCCGCCGTTGCTGCCTGCTGCTGTTGCACGCTGCTGGTGCTCGCTGCTGGTGCTCGGTGCGGCTGCCCGCTGCGGCTGCGTGCCGTTATTGCGCGCCGTTGTCGCGCACCGTTGCTGCGCGTCGTTCCTACGTACCGCAGCCGCTATTGTTGTGGTCACGACCGCCGCTGTTGCTGTCGCCGGCAGTGCTACTGCTGCCGTTGCTATTGGTGCTGCCGTTGAGGCTACTGCTGCTGTCTTTACAGCTACCACCGCCGCGGCCGTTCTTTCTTGCCTGGTCCCTTGTTTCTTGTTGTTACCTCCAACGTCGCTCCCCACCTTCCCATGGTCAAGTCCGTACGACGGTTTTTCATGACTCCCTCCCAATCCAAACCGTTGCTGCCCGGTTGCTCGACGCCCACCGGCGGCAAGGGACCTAAACCCGGCGGCCGCGGTGCACATTGGGCAGCGGGCGGCAGGCGGCGAGGGTTCGATCGCTCCCCGCCGAGGTGGTGGGTGCTGATTTCGTTGGTGGCAGCGGTGAGCGTCTTGGTCGGCGGGGCTTTTCTCAATGCCACTTACTTGTCCTCGCTGCTTCACCATTCAGCGGCAGAGCGTGACGTCCACGATGCGGGCGGGGGGGAGGGCGGGCAGCTGTCGGGCGCGAGCGACGAGCACGACTTCCACTCGCTGCCGCGGGAGGTCGAACAGGGGGGAGGAGGAGTGAATGGGGGCGCGAAAGACGAGGCCCATGTGGTGGCACCGACCAGTGCCTCGACCGCGGAGGGCGTGCCGCCCCGCCGACGTCCCACCGGCCGCCACATGTACCTGACCACGGCGGGCGAGTCGGTGACAGTGATGGATGACCTGTGCGTGGCGGCCAACGGCAGCACCTACACCATTCCTCAGCCCACTGTTTGTGGGTGGACGTTTGGGGCGAGCGGTTCCCTGCGCATCCCCCTCAAGGCTGCCTGCGCCAAGAAGGACGACGATGCGTTCAAGTACCTTAAGATCTCACCACCGGTGGTCGTGCCGCACCTCAACGGCGCCGTCGCTCCACCGTTGAAGCATCGGGTGCATCTGGGCGGGGAAACTGTCTTCTTGACGCTCGCGCAAGCGTCGACCAATCTGGCCCACCTCACCGGCTCCATGACCCACCTGTTCCACGTGCTCCGCCACGCAACCGACTATGGCCTGGCAGGCCGCCCGAACCGGGTGATAATTGTGGTGAACTACGTGGCGTCGCACTTGTATGAAGACCCAACCTCCTTTGCAGTCATTCTCCTGCGCGCCGCCGTCGGCGGCGGGCCTATCCACCTCGTCAAGCAGGGTCCGGCCTTTCCACTGCCCGTAGAGCCGCCGCTGGGGGATCTGGCGTTTGGGGGTACGCCGGGCGGCGGGCCTGTCGTGACTGTCGTGCTCAACAATCGGCCGGTTGTCGACGCGCTCATTGGCCCGGACGTCAATTCGCTGTGCATGCAGCGGGCGGTTTTGACAAACTTCCCTCGCGGCCGCTGGTTCATCCCCTCTGGCCAGCGGGCGGTGCCGTCGGCGCTGCTGCCCAGACCGGGGGCTTCGTCGGCCGAAGTGCACCAGGCGGTGACCGACGCGACCGTCTGGCGTAACGAGCAGGTGGAGGCGGAGGGCAACGTGCCCGCTGACGCGACGCCATTCCGGGCAGCGGTGTTTGCGGCGCTCTCGCCGCCGCTCAAGAACACCTACCCGACGATTGCGCGTCGCCTCACCTACCTCATCCGCCACCGCCGCCGGGCTTTTGACGAGCCGTCTGAGGAGCGCTTCCAGGCGGTGCTGGCGCTGGTCGCAGAGCGCCACGGACTGGTGTTGGATGTCGTCAACTTTGGGGAAATGTCCTTCACCGAGCAGCTGAATGCGGTGCTCCACTCGGCGGTGCTTGTTGGCGTGCACGGCGCCAACTTGGTCAACACCATGTATGCGCCACCCGGGGCGGAGCTGATCGAGATCTTCCCCTACCACTTCAGCCACAACATGTATGAGCGAGGCGGGGAGTCGGGCCTCGGCTACTCGTCCGTGTCGCTGGAAGAGAAGGGCCAACGCGATTTTGAGGGCATCAACAAGTACCCCACCGTCAAGGCGTGTATGGAGAAGAGCATCGATTGCAAGGTGTGGTACCGCGCGGACGAGCGGGCGCTGATGCTCAGCGACGGTGACGTCAAGGCGATAGAGGTCGCGCTGGAGGCGGCCATTGGACGAGTCAACTTGCGCTTGCCACAACCATAGCCTCACGGGGCCTTTGTGTACAGTGTATTTACATACTGTTAATGCACTTTGCAGATGCTCTTGGATCAATTCCAGGAACCATCGACGACGCCAGAGTGACAGCTGGGTGCAGCCGAGCCTTCCCGCACTGACGCGCCATGCTCGGTCGTGCGGTGTCTCGCTGCTCGTTGCCAGCACGTCGACCCTGCCCGACAGCGACCGGAGACCGGATTTATGCCTTACCCGTTTGCTTCCTTTTCTTTGGAGCCTTTCTTGATTGGTGGCTCCACGCCTCCCTTGCCTACTCTGTGTTTCGCATTGAGCAACTCTTGCCAGGTTGACTGCTGCTAAGAAAGCGGTCTCGCCGGCCCATTGCCCCGGGCACTCCTGACTATGCGCATCGATGTGGACGGCATTATCGTCTACTTTCCCTACGAGTTTGTCTACCCTGAACAATATGCATACATGGTGGACCTCAAGCGGACGCTCGACGCCCGCGGCCACTCCATCCTCGAAATGCCGACTGGGACGGGGAAGACGGTGACGCTCCTGTCGCTCATCCTCTCCTACCAGCTGTACCGGCCCGAACTCGCCAAACTCGTCTACTGTACCCGTACGGTAGGGGAGATGGACAAGGTCCTTCACGAGCTCCGACGGGTGCTCGCCCACCGAGACAAGTGCTTTGCAGAGGACGCCCCTGCACGCGCAGCGGCGTCGCGGCGCACCTTGGCAGTTGGCCTCACGACGCGGCGCAACTTGTGCCTCCACCCCGCCGTCTCGGCGGCCTCGTCACGCGAGGAAGCCGACGCGCTCTGCCGTTCCATGACCGCCTCGTGGGCCCGGGGGGACCCGGAGGATATCGAGGACGTTGGTGGGCGGGCTTCTCGTCGGGGGGGTGCGGGCAACGGCGCTGTTGTACGGATGACCGACCGGGAGGACGAGGATGTAGAGGAGCCCCCCGTCGGCACAGCAGACGGCGGTTCGGCGGCCAAAAGCAACCTGTGCGAATTTTTTGAGGGCTACGACAAGGAAGGCACCGACGCCATCCTCCCCGCCGGCGTTTATGGCGTGGATGATCTCACGGCTTTTGGAAAGCAGCGGGGTTGGTGTCCGTACTACACCGCTCGCCACGCGTTGTCGTTTGCCAACGTCATCGTCTACAACTACCAGTATCTGCTCGACCCCAAGATTGCGGGGCTCATCTCGCGCGACCTTGCTCGGGAATGTGTGGTGGTGTTTGACGAGGTGCGTTGGACCGCCTCTGTGGTGTCCTTGTTTCTGTTATCAATGTCGGGCGCCACTGTTAGGTTTATGTATGTTTCAGTTGCTGGCTTGGCGGCGCTTTCTGGCTCACTTCATGTCCTTGTTTTGAGTGTGCCTGCTGCGCTCCCTTGTTTTTCTCTTACCTTATCGCTCCCCGCCCGGCGGCATTTTGGTCGTGTTCCGGCACGTACAGGCTCACAATATCGACAACGTATGCATCGACGCGTTGTCGGTTGCCATTCGAGGAGATACCCTAACGCGGAGCCTCCGCAACCTCGCAACACTGAATGCCCGTGTCGGGTCCATCAAGACCACGAACGCGGATCGGCTGGCCGACGAGTACGCGCGGCTCGTGCAGGGCATCTCCATCCAAGGCATTCTACCCGCCGCCCAAGACGACGCCGGTCGACGTCGTGCGACTGCTGACATCATCCAAGCAAGTCCGGTCATCCCTGCTGACGCCATCGAGGAGACCGTGCCTGGCAACATCCGCAAAGCTGAACACTTCCTCCGCTTCCTCCGCCGCGTCATCGACCACCTGGCCAAGCGGATGAAGCGGCCAGACGTTCTCCAAGAGTCCGCCCCAAAGTTCGTGCACGCGCTCCTGGTCGACGTGCAAAGCGATGCCAAGCCGCTCCGCTTTTGCTCGGAGCGGTTGAAGAGCCTGCTCACGACGCTGGAGGTGGCCGACGCGGCCGCCTTTGCGCCTCTGCAGCTCGTTGCAGATATGGCCACGCTCCTCGGTACCTACGGCAAGGGACAGTCGTTTGCACTCATCTTTGAACCGTTTGACGAGCGTCTGCCGAGCATCCCTGACCCGGTCCTCCAACTGTGCTGCTTGGACGCGAGTCTGGCCATGAAGCCGGTCTTTGATCGCTTTCAGTCGGTGGTCCTCACATCTGGTACCATCTCCCCGCGCGACATGTACGCCAAGGTGCTGAGCTTCACGCCGGTTGTCTCCCGCTCCTACTCCATGTCCCTCCAGCGCAACTGTATCTGCCCGCTGATCGTGTCGCGGGGGCCCGACCAGGTGGCCATCTCGTCCAAGTTTGACTGTCGCGGTGACAAGGCGGTCGTCCGCAACTACGGGATGCTGCTGGTGCAGCTGGCCGAGGCCGTCCCCGACGGCATTGTCGCTTTCTTCACCTCGTACACGTACATGGAGAGCATCTTGGCCATGTGGGACGACATGGCCATCATCAGTCTGCTGCTCGAGCGGAAGCTCGTCTTCATCGAGACGCCCGACACCATTGAGTCGTCGCTCGCACTTGACAATTACCGGCGGTCGTGCGACGCCGGGCGAGGCGCCATCTTCCTCTGCGTGGCGCGCGGCAAAGTCGCAGAGGGCATTGATTTTGACCGCCACTATGGGCGGGCGGTCGTCATGCTCGGTGTGCCCTTCCAATACACCGAGTCCCGCGTCCTCCGCGCCCGTCTCGAGTACATGCGCGACAACTGCGGCATCCGTGAGGGGGACTTTCTGTCGTTTGACGCGCTGCGGCAGGCGTCCCAGTGCCTTGGCCGCGTCGTCCGCTCCAAGGCCGACTACGGCATCATGGTCCTCGCCGACAAGCGGTACGTGCGGGCGGACAAGCGCAACAAGCTGCCGCAGTGGATCCTCGAGCTTATGCCCGAGGCGAATGTGGACCTCGACACGGACGCGGCGGTCAGCGTCTCCAAGGCCTTCCTCCGCGCCATGGCGCAGCCGCTGGACGAGTCGGCGCAGCTCGGCACCGCGCTGCTGTCCGAAGCGGACGTGCGGCGGTTGGCGGAGAAAGACAAGGTACGGACGACAGAACTGGCGGCGCAGAAGGAGCATGCCAAGGCCGCGGCCGCGACGGCACCCGAGCCGGTGGCCATGCAGATGGACGAGGACGACGACTTGGTCGACTACCTCGGCGCTGTTGGGGCCACCGACTTTGAGGACGAGGCGATGCAGGTATTAGAAGAGACTGAGGCACAGCTGCGGGCGCCATGAGGCGGCTCCTGCCACGCTGTGGCTGGTCAATGGTGGACGAGACCAGCTGATAAAGCTTGCAGGCGTGTGCGTGCGGCGAGGATGTGTAGCAGCGACAACATGCTCGCAGCGCCAAGCGGCAGGTGACGACGTGCGCGTGTTGAACAGATTTACAGACGCTCACAAGACAACGACGCGGCCGGCCACGACGATTTCACCTACCACCATTCTCACTCACATGCCCCGCGCAGCTCAATGCAGCCGCGCAAGTTCCTCCACTCGCTTGGTCAGGTCCTCCACCGACAGGTCGACGGCCTCGGCAACGACCGCCGCCTTGTTGCGGTCCAAGTCGAGGTACCGCTCGATTAGGTCCCCGTCAATGTACCCCCGTGCGGAGGCGGCCGCCCCGCCCGCCCCCAGGGCAGTCGTCCCGAAACCGCTGCTCGGACCGGCCGCTTCCGTGGCAAACGCCCGCCACTCACCGTGACGGAACCCGCCAATGCCCTTGACAACGTCGTTGAGAGCAACCTCCACCCGTCGCAACAGCGCGAAGTCCTCTGGGCTGAGGCGGACCATGACGCCGACCGCGCCGCTGACGGCGCCGTAAAGCAACGTCTGCGCGGCAAGCGCCGCCGCCGACGTGGCGTCCGCGCCCGCGCCCGCCGGGCGGTCCTCCCGCATGACCAACGACCCGGGGAGCAGGCGGTTGATGAAGTCGCCCGTGTGGAAGGTGCCGACCAGATCCAACTGCGCTCGCTCGTCCTCATTGACCGCCCCACTGCGGCGGCGAAGGGTGATCATGTTGAAGCCATTCTCCCCGCCCGTGTACACCTCATCGTCGAGCGCCGCGACGGCCGTCATCCAGTGGCAACCGTAATCGCGGGCAACCTCCTCCAGCCGCTCGCTCCCGTCGCCGCTGGACAAGAAGCGGAGCACGGACACGGATTTGATCATGTCGCCGACAATGACGAAGTCGCCCCGCGTCGCGAGCAGCAGCGCCACGGTGCTGCCAACGCACGTGTCGCGGAGCACCAGTGCTCGGTTGGTGCCGCTGACGCCGCCGCGCACTGCCCACGCGAGCAGGAGCACCGTGTGGTTGACGCCGGCAACAAGCATTCCGCGGATGTGGTGGATGCAGTACACCGCACCTTGCACGGGCAGCTCCGCACGCAGCCGCAGTTGCCCGCCCTCCATGGTGAAGACCAGTATTCTGCCCTTGGACGGCTCGTCCTCGTCGGGCAGCGTGTAGGCGGTGCCCAGCACGAAGCACTCCTCCCCAGCCGACCCCGCGCTACCGCCGTCGACCTCGCCAACGGCCATATCCAAGCCTCGTTCGGACGGCTCCATCGGCGACGACGTTGGGGGTAGCTTCGTCGGGAAGAGGGAGCAACCCATCTCGTTCATGTCAAGCTTGAACGAGTCTCGTGTCTCAAACGTCGTGTCGTCCAGGAGACGTAGGTAGTGGTCCTCTGTCTCGTCGCCAGCTTCATCCACCGCCAGGGCGGTGGTGAGCACCCCAAACATGTGGGCGGCCGGCGCATGCGCGATGCGGCGGGGGCCCTCGCCGAGGGGCACGGTGCGGATGTGAAGCTTTTGGATGTCGTCCACCGCCCCGAGGAGCAGGCTCGTCGGCGTTGCCACGGCCAGGCAGTCCGGGAAAGCCGCCGAATGGAAGCCGACGACCCGCGTCACGGCGCGCAAGTTGACGTGGGAGCACAGCAGCTTGCTGCCGCCCGCCGACGCGTGCACGACCGTCGGTCGGTCGCAGGCGGCAAAAACATGCGTCGCGCCACGCGTCGTGAAGGCGCTTAGCGACGCCGGCTGGGAGCCGACCGTCACCCGTTTGCAGTCACTGAGGAGCGCCTCCTTGGCGGCCGCGCTCAGCTGCGGCTGCACCTCAGACTGCATGCCGTCATCCATGAGCGCCGAGCTGGGCACGACCGTCGCGTCGACGCGGAACGTGAACAGGTGGCCGTCGCCAAGGGCGACAAGGAGGTAGTCGACCTCCTCAAGCGTCGCTAACAACACGGATCGGGCAATGACCTGGCCGCCGAGCGGCTCGGTGCGCAGCGGCTGCAAGGAGGGCAACGACAGCAGTCGCACGCTGACTTCCGTCCACATGCCAACCGCGGCCAATGTCGGGCTCTCCAGCGCCGCCGCTGCCGGCGTCACGTCCACGTCTGTCATCGCATCGTCCACGCGGCTCGATGACGCGCCCGCCGGCCCCGTGAGCAACGAGCAATCCACACACGACACCTCGTTGGGGAGGGTTACCGACGCGGCGACTTTTAGCTCCTTGCGTTGCACATTGACGAGGAGGGACACCAGCTGCCCGCCAGTGACGGCCACGAGCACCTGGCAGCCGGCACTCGAGGCTGCCACCACGCGCGCGCCGGCGGGGGGCTCCCACTGGGCGACGCGCTTGAAGCCGTCGGCTACATTGAGCAGCGCCACCACCGACGGGCACGCTTGAATGGCCAGGTCGCCAGACAGGTTACCCGCGTGGAGCGTCGGCGCGGTTGCTTCGAGGCCTGCCGGCGCCGCCTCGGCCATCTCCTCCCCGTCGACGAGCTCGAGCACCCGCGTCTCGCCGGTAAACGACATGAGCAGGAGCGAGTGGTACTCGGTCGCCGTGGAGCTGCGAAGCGAAAACATGGCCTTGATGCCCGGCAGATTCTCCGACGCCTGCTCCGTAATGCCAATGCCGTTGCGGAGGACGCGCAGGGAGCCGTCCTTAAAGGCGCCCGAGCAGGTGACGACTTGCCCCTGGCCCTGGCGCTCCAAGTCGACGACGCAAAAGTCGACAATCGGCCCCAGGTTCTGAAAGTGCTCCACCACCTCCACGTACGCATTGTCCGCCGCTTGGGTCCGTAGCCGCACCAGCTGGGAATCCCCAAAGTGCGAGCCGACAAAGACAAACCCATTGTCCAAATACGCGAGTGCCGACGGGATACTTGTCTCCCCAAGCGGCTCGAGCGACAGCCGCGTGACAATGCCCGGCGCCGCCGCGTTGGACTCGAGGATGAGCATGGACAGCTGGCCCTTGTGGTCGCCGAGCAGGTAGCGCGCGCCCGACGCGTCCATCCGCCCGACCGCCTTGATGATCGTTGCCGCGATGGGGATGCTGACGAGCGCCGCCACCGAGCCCGACCCACCGGCACGGCTGCCCCCGGATGGCACCGCCGTGATCTCATCGTCGGCCGCTGCCGACGCCGCCGCCGCTGCCGGCATGGCCGTCGGCGCTGCCGCCGCGCGCGCAGCAGACACGACTTCCCCGCTGGACGGCGGGAAGTAGGAGATGGTCTGCTCCCCAATGACCAGGCACCCGAAAAATGGGGGGGGCACCGCAATGAGCGTCGACGCGGTTTGCTCCAAGTTGGTCTGCCCGCCCGGCGCGTCGGTAAAGTCCTTGTCATCCAGCTTGACGCCGAGCATCTTCAAATGCACCGCGTCGTCGCCGTCCGAGTAGAGCACCGCCAGCACCGGGATGGCGGCGGCGCCGTGGAGAAACGCGATATCCCGCACCGTCTCCCCGAGCCGCACGTTAAACGCCTCGGCCGTCCAGCCGCGGGGGATGATCCGAAAGAGGTTTTCGTACAGGTGCATGCCGACGCACCGCCCGTGGGGGTCCGCCACGGACATGAGTGGCCGGTCCATGGCGCGGCCGAGGTTGTCCCGCGCATCCCCGCCGGCAATGGTGACGACCTCGCGGGTGGCGGGGTTCCACCGGAGCACTGCGAATTGGAGTTTGGAGGTGAGGACGAGGAGGTCCTCCGTGGCGGGCGCGCCCGGTGCCGCCGGGGGGTGGACCTGCCGCTTTTGCTGCGCCTTTGCGCTGAGCTCCCGCGCCGGGACGAGGCGCTCTGCGGCGGCGGCGGCGCCCACCGCGGGAGGCAGCAGCACCAGCGACACGATGCGGCCGTAGAGGGGGAGCTCCAAGAGCGGCACCAGGCCAGTGGGGGCGAGCGCGTAAATCTCAATGCGGGAGCCTTTGGCGAGGAGCAGGTTGCGCTCACCGGGGCGGCCCATAAAGTTGCCGACCTTTGGAGAGCCGCAGGGCAGCGCACGGCGCACGGCACAACCAACAAGCGTGGAGGGGCAAGGAACAGATGCAGTGTGAGGACAGGTGCCAAGGAGCAAATGGGTTCCATGCTGCAGATGATACCAAGACAAGAGGGAGCAGAGGAGGAAGAGCAATAACGTACAACCGTAGCAGTGACGCTGGACGCCTTGTGGGCGGTGACGATGTAGTGATCCGACATCGTGACGGGTTGGCGGGAACGCCGCGACGACGGCCACCGGGAGGGACGGCGGCGGCACGTCAACGCGCTCAGACGGCCTATGGATAAATGGCTGTGTTTGCCAAACGCCGAGCCCACTCGTCAAGACGGCGTCGGCTAAAAAACCCCACCACCAGGACCCTCCCGACCGCTGTGCGACGCACGGCGGCGCGGGGCAGCGGCACTCGACTGGTTGACCTGACCCGACCCACGCGTGGGGACGAGGGCTGGCCGGCGGATGCCGCCACCCACGCGGACTTGCAGCCGCCCCTGGGCTCCCGTATTTGTGTGGCATTCCCGACCAGGTGGCGGGAGAGGCATTTCAGCCACGTGTCCCGCCGACGCTCTGCTCGGCGTGCGCCCGTCCTCGAGGCGGCGCGGCATCGCCGCTCGCCCGTGACGTGCGCCGGGCAGAAGCGCCGACGCGGGGTGGGGTTAGGGCGCGCAACGGGCGGGTGAGTGACTTTTGGAGGGGGGGGGGATGCTCACGGCTGGGGGTAGACGCAGTTGGTGCTGGTTGCCGCAGGGCGCGGTGGCTGCGGCGTGCCAGAGGCGACACCCACGCGCGCCGCCCGCAGACGCGGGTCGCTGGTAGAGGCAGCGCAGCAGTGGGTGCGGGTGGACTGGGACGGTCGGGGAAGCTGGTGGGGGTGGCAAGGCACGCGGTCGCCAACCGCCAGCGTCGGCCGGCGCCACCCGGGCGGGACGGCGGGCGCTGCCCACTTACCCCCCGGGGAGGCCCTGCAGGCCCGCGCCCTGTCACCGCCACGCGTTTGATCCATCCCAGTGTGCCCCGCGTGGCGGTGGCGCGCGCGCCGCCGCGTCGGCGCGCCCCGGTGCGGCGGTGCGCCCCGCTCCCCAACGCACCAAGCTGGTTGCCAAAAAAAAAAAACGCAACACACGCGGTGTGTGCACCAAACGGGAAAGGCGGCACAGCCTGCTGACAACACACCCCACTAGGACACGCTAGAGTACAAGACCAAGGGCCCCCCGCGGGGACGGTGCGCGCGGCGCGGTGGCCGGCGCGCGCGCCCCCGCGCTGCGCCGACCGGC
>ENA-ORXT01005492-ORXT01005492.1-marine-metagenome-genome-assembly--contig:-NODE-5492-length-12418-cov-9.739324_pt1 | contig 12418 bp, 13 predicted proteins | sample MGYA00237868_ERZ511482 | MGnify/ENA metagenome assembly ERZ511482 | reverse complement strand
TTTTCAGGAAAGAGAGTACGAATGAAGACGAGCGACCGTTTTAATGAAGAGCCGGCCGCATTTTTGCTCGGCAGGCCGGTTCTCGTCATACTCGGTGCAGGTTTTCAGGCCCTCGGTAGAAAATAGGCCAGCAAGAGCAAAGTTTTGTCGCAGATCACCCTCATTTGTCCGTCTTGCTCTCAGAAAAGCGGCCCAAGGGGATCAGACGAGCGCCCACAGCCCTCAAGGTTGAGATGGAGTGGTGATGGAGGCACAATACTCCTTGACGTGGGATGGACTCAGATGTGAAAATGAATAATCGGTTCGGGATCATTTTTGTGGCTGCTCTTCCTGTTTCTCGGTATTTTTCTTTGCCGCATGGTGCGTGCGCGCTGTGTCTTTCCGTCTCTGCCCCTTATACGCACAGAGGAAGACCGGCAGCCGGCTCTGAGCCGTTGCCAGGTTTCTGGCGCTGTGTCCTGTGTGGTGATGTGTTGCGCTGCGGTGTGTGCGTGGCGTGGCATGGTGTGACTTGCCTATATGGGTTATTGACCTTCTTTTGCGGTTGAGCGCCTGTGCGCTTTGACGGGGCGGCAGAGAGCTCTTGCGAAGTGCAAGTTTTGCGTCCACCAGTCACAGGATGGTGGTGCCGAGCACGATGCTTGAAATTGCGATATGGTCACTATTGTTTGACCCTGTCGCCTGAGTCAACAGAGCCCCATGTTTACCGCTACCCCACGCCACACAAAGACGTGGTCAACTCAAGCAGGCGATTGTGTCATGGACTGTGACCTTTGTGTCAAGGACGGGCACATGGCCATGACGATCGAGTACAAGGCCCTCTCCGAAAAGTAAAGCTTTGACGACGGTTTCAATGCAGGCCTAAAAACATGATGTGGGATACATGTTGACTTGTGCGTTTTCTGGAGCATTGTATGACTGGGACGGGCCTTCGCATTCTTCTGCAATGGGTCTCTGTGTGTGAGTGTCACGTCTGGATTTTTGATTGTCTCGCTTGGCTTTTCTTTTCCAGGCCAACGAGAAGGGAAAACTTGTCTTCCGCCACAAGCGTAACTTGGTCATGTCAGCCGCCGTGATGGTGTGCCATTCTCAGTTAGTGACGGACGCGTACGTCAAGAAAGCGCAGGAGGCCGCTCAGACGCGCTTCGCGGAGAAGGAGGACGATCACCGCAAAGAGAAGGCGGCAGCAAAGGCGCTCCACACTGCACATCCCTCATTCGTAGGACGCGACGGCGCCATGGCGGGATCACGCGCCGCGGGGGCCCCCTTCAATCGGAGCTACGCGGCCACGGACATGGACAGTCTCATGGTAGTTGCCAGCCGCCAACAAGATGTCACCGCCATCACGCGCGCCAAGAACAAGGACAAGCTGCGAGCTGCTTTTGCTTACCGCAAGGTTGGGTTTTCTTTCTCAAGCGCCAAGATTTTGGCTGCGGCTGACGATGCTGGTGGCCTGCCGGCATTGCCTGACAATGAGCGCCGTCGGTGACGTGATGCTCTTTTGGGCGTTGACACGCCGCTCAAGAAAATCCGGACGGTGTTGTCTGCGCTCGGGGCAGCCCGTTCTACCTCATGGACCTTATCGCTGGCAGCATCGCCCATGCGGCTCCGCGCGCCTGCGACGACCCAAAGCAGTCGGCTGGTGGCAAATGGCGTTGTGCACACCGTCGACACCATGATGGCGCCGTCTGCTGCTGGACGAAGAGTAGAGGCTGCCGTTAACGAGCCAAATGTAGCCTCTTTGGTGGACGCTTTGGGTGTCTTCGGTCCGGTTAAGAAGCGGTACACCATCAAGGACGACGCCGTCAATCTGGGGCTGGAAAAGACGGTCCTCCTGGAGGAGAGTATCTCTTGGGCAGTGGTGGTTGACGCTGGCACCCCAGTCAGTGACCTAGTCGGCATTTTCTGGGGCACCATGCAGGATGCCAAGCAGTGGACGCTTGGCCACAAGCGGTCCTTGGACATATTTTCCCGCTACTTTCGGGAGGCCACAGCTCTATGATACGATATTTGTTAGTTTTTTTGCCTTCTTCCTTGTTCTTTCGCTATTTGCTTGTGCATAACGGTGCTGCATTGCGTACGACAGAAAATCCAGCGGATCCCTCTCGTCTTCGATTGGTCTCTCAGTCATTGTTCTCGTAAGGCAGAGGCGCCGCGCGCGCGGCGCCCACTGGTGGCCCCCTGGCCGCCCCCCCCCCTAGTTTCCAACCTGAGGTGGGTGGGGCGGCCCCTCACCCCCCACTCGGTGGTGTCGGTGGGGGTCGGAGGCTGTTTCCCAATTTCGGGCGGGCGGCGATGGGCCGGCCGGCCACCGTCCCAACGTGTATTGCTGTGCGTTCTCTTCTTGGCGGAGGCGCCGGCGGTGCTCACCCTCTCGGCGGTCAGGGACGAGGACGTGCTCACCCACGACTACCACAAGGTTATGGGGAAGACGACTGTCGTGAGGGTGTTTGGGGGGGTGCACGTGGTGTCGGTGAGCGTGTTGGCGGCGGCAGTGCTGTCGGTGTTGGTGCGGCGGGGGGTGTTGGTGCTGCTCTAGCGCCGGCGGGGGCTGTCCACCCTCCTGCTGCTGCTACTCCCCCTGCTGGGGGAGCATGGACCTTGGTTGCCCGCTTTGCGCGTCGCCGTGAGCGCGGACCTGAGGAAGGGCGGGCGGCTGCTGCTGGGGGACCGGCCGGTGCTGCTGGCGTACCGCCGGCTGTTCCCCCTGCTGGTTTTCGCCCGCTGCCCCTCATCGCAGCCGCCCCGGCGCACCACGCCCGGCCGTCGCCGGTGGAGCGGGCGGCGCGTGCCGCCGCGTCGCTCACGCGCGAGCGGCCGCTCGCGGGGGCGCTTGTCGCCCTCGAGACAGAACACGTCTCGGGGGTGACGCGTGCCGCCCCCGCCCAGCGCCTGCGCGCGTTGCTGGCCGACCTGACCGGTGCGCAATTCCACGCAATCGGGGACGTGCGCCTGTTTGGGTCGATTACTGCGGTTATTCTGGCATCCATTTCTGTGGCCTCGTTTTCGGCAGCGGTCGCCACTGGCTCCACCGCCTGCGTCCTGACGCTCCTGCGCGGGGCCGACCCATGAGGCCCCGCGGTTCTCGGCTCTCGCTGGTGGGCGCAGCTCTCGGCCGACGCTGCGGCCGCCGCAGCGGCCGCGCGCTTCCGCCGCCGCCTGACCGAGCAGTTCGACGACAGGGCGGCGCGGACGACCATGCCCCCGTATCTGCGTTGGTAGCTGGAAGGCCACTATAAGGGAGACCTAGCGGCGCACGCTGGTACCGAGGGAAGGTCGCTGCGTCGTCGGCGGTGGCCCGCGGCGGTTCCGGCGCTGCATCGGCTGCAGCGCCCGCCGCCGCGGCCAACACTTTGGCGGGTGGGGGCGCCGCGTTGTCAGCCGCCGCGCATCCCGCTGCCGCCGAGGCCCCGTCACGCCACATGTTGGGCACGGCGGCGGTGGGGGCCGACGTTTTCGCGTAGGCGGCGGCCGTCGCAGCGAAGGCGTCCACCCTCGGCGATTTCGCCGAATTGGCGGTGGCCACCGCCGCCGCCGCCGCAATTTCTGCAGACGGGGGAGCCGAGGCGTCCACCGCCGCACCTCCCGCCGCCGCTCGGCCCCCTCCCCGCCACGTGTCGACCCCATAGCGGCGGGGCCGACCTTTCCATGTGGACGGCCGCCGTCGCGACGTCGGCTGCCTCGCCTGGTGTTGGCCTATACGTTTGAACTCCTCAGGAGCATTCACACCGGTATTGTGGCCGTATCTGATTGGTACAATTTGCGAATCCCACCAGGTTATGGGCCCAGAAAATTCCAGCTAAAGAAGGTTGACTTTGCAAGAGGTCGCAGGTTCAAATCTCACCTGAGGGCGACTTGAAATCGCAGGGGTCTGGGGATCGGCTTCGTGAGTGAGACCTGGCGGCTTGGGGTCCTGTGAAGCTAGGAGGATTGTTGGCCCGTCGTTCCACAAAAATCCTAGCACTCCGGCGGGATCAACAGTGCCCTCGACATACCACATGTGCCTCTTTTGCGATGCAACGCTCTCGATTTTGGACAGGCGCTCTCGAAAATCCCTCAAACGTGACCGATCCACGATTCCAGGAGACGCCCAGCGGTCCCGGGGGATCCTTTCGTGAGGGACTTGAGATTTCTGAACTAAACTTTCTGGGACAGCCGACGCCGCGCCCAACCTCGGCGTTCGTGGCAGGACCATTGCAGACACGGTCCCAAAATGTCGCCCGCGTTCGCACGTGGTGGGCACTATCGCGCAGGACGGAAAATTGTTGCGTCAATAGTTTCCACGGCTCCGCGCCCTCATTGGCGCGAGGGTCTAGGAGGCACTGCCCACTTTGTCGGTGATCTGGTGGACCAATGAGAGAGCGCCAGAGCGTCTCTATTGAAAAAGGGCCCTTCAATATATACCCCACTTGTCACCGGCTCACGGACTGCGTGGAGGCAGGTCACGACTCACGCGGGTTGGTGCCGTCGGAATCCTTCACCTTTTTTGGGAATGGCCTCATCAGACACGGGCTGCTCTGACACACGAGGCAGCACATGACAGCAATGAGCCCTCCATCGCTTTTTCTGGCCCCCAACATCGTGGAGCCGGGCCCATCTGCCATTCTGGCTGGTCTCCCACTGGCGGGCGTGCCAAGGGTCACGAGTCCCGTTTGAATGTTCAGAGCGTGGAGGCCGGCCCGTCGGCCAATCTTGGCTGACGGCCGAGTGCGAGGTGGACATAGACCAGCTGATGCAAGTGTGCGGCGTTGAGGGAGGCAGTTCTCGCGGGCAGGTCTGTTCGACGTGCAAGGTGTTGTCGCGTGATCGGCTGTGTCCCTTGACGCCACTGATCTCTCCATAGGCGTCGCGCTCCCTGGAGTACATCAACCAAGTGAGCACCGCCCATAAGATGAGCAGCTAGTTTCTAGTTGATCATCAATCATGGTGGGTAAAGAAATGCGCAACGTGGATGCGTGTCTGTATGGCCAGGTGCATCTAAGGCGCGTTTATCCCATCTTCCCAGTAGCTCTCTTTGGCGACGTCGTGGCGATACACGCTGTGCCTATGTGGCCACAAAATCGCAAAGAAACCAACAAACGCTGGCGGGCGGAGCCGCCGACGATGTTGTGGTCTCTACCCTTGAAGCCGACGGGGTAAGACCCCGTCAGAAAACCTAGCACAGGACGTGGAGCTACTTAAACGTGAAATGAAACGAGCGTCTGCATCACAGAGTGCGAGGCGCGCTAGAACGCCGGAATTATCGGAAACGCATCCCCTATTTTAATGAAGGAAGCAAGCCGACCCAGGTATTGCAGTCTCCTCAATTTTGGCCGATCCCGACATGAACAACTGTGCAGAACAGATGCACGATAGCCATCCATCCGGCCGCATACGACCTCTCGGCGAATTAGAAGTTGGATGGACTGTAGGTTGTTCTGGTCCAGATCGGTCAAAATCAGGAAGACTACAATACTCACACTCGTTTACGTTCAGACAGAGCGAAACGCACACGAGGCCAGCCGACGAGATCGGTCATGGGAGGACTGGTGCCCCGGGGGCCACGGTCCTGGAACTGGGACCTGTGATGGCCCCTGCCACGGATCAAAGAGCACTCCTCCACTGAAGGAGAAACCTGGCCCATAGAGTTTTGGGTCAGCCCGGACTTCCAAGTATTTTTACATCCCAAACGGACTGCGACGACAGAAATTCCAATTGTTCAATGGCAGTCCCTTTGGAATATTCTCGCTGGCAAAAGTCGGATCTTGTTTCCGGGTTCCGCCCCGCAGGGAGCAGCTACCGAAAGAGTCTCGTCCCCCGCATCGAACCCAGGTCGCAGGGGCGTGCACCCCTCCCTGCTGTGTCAGGCCCTGTCAGAGAGGCACGAGCACGTGATGCTCCTTCGCCCGCCCGCCCCAGGAGAAGGTGTCAGGTGAAAGGTCGGTGACCACAATTGGCACCCACCCAAGGGGGCACCACACGTCACCCTTGCCTTTGGGGGGGCATTATGTGGGACTGGCAACCCACCCTCTCCGGCCCCGGCTGAGGGGTCGTGTCACCACAGTCAAGAGGCTTTTTTTCGCACAGGCGCCGCTTCGCCTGCTCATGCCCCTATCCCGCCGCCGGGTCCGGCCCCAAGCGCCCCGGCCAATTCGTACACGGCCATCCTCTCCGTAGCCAGCTACTACACCAACGACTTTCAATGCGGCGGGGCCCACATGGAGTCCCGGTCCCGCGCCCGCACCACCTTCGCCACTATTCACGACACGTTGCAGGTCCCGCGGGCCCTCCGCGCTGCTTGTAGTCCGTTCGTCCTGCGCAGCACAAAGCACAACGTGCCCTTTCTCGCCAACTACTCGCTCGGCCTCCCTGAGGACATCGTATGAGACCATCTACTATCTCGTCCACTCGGCCGCCCGCAAGACGCGCGTTCGCAAGCAGTAGCTCACTATCCAGTAGCGCACCAATTTACACTCCCAACCGACACCGCCGTCACGTACATCGGGCGCATGCTGTGCCGAATGACCGTGCTCCAGTCGCAGCTCCCCCTCGGTAACATATCGCCGCGATGCTTTCTGGCAAGATTGGGGACTCTGTGCGCGGGAAATGGTTCTGCGCCTCCCTGATCGCGAGTTCCTCTCCGTCCGACCTCCACGCCCAGTCCGGTGAAGCCAAATTATTGTTCGCCACCGGCCCCTCCGGGATCCGCTCTTGCCAATCTCTCGCATCCAATACCCCCCCCCTCGCCTCTGCCTTCCAAGCCCCCCCCCTCCCGTCCCGACGACACCTGGAGCGGCAATGTCGACATGACGCACAACGACAGCCCCAATGACTGACATCTTCCCGTCCTCCGACTCTTCCCCCGCCGCGCCCACGCTGGTCCCACCTCCATCACGGACGACATCGACTACGACACCGTCTGGCACCTGCCCAGCCTTCCCATTATCCCCTTCTAATCCGCGCCTGTAGCCGGCATCACGACGGCCATTGCCGACACCGGCCCCGTCGGCGACATTGTGGGCGACGCCTGTATACGCCGCCACCCGCACCTGACCGCCTCCTTCCTCCTGCCAAACACAACCCGCTTCGCCATAAGCCGCGACGTCCTTGCCTCTATCAGTCGCATCGGCCTCCGCATCACCACCGCCGACGCATCCTGCGCCTCGCTGACATTCCAGCTGCCCAACGGCCACATCCTCTGCGACACCACCACGCTGGTCCTCCTAGGCCTCGCTTCTTACAAAAGCTTGGCCGCCGCGGAGAAAACGACCCCCTCTGGCCGTACCCACCGCCTTTTCCTCTGCGGCATCATCAGCGGCCAAATTACCCTACCCCCCCCCATTCCAGCTGCCAATGCATCCTCGTGCTTCTATTACACAACTTTCGAGCTCAGCATGGCCCAGCGCGATATGAGTCACGCCAGCGTCGACGCTCTCTTCCGCGCTTTCCTATCTTTCACCCTTTCATGCTCTTACTTCGCCACCATCCGCCATATTGCCCGCTCTCCGTTCCCCGCCAACAGTTCTCCCACTTGCCCTGCCGCGCCCGCTACGCCCTTCTTCCCGGGCCCGTCACATTTAACCGCATCATCTCCATGAACATGCGCGCACTCCACCTCGACATCCGCAAGGTGCTGGACATCACCTGCCCGCGCACGGACCTGGGCATGGGCCGCCACCTGCTCTCTTTTCGAGGTCCCGCCATCCTCGCTCTCGTTTACCTGGCCTGACGAAACCTCTGGGGTTGCTCTGAGACCTGGCTGACTGATCACGGCTCCGAGGTGGAGAACGACGCCTTCGTTAACGCCCTTAAGGCCATGGGCGCTCATTGGTACGCCGCCCCTGCCGAGGCGCCTTGGAACATCGGCCGAAACACACGCCTACGCGAACATTGCTGGGACGCCTTCATGCGGATTTTCGTTGAGATCCCCTCGCTGGCTCCCGACCTCACCATCGCCATGGCCTACAAGGCCTGCAACGACGCCCCCGCCCACGGAGCTCTCCCGACCACGACCGTCGCGGGCGACGAGCCCAACCTCGTCATTGGCCCCAAGCACCTCACCGACACCTTCATCTTCGCCGGCGCCGCCGCCATACACACCACCTGACACATGATGAAGAAGTACACCGCCGCTGATCGCCTCCGCGGCGCCATCTCTCACCTCTTCACCATCTCTCCACTCGAAATGGTCGCCCAGGTGGTCTGGCTCGAGCGCCATCACCACGGCTGGCTCCGCGACGCCGTCCACTCGCTTGACGGCAAGACCATCTATGTGCGCCGCAACGGCCGCCTGTTCTCCTTTCAAAGGTCCCCCAAGAAGCCATAAATTTCGGGCCACCCGCCCGCCGCCCCTGCCGTCCCTTTGCCCCCCGGTGCCCCGTCCTTAGCCCCTACACCTCCCTCCCCGTCCCTCGCCCGCAATCACACGCCCGCCCCAACCCCCCGCGCTTCGTTCCCTCTCCGGGCCTTTGTGTTCCTCTCCCGTCCCGCCGACCCTGACTATTTCTCGCACCCTAGTTGAGACGCCGCTAAGGCCACCGAGATCGCCGTTTTTGGCCAGGTAGAATGAAAGACGCCCATGCTTTTCCATATCGTCTCCCGCCACGAGCACATTCTCCGCTACATATGGCCAGTCCCTCACAAGCCTCACCGTGGCAAAGGCAAGCCCTCACAGCGCTCCCGCTTTGGCATGGCGGGCAACCAAGACTGGCACACACGCTCCACCGTCACAACCAGGCCCGTCTTACCTGAGTGCGCCATCTGCGCCGTCTCCGCCGCCTCCTTCGTTTCCAACTTCTCCGTCCACACCGAGGACCTCCTGCGCACCTACCTCCAGTCGAACACTATCGCCATGCCCGTCTACATCTAGGTTCTGCTCAAGGCCGGCCACCCCAACAGCATGATCTGGACTTGCCGTTGTGCCATGAACGTCCCAAACGACATCGGCCGCCACTGCCAAATAAACACCCAAGCCCGCTTTCTCACCATTCCTGGCATCACCCGCAGCTCGACTTTCGACACCACCTCCCTCTCCCCGCTCCAGGGCATCAATGCTATTTACGTCGACGACACCCTCAATACCGGCGCGGTGGCCTTCCTCGGCTTCTTTTCCCCCGTCGTGGCCTGCTACAAAACCCACCAGCCCGAACGTGACAGCATCTAGTTTGCGGGAATCACCACGCGCTTCGACGCCACAAACATCCACTTCAAGGCCAGCACATTCTTGCACACGCTTGCCCTGCTGCCGCTCCACCCCCCGCTCTCGTCCCCCTTCCTCTCCCGGACTCCCTTGCACTCCTTTGCCGCCAAGCCCCACTGGGTCGGATGCGTCACCCGTCAGGACGTCCTCGCAAAAGCTTCAAACCTGACTCACATTGCTCGCCCCCTCAGTGTGGATGCCCGCAGAGCTGACGACACTTTCGCCAAGAACCTCTCCCGCCCCGTCACCTTCCACTACCATCGGCTCGACCCCGCGACCTTGCGCATCGACGTGTACGCCGTCTACGCTCGCTCCTTCTCCTTGCGCTTGAACCGCCGCCAACTGGGGCTTCTTATGACCCTGACAGACCGGACTGACCGCTTATTCGCGCTGCACTGGGCCTCCCACGAGCCGCACTACGTCTGGCGCGGCTGGAGAGCCGGCTAATGGCTCGCTCCCGCGGACGTCGTCGCCGCCGCGCTGGACGGCCACCTACTACTATAAGAGGTTCTCTCCCAACGCGTTCCACTCCATAACTAGAGGAACTCATCAGCCGTGTACGACATGAAGACTTCCTTCCACGACCCCACGGACATGAACAGCCAGAAGTTTTTATTCACGCGGCGCCGGGCCCTCTTTGCCTGCACCATCGCCGCCCTGCACCTCGTCCACGGGGACCACAACTCCGCAAACGCCCTCTTCGAGCCCCCTTACGCCCGACCGCAGCCCCATGACGCCCTCGACCACGCGCTGGCCTCCGGCACACTGCGCGCCCTGACACGCTCCTCAACGTCCTACACCGAGTATCGAAACTCGCCCTGAGGTCACGCCCAAGCCTAAGCTCGCCGCCCGCAGCTGCCCTCAAATCCGCTCCACCGCTGGGGCCGATCCCCCCCCCCCCTCGTCCGCCTCGCCGACCGCCAACACAGGGGATAATTTGCCGCCCCCCATATCTTGCTTGCCATTCCTCTCACATCGCGCGGTTTCTCTGCCGCCCCTCCTTGTACCCCCCCTGTTTTCTACCCACCCGCGCAGCGGGCCCAGAACCGTCTTCGTAAGCACGTCTCTCTTTGCTTGTATTGAACCTCTTGGAGGCCCGTGTTCCTGCTGAAAGAAAAAGAATTCCTGCGCAAAAAACATATCGAACCCCCTTCGCAGGCTCTCAGAGGCCATTCTGTGCAAGTTCTCTGCACATTTTTGTTTGCGAGAACAGAAATCGTTCTTCACTGAGCACAAAGCGCCTGCTAGCAGGGCTATAGATGCTCCTCTGTATCTCTCTATTTTGGAAGGGTGAAGTGTATACGTCTTGTGCTGTGTCTATCTTTTCACGAGTGAGGATGCATCGATCCCGGCGAACAGATGATTGTGGCGCCCTTTCTGGGAAAAAACAGCCGTGACAGAGCCCTAGGGCGGTTTGCAGATTATCTGGTCGTCTCAAAACACGCAAAAGTAGACATGCTCTTGACGACGGTTTCCGGCCTGCTGCGCAGGGCGCCGTAACCGGCGCCATCATCAGTCTTCCCTTTGTCTCACTGTACGCGATACCGCCAGGACTGTGGTGGGACTGCGGATGCATATTGCTATCCTCCAAAAAATTGGCAATTGCAGAGAGAAGGGAGGCAGAGCCGACAACAGGGCGTAGAAATGAATTCGGACTGGCTGTTCGACAAGCCACGATCGAACAACTGGCTGAAAGCTGCCGCCGGATATCCTGCAGGCCAGTCACCGTGTCTTCCAGGAGTCACGGAAAGACAGTGCAACCCACAATGAGATTTCCTGAGATCTTTGCGCGGCTTGGCTGGGCCTGAGAGCAAGCCCAGCGGTTCGCACCAACACCATAATATGGTGATTTCTTCCGAAATCGTGGAGTGATGTGAGTGGCTTTCCAATAGTTTAGTGCCCTCGATGATCGTTGTGCTCCACCGGTGAGCGCACCATACCGCGGTATGCTGTGCTGACTTTTTCGTATCGATGTGCACTTTCCATCCAACTGTGGCCTGCTTGTTTACAATACGGGAGGCCTTGATGGCGTCCTACCGCACTTAACAGGCCCGAGCAGGCCGCTGCCCCCCAGCAACGCGGGTCGAGGATGAACCCGGACTCCGGCTTGGAGTCCGCTGCAGGTGGCGCGCACGCCGCGAAACGGCCGTGCTTGCGTCGCTATGGCGCGGCCTTCAAGTTGACCGCTCCCAATTTCCGCATCTTAGAGACTGAAGGGGACCATCTTAGCGAGGGCGAGCAACTCAGGCGGAGACTACGTCAAGCCACTCCTCGGACCGACCACCTTTCTCACAGTTCTTTCCATGAGGGATGATGACGGGGGCGCCGCAGATTGACGGGGCAGCGCGGTGGCAATCAGTGGGGCTGAGGCGGGGTCATCCAATTGCATCTGGGAGGGCACGGTGTCCACCAGGGGATTAGTTGAATAGCACGAAATCCAATCATGGACACTTGGCAAGCGGAGAGCGCTTAGCGCAGGATTGCGAGCGTCGTGGCTCGCCATCATGCACAATATTTGGTCACATTCCTATTGTTTGACTCTTTCCGAACGGAGGCTTCCCCCATACGCTGCACCAAACGTTGGGATGGTGCAGATCTGATACCATACACTGTACCACCGGATTCTGGTGTTGGATCAACACCATCCCAACACTTGGTGCGGATCATGCACTATAATTCTGACCGCTGGGCACCCTTCGGCACCATAATTTGGTGTTGCACTATAGTTTGGTGGAGGATCCGCACCGGTGGGCTTGCTCTGAAGAAGGCATGAAGAGGGTTCTGGGCCAGACCCTCGATTTCTCATGAGATCAAGAAATTTCTTCAAGTTTCTGGAGATCCTGATGTGCGTTTCCAGTGCGCTCAGCTCCATTGGGAGACTTAGTAAGGAACTGAGATGATTCCTCGTCTTTCTATTGGTCCACGTACGATGTTAAATCATTGCAACCAATCTGCAACCGCCATGTTTTGGAGGTTAGCAATATTTGATACATGTTGAGGCTCCGAAGGGTTGGATGTGTCTTCCTAAAAAACCGGTCGGGCGTCATACAATATACCCACAATTGATACCATCGTCGCAGTTGCGTGAGTGTGGCGGTCGGGGGTCCCCAGTTGGAAGGGGCGTGGCCCCTCAGCTGTGGACAGCACACCCCCGGGGGGCCGCCCCAAAATATCCCGATCCGGGCCAGCAAGGGAATGACCTGTCCAGATCTCGGGGAGATTGGATTCGGTCGGGGGCGG
>ENA-ORXT01005491-ORXT01005491.1-marine-metagenome-genome-assembly--contig:-NODE-5491-length-12419-cov-13.156296_pt1 | contig 12419 bp, 8 predicted proteins | sample MGYA00237868_ERZ511482 | MGnify/ENA metagenome assembly ERZ511482 | reverse complement strand
CTGATCTTTAGTCATTAGTCTTTAGTCTTTAATGGCAGCCCGCCAAGTGTAGGGTATTATCGTTATACTTAGTTTACCCTCTTCTTTTATTCGAGTGTAAAGAAAGTTTTAGCTAATTCCTACTACCAAGCTTAAGCGTACCAAAGACTAAAGACCAATAGCTAAAGTCCAGCTAAAGAAACAGTTGCCCTTTATATTCTTCAACCAAAACTATCCAAAATGAATCAGCAAGTACTCCTACCCGCTTCTATTCAACCAGCAGCACCAGAACAAGATTTACTTCCTAGACCTCCTCGACAATATACCCCTGAGTTTTCGCAAGAAAAACGGGCCTTACGCAGTCCTATTAAAATAACGAGTGTCACCAATAATTTGCCTTATGGCTGCATAGTAGAACTAGAAATTGCCTCAGATGTAGATACTGTATATTATGCGCTACAAGAGACAAAAGATGCCAGTAAAAAACTGCTATATAACTCCGCCAATGCACCTATTAGTAGAACCGCTGCCCGAACGGCTACTAAACAAATGACCTTGCCCTCTTTTTCTATCCACGATTTTAGTTACACTAGAAAAAAAGAAGTATGGTTGGTTTGTTGGCCTGTTAGTCGTTGGTTAAGTGGTGCGGTAATTATTGGGCAAGCTATTTATTATGGCCCGATTAATTTAACACCAACCTTACACTTAGGAACGTATGAACTAGAGGTAGATGTGCAAGGCGAAGACAAAATATTGTTCCAACAAGTCAAACCCTTAATAGAAAAACATTTTGGTAAGTCCGCTCTACCGGGGAAAGTAAAAGTGCTACCTGCTTCTGGTGATATTTATTATATTAGTACAAATACTATTTATTTATCTTCGGATAAACGCAATTTTATCCATGAACTATTACATGCCACTCGAAAGCATTTAGTCTTTGCTTCTAAAAAATACAATTATAGTGAAGAGACAGAATTGATAGAGGAAGCTTTTGCGGAAGGCACGGCTAATATGATTAAGGATGAACTGAATTTACAAGAAAATAATCATTTAATCCCCGGTGCAGTCTATGGTTCTACGATGGGTTATAATTATGATTTCCGAATTCAAGAACCTTCTTTGACTACTCAAAATGTACAAAGTACTTCTGGTGGTATTGTTTTTTTAGAAAATAGTCGATATTTCTTAGGCTCAGAAGCTTTTCATAAAATAGCTTTGGAATGCTATATGCGGGATGGGAAATATTTTGGAAAAGAATATAATGAGCGGTACTACGAGATTATTCATCGAACCAAAATTAATCCTGATAAAGAATTGTTTTATTCCATTTGCGAGGAATTGGTACCAACTATAGAAAACGTTCCTTGCAGAGAATGGCTCGACCGACAAAAAGTTTTTGACGCTGCAATTATCCCCGGCGATAAAATTTTTATGTACCTCAATGATTACCATATTAGCAATCAATGGATTGGTATCTGTAGTATTAATCTCTACGAAACTTTCCGAAATGGTTCGGATTGGGTCTATGGATTGCGCAAGTATCGAAAAAATAATAGCCCTATCAAAATTGAAGTTTATAAAGTGGCTACTGGAGAGAAGATTTATGATAATACGATTAAGATTCCAAAGTATGAAAATGGTTTTGGAACGATTAAATTGTATTTCCACCACGAAGCAATAGATAATGGTCTGTCCTTTTTTCTACAACAAGATGAAGAACGAGGCATCCCCTATCAAACGGCTAAATTAACAGGCGGTGGATTGTATGAAATCAGAATGACTTCGAGTAAAGCTTCTCGTACCTATTATCGGTTCATGGGTTCCACTATGCACGAGCATCGAGGGAAGTTACTTTTCGGTATTCCTCGTAAAGATGATAGAAATAGAACGATTCAAGTGACGCATGAAAATCGGGCTGGCAAAAAGACGTATTTGAGTAGCTTACGTTTTACTAAACAGCTCTGTGCTTTTCAAGCGCCTTTTATTAAAAATAATAATTGTGAACCGGGTATCCTGACTATTACTATTATGGAAAATGGTTCGACGACTACGCTTCAGCGAAATATTGGTTATGGGGGTTCTTATGGTGGGCATCAGTTTTGGTTGGGAGAGATGAAGGAAGAGTTTGTTTAGATTTAAGATCAAGTGCAAGTGTCAAGTGCAAGTTCAAAATGGGACGTTGCAAGTGAGGCGTGGGTTTCCACGTTCCACTTGCCACGCCCCACTTGTCATTTCGCAGGAAATCTACTAACGCCGCTTTAGCTACGTCTCGCTTGCTACGTCCCACTTGTCATTTCGTAGGAAATCCACTAACGCCGCTTTGGCTACGTCTCGCTTGCTACGTCCCACTTGCCACGTCCCTCTTGTCATTTCGTAGGAAATCCACTAACGCCGCTTTAGACACGTTCCACTTGCTACGTCCCACTTGTCATTTCGTAGGAAATCTACTAACGCCGCTTTAGCCACGTCCCGCTTGCCACGTCCCACTTGTCATTTCGTAGGAAATCTACTAACGCCGCTTTAGCCACGTCCCACTTGCTACGTCCCACTTGTCATTTCGTAGGAAATCTACTAACGCCGCTTTAGCTGCGTCCCACTTGCCACGTCCCACTTGTCATTTCGTAGGAAATCTACTAACGCCGCTTTAGCCACGTCTCGCTTGTCTAGTATATGTGACGTTAGTAGATTTCCTACGAAATGGCAAGCGAGACGTAGCTAAAGCGGCGTTAGTGGATTTCCTGCGAAATGACAAGTGGGGCGCAGCAAGTGGGACGTGACAAGCGAGACGTAGCTAAAGCGGCGTTAGTGGATTTCCTGCGAAATGACAAGTGGGGCGCAGCAAGTGGGACGTGGCAAGCGAGACGTGGCTAAAGCGGCGTTAGTGGATTTCCTGCGAAATGACAAGTGGGACGGGCAAGTGGGGCGTGACAAGCGAGACGTAGCTAAAGCGGCGTTAGTGGATTTCCTGCGAAATGACAAGTGGGGCGTGGCAAGTCGGGGCATGGCAAGTGGAACGTGAAAACTACTTCAACACCACCGTATTCGTCTGCTTCGCCAATTCATTATACATATCATCCAATTTCTTTTTCACCTTCATATACTTCATCATCTCGTCAAAGTCCCCTTTATCGCTCGCCACTTTTACCTTATTCATAATCTCTAAACGCATTTTGTCAATCTTCCGCTTTTTAAAAGTTAGAAGTGAATAGATACTATCTTTGGTAAAATTCTCTTCGGGCATTTTTTGCGAACGCATGGGTAGCTCAAATTTATCCTCCCAATTACTACTATAATCATAAGGAGACGACAGCATATTAGAAGCAATCTGACGAATATGTTCTTCCGAATGATTTAGAAAATAAGTATGATCGATCGTTTTTTTATTTAAAAGTGCTTGATGATATTCTTTCACGATAGCCTCATAAGCTTTATTGTCAAAATTGTCTATTACATCTTCTATATTACTAAGAAGATATTCGGCAACCGTAATGTTTTCTTCTTCATCAAAAATTTTACTACCGCCACCTATCAAAATACGAATAAGATCTTTTTCTTGAAAAGTATCCCCATCCGTTTTCGGGGCGTTATCCACAGAGTGAATGCGATTTGCAATATCAGGTGGCAATTGTTCGCCCTCTGCATATTCTGGCGGTGGCGCAGAAGGAAAAGAAGGATCTTGATTGGGTGCGGGTCTAGGTTGTTCTCTAGCCCTTTCTTTTTGGAAACGTCGTTTATCCCGATTCTTTTTTATTTTTTGTGCAATTAATTTATTAGTGGCATTAATGAGCGTTTGCTCTTCTATATCCACTAAATTGGCACATTGCTTAACGTATAAAGAACGTTTTATCGGATTCGGTACTTTGGCAATACTGGCGACTATATCTTGAATAATCTGTGAGCGACGAACAGGATCGTTTTCGGTATCTTTTAAAAGTAGATTCGTTTTAAAAAGAATAAAGTCTTCTGCTTTTTCAGTTATAAATTCTTTAAAAGCAGTTAAACCCATCTTTTGCATATACGAGTCAGGATCTTGTCCTTCAGGCAACAAGACAATTTTGACATTCATGTCTTGTTCCAGCACCAAATCCAAACCTCTTAATGCGGCTTTAATACCTGCCGCATCTCCATCGTACAGAATTTTTATATTGGGGGTATAACGTTTAACGAGATTGATTTGCCCTTCTGTCAAAGAAGTTCCAGAAGAAGCCACTACATTTTCTATCCCTGCTTGGTGCAAGGAAATCACATCGGTGTAGCCTTCTACTAAAATACATTCGTCTTCTTGCCGAATCATTTTTTTTGCCAAATGTGCCCCATACAACACTTTATTTTTGATGTAAATTTCCGTTTCGGGAGAATTTATATACTTGGCTATTTTTTTATCACTCTTGAGCGTTCTTCCTGCAAAAGCAATGATTTTACCTGTCAGATTGTGAATGGTAAACATGACTCTATCTCGGAAAAAATCGCCATCATATTGATTGGTGAGTCTTAATTTTCGGAGCAATTCAATATTATAACCTGCTCGAACCGCCGTCGAAGTTAGCGCATCTTTACTACTTGGCGCATAGCCTAAATCGAATTTTTTAATCGTCGCTTCTCGAAAGCCTCTTTGTTTGAAATAAGACAAACCAACACTCTTACCTGTATCCGTTTCCATCAACTGCTTGTGATAGAAATCTTTAGCGTAATTATTGACTAGATATAAACTTTCATATAATTGCTTCTCGGCAATCGCTTCCGAACTCAGTTCTTTTTCTTCTATTTGTATGCCGTATTTATTGGCAATATGGCGCAAAGCTTCTACAAAGGTGTAGTTTTCATGCTCTCTTAAAAACTGGACGGGATCTCCTCCTTTTCCGCAACCAAAACATTTACAGATATTTTTACTGGGAGAAACCGTGAAGGAAGGCGTTTTTTCATTATGAAATGGGCAAAGACCAATAAAGTTTACCCCCCTCTTTTTGAGGTTCACGAAGTCTTCTACGATGTCTTCGATTTTTGCCGCTTCGAGTATTTCTTGTACGCTTTTTTGTGTAATCATGTAGAAAATGGTGAATGGTAAATGGTGAATGGTGAATGAATAGCATCAAATGTATCTAATGCAGTTTACATAGAGTCAATTGATTCCTCATTTACCATTCATCATTTACCATTCACCATTTAATTACTCATTTTTCGCCACCGCATCCTTCGCCCACTGCTCTCTTTCATCAGGAACTTGCCATACCGCACCACTATTTTCTATCGCAGTAAACATCGGCACCCAATCACTTGGACCAGCAGATTCTGTTAAAATTTCGTAGCGACGCATCTTTAAAATAGGCTCTAGTGGATTGATTAGTACTGGACAAGCTTCTACACAAGCATTACAAGTTGTACAAGCGTGTAGTTCTTCCCTCGTGATATAATCGAATAGCGATTTTCCATCGTCAAAATTCTCTTTGGTCAATTCCTTCGCTTCCGCTTTTAATTCTTCTTTGACATATTTTAAATCGCCGCTATCTAATTTATCTCCTATCTCGTCTGCCCTATCTCGAATATCCATCATGATTTTTCGAGGAGATAATTTTTTACCTGTTAAATTCGCTGGACAAACAGCCGAACAACGCCCACATTCCGTACAAGTATAAGCCTCTAATACATTTTTCCAACTTAAAGAAGTGACATCATTACTACCAAATTCTGGTAATTCTTCATCCATTGGCGCATTGGGGTCCATCTCTGTTAAACCCATCATGGATTTTACTTCATCCATGATTGCAGGCATATTGTCCATTTCGCCTCTAGACGTTTGCTTCGCATAAAAGGTATTTGGGAAGGCGAGTAAAATATGTAAATGCTTGGATTTTGGTAAGTAATTCAAAAAGCCAAAAACTACCAAAATATGTAGCCACCAACCAAAACGCTCTACGATATGTAGTGCGCCCTCACTCAAACCCCCAAATAATGCTGGACCGAGCCAACTGCTAACAGCCAAAGGTCCTGTATCAGGGAAGTGTGCAGGGTCTATACCTTGCAATACTTTATCTGCCCCATTCATACTAAAGATACCAATCAACAATAATAATTCTCCTAAAAGAATCAAATTACCATCTAATTTGGGCCATCCTGTCATTTCTGACATGTGAAAACGAGGTAATTTTAATAGGTTTCTTCTAGCTAAGAAAACAACGGTCGCTATGAAAGCTAATAAAGAAAGTATCTCTATACTATTGATAATTAGGGTGTATAAACCTCCTAGTGCATTCGCAAAAAATCGATGCGTTCCAAATACCCCGTCAATCAAAATTTCTATTAATTCAATTTGGGTAAATAAAAACGCCACATAAATAAACAAGTGGAACATCGCAGGAATCCATCTTTTGAACATTTTCTTTTGTCCAAAAGCAATGAGGAGCATATTTTTCCAACTCTGTCCACTATCTCTAGGATAGTCTTCGTCTTGCCCTAATAATATATTTCGGCGAATTTTCATATATTGCTTGCCCGCGTAACCAAAGGCTGCAATTGCGATAAGTACAAATAAAATCTGTTGTAGCATATTGTAAATATAAAATTCTTTGGTAATTGGATGTTAATTTTTGAAGAAAACTTACTATCAAAAAATTATATCCAAATATAATACACATTTAGCGAATTTTCGCTAAATAATTATATTATCAAGATTCTAGCCCTCAAATTAGGGTTATTTAGAATTAATCTTTAGAATTGGTGTACTTTTATTAGAACAAAGAAGTGAGAACAGAGAGGTGAGACTGTCTCTGTTCTCTATTCTCACTTCTGCACTCTAAAAACTAAGCGATGAAGATACTAAATCAACGGCAAATACAGCAAAAAATCAAGCGATTAGCGATAGAAATTTTAGAACACAATTTAGGAGCGGACGAAATTATACTGGCAGGTATTAATAATAATGGGATGGTCTTCGCAGAATTATTGATGCAGGACCTGATTAATATTACAGATATTCCGATAACGGTGACTAGAATTCACTTGAATCCAGCGAAGCCGCTTTCTTCAGAAATACTGCTGGAAATGCCCCCTGAACAGGCCCATGATAAGGTGATTATTATTGTGGATGATGTGGCGAATACGGGCAGAACTATCTTTTATGCGATCAAACCACTTTTGGAAATTTTGCCAAAGAAGGTAGAAGTAGCCGTTTTGGTGGATAGAACGCATAAATCTTTCCCTATTCGAGTGGATTATTATGGTATTTCTTTGGCGACTACGCTTAAGGAAACGATTAATGTGGAGATTCGAGAAGTGGAGGAACGGGCGGTCTTTTTGAATTGAGAATTGAAAATGGAGAATGGAGAATTCATTAGACGCAATTAGACGTTTTTTTGAAACACAAAAGGCATAAAAGAAACAAAAGGGTTTTCACAAAAGGTTGTTGTGTGTTTTGCGTTTTACAACGTATGTTTCAAAAAATAAAAATCTTTTGTGAAAACACTTTTGTTTCTTTTGTGCCTTCTGTGTTTCAAAAAAACGTCTAGTTACGTCTAGTTAAGTCTAGTTACGTCTAGTTACGTCTAGTTACGTCTAATAAATTCTCAATTTTCAATTCTCCATTCTCAATTATTTATTCTATTTATAACTTTCCTTAATATTCGGGAAATCATTTGACTTGACATCCGCTATATATTGCTCGGTTGCTCCTTTAATTACGTCAAACAGTTCCGCATATCTTCTTAAAAAACGAGGATTAAATTCTTTGGTTATCCCCAACAAATCGTGTGTTACCAACACTTGTCCATCTGTATGCGGACCACCACCGATACCAATCGTTGGAATAGCAATACTTTCAGATACTTCTTTGGCTAAGGAAGCTGGTATTTTCTCTAAGACCACGCCAAAACAGCCCCACTTTTCTAATAATTTAATGTCTTTTCTTAAAATATCCGCCTCATCTTCTTCCTTTGCTCGCACGGTATACGTACCAAATTTGTAGATAGATTGTGGAGTTAAACCTAAATGCCCCATTACAGGAACGCCCGCCGATAAAATTCTTTTGATAGAATCTTTTATCTCTTTCCCTCCTTCTAATTTAACGGCGTGTGCGCCCGATTCTTTCATAATTCGGATAGCAGAAGCTAATGCTAACTTGGAATCCCCTTGATAAGAACCAAAAGGCAGATCTACTACTACTAAAGCTCGTTTAACCCCTCTTACAACGGATTGTGCATGGTATATCATTTGGTCCAAGGTAATCGGCAGCGTCGTTTCATGACCTGCCATTACATTGGAAGCAGAGTCACCTACCAATAATACGTCGATACCTGCCTCGTCCAAAATTCGAGCAGAGGAATAATCATAAGCTGTTAACATCGCTATTTTTTCCCCTTGTTCTTTCATTGCTCTGAGAACATGGGTCGTAATTCTTTTTACGTCTTTTTTATGTACGGACATGCGTTGATTTTAAATTTAAAGTGATTCGTCGGTGGTTTTTAATTGGAGCGAAAGTAAATATTATTGTTTAAATGCGCTATCTATATTGACTTTATTCTATTTTTTGGTCACGTCCCATTGCAAATAGTAATTTAGTTTAGGATTCTTTTAACTATTTTCGAGCATAAGTTCATTCGTAACAATTGCGAATAATAATAGTTACTTTTAAGGAGTTAAATAAGTTCTGAGTTCCTTCTTTTTAGTTTGCAAAAAAGCAACCCTAGCTATGATAAATCATAAGTACAGTTTTCCACTCTTTCTTTTATTGGTGTTCAGTAGTTTTTTTTCTTGTTCCAATGAGTTTGAACTAAATGCACCTGCAAAAGAGATTCCAATTGTGTATGGGCTATTGTCTAGAGCAGAACCTGTCCATTATGTACGAGTAGAACGGGCCTTTTTGGAAGAAGCAACTAGTGCTTTTGATTTAGCACAATTACCTGACCAATTATATTTTGAAGATATTATCGTAGAAATTGGCGAAGAAGGTAGTAATCAAAAAGTACAGCTTCAAAGAATTGATGGAGCAAGCACTGGGCTTACTAGAACAGAAGGTATTTTTGCAACAACCCCTAATATTTTATATAGTGTAAGTGCTAGTGAACTTCCCTTGCAAGAAGACGCTATCTATCGCTTATCTGTCCGAAGACAAAATACCGAAGAAATATTAACGACTGCCCTCACGCCTATAGTTAGTGATTTACGATTAAATCGTCCTATTCCTGGGGTTAATAAAAGAGCGCTTCGCATTTTGGATGATAATGAAGTGACCGTTATTTGGGCAGCAGATGAAACAGCTAAATTCTTTGATGTTAAAATGCACATCAATTATGAGGAATGGGATCCGAATGATTTAAACACTTTGGAAACTAAAACCCTTACTTGGACTTTGGCTAAAAATCAAGCAGCTATAGATGGCGCAAATAAAGTAGAGCTCCCTGGGTTAGATTTCTATCGTTTTCTGGCAAGTACGCTTCCCGTAGATGCAACTCGCTTAAGACGTTTAACAACTATTGATTTGAGTATTGATGCGGGTGGAGAAGAGTTGTTTAATTATATTAATGTGGGACAAGCTAATAGGGGAATAACGAGTGCCCAAGTGTTGCCTGTTTATACTAATTTGTCTTCAGGTCTAGGAATTTTTGCTTCTCGAAATAGTTTTTTGGAAAGTGATTTTGTGATTGATTCGGCTACTAGGGATTTCTTGACAGATGGAGATTTAACTAAAGATTTGAATTTTAGGTAAAAAAATGATTATTGATTGATTTAATTCTAAATTCAAAATTAAGTCTAACGTAGCTAGTATAACGTTAGTAAATTTCTGCGAAATACCTAAACAAATTATATCCACTGCTTTGTTACAAACTCATCTAAATTTCATTCTTCCTTAAACCAACTCGCATACAACACATAATTATCCGCAATCCGCCCTATATAATGTTCAAAATTTTCCTTGCTTAATTTCTTGATTTTCTTCGCAGGCACGCCCGCATATATATAACCAGATTCTAAGTGCGCTTTCTCTAAAACGACTGCACCTGCACCAATCAATACATTCGATTCTACAATCGCCTCATCCATGACGATAGACCCCATGCCTACCAACACATTATTGCCTATTGTACAACCATGCACGAGCGCATTGTGACCAATCGACACATTATCGCCAACAATGGTTTTCGATTTTTCGTACGTGCAATGAATCACTGCACCATCTTGAATATTCACTTTATTGCCCATGCGAATGCTGTTGACATCGCCTCTAATGACGGCATTAAACCAGACGCTGCATTGGTCGCCTAGTATGACATCTCCTACGATGGTCGCATTTTCTGCAATGAAGCAATCTGCTCCTATTTTGGGCGTAAAGCCTCTAACGGGTTTTATTAATGGCATTGTTTGTTTGTTTGTTTGTTTTAAAATAAGATATACATTTTATTTTTCCTTTGCACCTAAAACAAGTATCCTAAATGTAAGGCAAAATTAAACCTACTTTCTTCTAAATTATATTCTGCCGAAAGGCGACCTGGACCTAGCGGAGAAACGAAGCCTAGCTCTAAGCCCATGCCCAACATATTGCCAGTTTGTTCTGGAATAGCTTCAAATAAATCTTGTACTACACGGTCATAAGCTCGCGCTTTATACTGCCCATAATTGAACAATAAAGACCCATAAATATTTTCTTTTACCTCTGCTCTTAAGCGTACGCCTGATAGCCAATAAGAAGAGACGGGCAATTCCATATAATCCAATCCGACAAACTCTACGAAATTATTTTCCTCTGGAATACTTCTACCTATATAGAATAATTGTAAATGATTATAAGACTCCTCTTTAGATTTAAACTGCACGATACCTGCATCATTGTACCACTCTATTGCTAAGTGTTCGCCAAAAGGAAATAATTTAGAAAACTGTAGACGAGCATGTTTATCGAATCTATTTAAAGTACCTCTTTCTATTAAATCTGTAGAATAAGTCAAACTCCCTGCAATAGCAACTTTACCAGTAATAGACAGATAAGATCCCTCTCTAGGAAATTGCTGTCTATCATAAGTATCTCTTAGAAAACTCAGGTAACTAACCGATTGATTTTGTCGAACCGCTTCTGAACCAGATTTAAAAAGAGCCTGTCGTTGAGAAAATTGCTCTAATCCTAATCCTAGTTTTAATAAAGAACTATTATTAAAACTAGTAAATAGATCCAATCTTAAATCATAATGAAATTGCCTCGTACTTTCTTCCACTTCTCCTTTCGTATTATAAAAATCTACTGGATAATGATTTAATTTTCCGCCAATATGAACCCCAAAATTAGGTTGAGAGGTCGTATAAACTTGATAATGGGCTGCTAACATCGGATTCTCTGATAATTTAAAATCTGCCCAAACTTTAGACCCACTGAGTCCTCGATTTCTAAAAGTAGCGTTCAATAATAAAGCTGCTTTTAGGTCACTATCATAATTGGCACTTAATTGTAGATATTCTCCACTTTTTATGGCAGCATCAATTTTTAAATCATAGCCATCCTCCCCTTCTGTTAATTCATAATAAGCATCTCTAAAGAATTGACTGCCAAATAATTGCTTAATTCGCTTTTCAATTACTTCTATAGAATATTCTTTGGTGGAACGCATTTGCATTAGATTAGCAATTGCATTTTTACGCTTACCCTCTATCCCTCTCAATTGTACATTACAAACTTTACAAGACTTCGGAATGGCTATATTTTCGCTATGTAATTTATCTCCATGATTGATAAGGCTTAAAATTTCTGGCAACATCGCTTTGGCTGCTTCCTGCCCCAAAACCAATAAATCCTCTCCCCTATCAAAATCTAAAGTGCCTATGCCGTCTATATTAGGACTAATAACCACATCTGCCAATTGTTTTTGGATGGCAACAGATTCTGCCAATTTATAGCTACTCGTTTGTTCTAATACTTGCACCAAAGATGCTAAGCCTTCTTTGTCGTACAAGGGACTAGTAATATCCACTGCTATGACAATATCCGCTCCCATTTCTATTGCTTCTATTACGGGTAAGTTCCGAACAACACCGCCATCAATTAGCAACTTACCATCTAATTCCATAGGTTCAAAAATAGAAGGTAGCGACATACTCGCCCGCATAGCTTTCGCTAAAGAACCGCTTTTGAGCACTACTGGATCGCCATTTTCTGCATTTGTGGCGACACAGCGGAAAGGAATTTTAAATTTATCAAAATCATGCACCCCATGTGCAGGGAAGGTCAATTGCGATAGCAACAAACCTATTTTTTGTCCTTGTATAAACCCCTTAGGTAACTGGATAACCCCATTTTCAAGACCTAGTTTCAATTGATACCTATCAGAATTAAAACGCTCTTCTATGGGTAAATCGGTCCTTTTTAATTCATCATTAAAATAATAAGCCCAATCTAATTCTATAGCGATTCGTTCCATATCTTCCACCGAATATCCAATGGCGTATAAACCACCCATGATGCT
>ENA-ORXT01005490-ORXT01005490.1-marine-metagenome-genome-assembly--contig:-NODE-5490-length-12421-cov-9.022035_pt1 | contig 12421 bp, 11 predicted proteins | sample MGYA00237868_ERZ511482 | MGnify/ENA metagenome assembly ERZ511482 | reverse complement strand
CAGCCGCACCTCGACCGGGCCGCCGCGCGTCGTGATCCGGAACGTCCGCTCGATCGTCTCCTCGTCGTTCCGGGCCGTCTCGAACGCCACGTCGTCGTCGACGTGCGCGAACGCGCGTGCCAGCGCCTCGGCCAGCATGAGTTCGTTCGCGGTCGGGGCGCGCCGCAACAGGTTCGCCTCGAGCGCGATCAGCGACGGGAAGGCGTCCTCGTGCGCAAGCGTCCAGCCGTGCGTCTCGCGCTCCTCTCGCCGCACCGGCGTGACGTCGCCCGTCGGATCGAAGTTCAGTCCGAGGTGGCCCGGAATGCCACCGGCGCCCGTGTCGGTATCGAGTGCTGCGCGCAGGTAGCCGCGTTGCAGGGCATCGGCGGTGCCCACGTAGCGCTCGTAGTCGGCAAGGCTGTCGTACAGCACCACGCCGAAGCTCTCGCCCATCTGCCCGATCACCACCGCGACCGCGTCGCGCACGTCGAAGGCCTCCACGTCGACCCGGAACAACGCGTCGTCGCCCGGCACCGTCTTCCAGGGCGCCGCGCGCCACAGTGCGGCCATCGCCTCGAAGAAGTCACCGACCGCATCGGCCTCCAGGCCCTCGCCGTTCCAGCCCGGATCGTCCCCACCGGTCAGCGACTCGACCAGCTCGGCGCCCGCGACGTCGATCTCGGGTGTGGCCGCGACGACGATCTCGATTTCCGGGAACGCGCCGCGCAGCGCATCGGCGAGCTCGTCGGAGGCGGTGCGCAGGCGCGCAGGCGGACCGACGGGCCCCGTTGCCGGGGACGCGATCGTCTCGCGCAGGCTGTCGGCCGCGAGCCCGGACAGCTCGTCGGGCCGACCGACCGCCACGTTCAGGATCAGCCCGTCGATCGGATTCAGCCACAGCAGCGATGCCGGCTGGAACGGTTCGCCGTCCTCGATCATCGTCGTCGGCATCGACACGATGCCGACGACCCATTCGGTGGCGGCGACGGGAGGGGTCTTGCGGCGACGTGCGGACATGGAAACGACCTGGTCAGGAAGGGACGGTGGGAAGTGTGCAGCCGGGCACGTCCGAAATGAAGCCCATCGGATGATGCGCCCCGGGCGTTTCCGCTTCTTCGACGAGGACACGCCGCCGCGGTCGGCGGTACGAGCTGACGACCGGTGTCGGAACGGTTCCGAACCGCCTGAGGAACGTGTCCGCCGCTGCTGGACCGATGACCCCGGTCGGCAACGAGGTCATGACCGGGCACATGGTGGCCGCTACCGGAGAATCGAGGTTGACGGAACATCGGATGAGCGGGAACGTACCGCACGGACAACGGTTCGTCGATCGCTTGAGTGGCCTGCTGACGGATGTCGACGGCGGCATCGAACACAGGTATACGCCCCTGCGAGGGGCGGGCAGGGGCAAGCCTGTTCGGCTCATGTCCCTGCAATCGTGCGTCGAGCGCTACGAATGGAAGGGGCAGGGCGTCGAAGGCGCGTGGCACGGTCTGCAGCAGCTTCGCACCGGGCTGCGTGACGCCGTCCGCGCGAACGACGGCCCGGCCTGCCGCGAGGCGAGCGCCCGGATTCTCGAGTGGGGAGGTGTCGTGAATGGAAACCTGACCACGCTCGACACGATCTACGGGAAAGGCTTCTGCCGGCTGCCCGGGGCACTGCGCGATGCGACGGACGAGCTGTACGAGGAGGACCCGGACTTCCGAAAGTTCAGCAGGAAGGAAGGCGGATGGCGCATGAACTCCGGCTTCACGAAGCTGTACGCGCTGCTCGGCGAGAACGGCGTCATCTACGACAGCCGGGTGGCCGCAGGTCTCGGTTACCTGATTGCCGACTGGTGCGTGGAAACGAAGCGCACGGCGGTTCCGGAAGCTCTCGCGCTTCGTCACGTCGCGGGACGGGGAAACCACCATCGAAATTCTTCCCGCACGCGGCACGGACTGCATTTCAAGGGGGCCAACTCACCCGGTCAATGGGCGCGCTCCAACGCTCTGGCGAACCGTATCCTGCACGCGGCGGTGGAACGGGCCGGCGGGTTCGCGGGGGGCGCAGGGGGCCGAGGCGCTGTGGCGTCTGGAGGCCGCGCTGTTCGTGCTCGGATACGACCTGGGGCCCGATCGGATGGGTCCGGCAGCGCAGCGGTAGCAGGACGGGAACGGTGCGAGAATCCCTTGAGACGATGGACGGCTCGCCGGGCGACGCTTCGGGGCGGCGGGACAGCCCTTGCGGTAAGTACGTTCGACAAAGGCGGTGCCGACTCACGACGCGCGCCGTCGACGTCGGGCCTCGACGACCATCACTCGCGCGATGAGACCGCAAGTGATCCCCATCGCGCCTGCCTGGAGCATCAGTCGGGTATCGGGCACGGAGAGTCTCACTACCGGGAGTAGAAGAAGCGTGCCCGAAGCGATGAAGATGATGGCCAAGCTGTACCCTCCGGCTATCCAGGCGTACAGGGCGACCCGGGACTTGCAAGTCAGATTCTCTTCCGGCGTTCATTCGATTCCCCTTCGATACGCTTCCGCCTCGACCATGGAGGCCGGCCGAGAGATTGCCACCCGTGGTGCTCGGCCGTCGATGCAACCGAACGAACGTCGTGTCGGAGCTGCGCAAGGCGCCGTCCGGTCGCGCCGGCACGCCGCGCTGCCCGAGCCGTTCCGCATCGGCGTGCGCCCCCTCGGGGACGCACCGTGGCTGCGGATCGACGGCGAGCTCGATCGACTGCGCGACACCCGGCTCGCGCTGTTCGCGAGCGAGCCCGACGCCGTGCACCGGTGCCGGGCTTCGCCACCTGCGCTCGGAGCGTCAGGTCCTGCAACGCCTGCCGGCGTGCGGCGCGGTGCCGTTCCCGATCGACACGACGCACCGCACGGTCGGGTCGTTGCACGCGGCGGAGCGCGACGTCCTCGCGACCCGGCTCGGCGCCATGTCGGTGGCGCAGCGACGCTGTCGGGGCTTGCCGAGCGTCTGACGGCGCTCGTTCACGAAGGCGTCGACCCGACGGCACCCTCCACCCGCAGCCCCACCTTCAACACATCCACCGCCCTGGCAATCCCGTCCGGACTCAGCGGTTGCATTCTTCCCTGCATCTGTTCATGCACCAGCTGCACCGAGGCGGTGTAATCCCAATACTCCCGCGGTAGCGGATTCAACCACACGCAATGCGGGTACGCGTGCTGCAACCGCTGCAACCACACCAGCCCGGCCTCCTCGTTGAAATGCTCGACACTGCCGCCCGGCACGCTCAGCTCGTACGGGCTCATGCTGGCATCGCCGACGATGATCAGCCGGTGATCCTGGCCGTGGCGGCGCATCAGCTCCTGCGTGTCCAGCCCGTTCTCGTGACGCCGTGCGGCGCTGGGCCACACGCGCTCGTACGGGCAGTTGTGGAAGTAGAACAGCTCCAGGCGGCGGAACTCGGAGCGGGCCGCGCTGAACAGCCGTTCGCACAGGCGCGCGTGCGCATCCATGCTGCCGCCCACATCGATCAGCAGCAGCACCTTGACGGTGTTGCGACGCTCGGCCGTGAGCTTCACGTCCAGCAGGCCGCCGGCGGCGGCGGTCGAGCGCACCGTGTCGTCCAGGTCCAGCGTGTCGGGTCGTCCGTCGCGCGCCAGCCGGCGCAATCGCCTGAGCGCCACGCGCAGGTTGCGCGTGTCCAGCTGCACCTCGCCGTCGAGGTCCCGGTAGCGGCGTTGTTCCCACACCTTCACCGCACGCCCGGTGCCCGGGTTGCCGCTTCCGATGCGCACGCCCGCAGGGTGGTGGCCACCGTGCCCGAACGGCGAGGTGCCGCCGCTGCCTATCCAGCGCGAGCCGCCGTGGTGGGGTGCATCCTGTTCGGCCAGCCGGTCGGCCAGCTGCTGCATCAGTTCGTCCCAGCCACCGGCCGCCTCGACCGCCGCGCGCTGCTCCTCGCTCAGCGCCGACAGGTCGGGCGGGGTGACCAGCCACTCGCTCGGAATCGAGCGCGCCAGCGATTCGCTCAGCGCATCGAACCGGGACACCCGCCCGGCGAACCAGTCGGCGAAGGCCTGATCGTAGCGATCGTAGTGCGAGGCATCCTTGACCAGGCACAGCCGGGCGAAGCCGTGAAAGCGATCCACGTCCAGCGTGCCCAGCCCCTTCGACAGCCCGTCCAGCAGCACCAGCCACTCGCCGGGCCCGATCGGCAAGCCGGCCCGGCGCAGCGCCTCGAGCAGACCGAGCAGCATCAGCGTCGCCGCTTGGCGTCCGCCTCTCGGCGCCGGTTCAGGAACACCAGACGCTCGAACAGGTGCACGTCCTGTTCGTTCTTCAGCAGCGCGCCGTGCAGGTGGGGCAGCGCGCTGCGCAGGTCGCCGGCGGCGAGCGCCTCGGGCGGCAGGTCGTCGGCCACCAGCAGCTTCAGCCAGTCCAGCAGCTCCGAGGTCGAGGGCTTCTTGCGTATGCCCTGTACCTCGCGCAGGTCGAAGAACACCTCCAGCGCGGCGGACAGCAGCTCGGGGCCGACGCCGGGGCGATGTGCCTCGACGATGCGCGCCAGCGTGGCCCGGTCCGGAAAGTCGATGTAGTGGAAGAAGCAGCGGCGCAGGAACGCATCCGGCAGTTCCTTCTCGTCGTTGCTGGTGATGATGATCAGCGGCCGGTGGCGCGCGCTGATCGTCTCGCGGGTCTCGTGCACGTGAAAGCTCATCCGGTCGAGCTCCTGCAGCAGGTCGTTCGGGAACTCCAGATCCGCCTTGTCGATCTCGTCGATCAGCACCACCGCCCGCTCGTCGCTCCGGAACGCGTCCCACAGCACGCCGGGCACGATGTAGTGGCCGATGTCGGCCACGCGTGCCTCGCCCAGCTGCGAATCTCGAAGCCGCGACACCGCGTCGTATTCGTACAGCCCGTGCTGGGCACGCGTGGTCGACTTGATGTGCCAGGTGTGCAGCGGTGCCCCGAGCCGGTGCGCCACGTCGTGCGCCAGCTCGGTCTTGCCGGTGCCCGGCTCCCCCTTGATCAGCAGCGGGCGCTCCAGCAGGAGGGCGGCATCGACCGCCTGCTGCAGCGCATCGGTGGTGATGTAGGGGCGCGGCGTGCCGACGCGCGGTGCGCTCACGTGCGGCTCGCTCATGTCCCCGAGGCGCTGATCATCGGCCCGCAGTCCGCGCCGCCCAGCAGGTGCATGTGCAGATGGGGCACCTCCTGGCGCCCGTGCTCGCCGCAGTTGATGATCAGCCGGTAGCCGGTCTCTGCGATGCCCTCGTCGCGGGCGATCCGCCGCGCCACGGTGATCATGCGGCCCAGCGCCGCCTCGTCCTCGGCCACCACGTCGTCCACGCCGGGGACGATGCGGTTGGGCACGATCAGCACGTGGGTCGGGCGTTTGGGTTCGATGTCGCGGAACGCGGTCACCAGCTCGTCCTGGTAGAGCATGTCGGACGGCAGTTCCTTGGCGATGATGCGGCTGAACAGGGTCTGCTCGGTCATGAGGTCGATGGCGGGTTGGCGGGATCGTGGGCCAAGTATGCCAACACCACGGGCCTTGCCCACCGTTCGGTGCGATGATGTCGGGCTGCGCGGTCACGGGCTCCGACCGCGAACCGCCGACACCTCCGGAACACCTCCCGGACACCACCGATACCGACTACCGATACCGACTGCAGCGATGGGCAAGCGACTCTCGAAGATCTACACCCGCACCGGCGACGACGGCAGCACCGGTCTGGGCGACGGCAGCCGCACGCAGAAGGACAGCGAGCGGGTGGCCGCCTACGGCACCACCGACGAGCTGAACTCGGTGGTGGGCATGCTGCTGGCCGAGGGGGTGGAGGAGGGGGTCGCCGGGGTGCTGCACGAGATCCAGCACCACCTGTTCGATCTGGGCGGTGAGCTTTGCATCCCGGGCTACCAGTCCATCCAGGAGCATCACATCGACTGGCTGGAGCGCACGCTGGACCATTTCAACGAGGCGCTGCCGGCGCTGGAGGACTTCATCCTGCCGGGCGGCAGCCGGGCGGCGGCGACCTGTCACCTGGCACGCACCGTGTGTCGCCGGGGCGAGCGGCACGTGGTGACGCTGCAGCGCGAGGAGGAGGTGCCGCCGTGCAGCCTGCGCTACCTGAACCGGCTGTCGGACCTGCTGTTCGTGCTGGCCCGGGTGATCGCGCGCGCCGATGGCGGCGAGGAGGTGCTGTGGCAGAAGGAGCGCCCGACCATCGATCCCGGCGCTTGAACAAGCGATCGATCGAGCGCGTGAGCGAGGCGACCGAGCCGGTCGAACGCGACCCGGTCGAACGCGACCCGGTCGAACGCGACCCGGTCGAACGCGACCCGGCCGCTTACCCGTTCTCGGTGGACATCCCGACCCGGTGGCGCGACAACGACGCTTACGGTCACCTGAACAACGCGCTGTACTTCACCTTCTTCGAGACCGCCGTGATGCGGTGCCTGCAGGGCGAGGACGACCAGGCCCCGGTGCTGGACGGCGTGCGCTGCTTCACGGTGGAGAACGGCTGTCGCTACCACGCACCGCTGCGCCACCCGGACACCCTGCGCTGCGCGATCCGCGTCGCGCGCCTGGGTCGCAGCAGCGTGCGCTACGAGCTGGCGCTGTTCGGCGCCGCCGATCCGGGTGCGGCGGCCGCCACCGGATTCGTGATCGACGTGTTCGTGGATGCCGTCGGCGAGCGTCCGGTGGCGATCCCGGAGCCTGCGCGCAGCCGGCTCGCCCGCTGGTCGCGCCCTTGAGCGGGAGGGTCGTGTACCACCCGACCGGTCGGCGGGTCGCAGGCGTCGGGGCGCTGCTAGACTGCGCGCCCGCTGCAACCGGTGTTCCGCGCGCATGAATGCGCTGTCCCTGCAAGGCGTCACCAAGACCTACGGTGACGACACGATCGCGCTCAAGGGCATCGATCTGGACGTACCGCAGGGCGACTTCTTCGCCCTGCTCGGCCCGAACGGGGCCGGCAAGTCGACCGCCATCGGCATCGTCGCCTCGCTGATCAACAAGAGCGCCGGCCGGGTCGAGGTGTTCGGCCACGACCTGGACACCGAGCGGAACCTCGTGAAGGCCTCCATCGGCCTGGTGCCACAGGAGTTCAACTTCAGCGGCTTCGAGTCGGTCATGGACACCGTCGTCAACGTCGCCGGATACAACGGCATCCCGCGCGCACGGGCCCGCGAGCAGGCTGAGCGTTGCCTGCGGCAGTTGGACCTGTGGGACAAGCGGCGCTCGCAGGGGCGCACCCTGTCCGGCGGCATGAAGCGGCGGCTCATGATCGCGCGCGCGCTGGTGCACGAGCCGCGGCTGCTGATCCTGGACGAGCCCACGGCCGGGGTGGACATCGAGATCCGCCGCAGCATGTGGGAGTTCCTGAGCGACATCAACGAGCGCATGGGCATCACCATCATCCTGACCACCCACTACCTCGAGGAGGCCGAGGCGCTGTGCCGCGACGTGGCGATCATCGATCACGGCGAGATCGTGGAGCAGGGCCGGGTGGCCGAGCTGCTGTCGCGCTCGATGGTGGAGACCTTCGTGCTGGACACCGACGCTGCGGACGGGGCGGCAGGCGGCGTGCCGGCGCTCGCGCCGTTCACCGCCCGCGCCCGCGAGGACGGTCACCTGGAGGTTGACGTCCCGAAGGGTCACACGCTCAACGAGCTGTTCGAACGGCTGGGCGCCGCCGGCATCCGGGTGACCAGCATGCGGACCAAGTCCAACCGGCTCGAGGAGTTCTTCCTGCGGCTGGTGCACCGTGAATCCACGGCAGAGGACGCGGTCCCCGATACGGCGCGGGGACAGGCCCCCGATACGGCGCGGGGACAGGCCCCCGATACAGCGCGGGGACAGGCATGAACGCTCCGGAGAGGGGGGCGACAGGCGTGGAGCCGTCGCCGGCGGTGCGCAGCGGCGATCGCGAGCGGGTGGCCCCCTCGAACCGGATCGCCTTCCAGACCATCGTGCGCAAGGAGATCCGGCGCTTCCTGCGCATCTGGGTGCAGACCATCGTGCCGCCGGCGATCAACGCGTTGCTGTACATGCTGATCTTCGGCGGGCTGATCGGTTCGCGCATCAGCGAGATGGACGGGTTCGACTACCTGGACTACATCGTGCCGGGGCTGATCATGATGGCGATCATCATCAACTCCTACGCCAACGTGGCCAGCTCCTTCTTCGGCGCCAAGTTCCAGAACTTCATCGAGGAGATGCTGGTCTCGCCGATCAGCAACCTCACCATCCTGGCGGGCTTCGTGATCGGCGGGGTGGCACGCGGCCTGCTGGTGGGAGCGCTGGTCTCCTCGGTGGCACTGGTGTTCAGCGGGCTGGTGCCGCTGCACCCGATCATCACCATCGCCATCGCGGTGATGACCTCGGTGATGTTCTCGCTCGGCGGGCTCATCAACGCGATCTTCGCTCGCTCCTTCGACGACATCTCCATCGTGCCGAACTTCGTGCTCACGCCGCTGGTGTACCTGGGCGGGGTGTTCTACTCGATCACGCTGCTGTCCGAGCCGTGGCAGACGCTGTCGCGCCTGAATCCGGTGCTGTACATGGTCAACGGGTTCCGGCACGGCATACTCGGTACCAGCGACATCCCGATCTGGCAGAGCTTCGCGGTGATCACCGTGTTCATCGCGCTGCTCGGCACGATCGCGGTGACCCTGCTGAACCGTGGCGTCGGCATCAAGCACTGAGCGCGCGAGCGCACCCGTTCGATTCCCCCACCCCCTTGTTCCTTCCAGCCCGCCAGGACCGTCGCATGTGCGCTTCACCCGTCAGGAAATCCCCCGACAAGCTCAGGAACAGGGATGGGGACAAGGGCGCTCGCGGGCGCGTGAAGCCGCCGACCATGGCCGAGCAGGCCGATCGGCACCTGCTGTACCAGGCGGCGGTGCAGAATCCCGAGTTCGAGCTGGATTTCATCGACCGCACCTTCGGCGAACTGGTCGGACGCACCCCGCACTCGATGCGCGAGGACTTCTGCGGCACGGCGATCTCCTCGGTGGACTGGGTGCGGCGCAACGACGAGAACACCGCGATCGCCATCGACATCGATCCCGAGGTGCTCGACTGGGCCGAGCAGCACAACGTGTCGACCCTGGCGCCGGCCGAGCGCAAGCGCCTGCAGATCGTGCGCGGGGACGTGCGCGAGGTGAGCACCGACAAGGTCGACGTGCTGCAGGCGTACAACTTCAGCTACTGGTTCTTCCAGGAGCGCCAGGTGATGCTCGACTACTTCAGGCGCACCCGCGAGGCGCTGGTCGATGACGGGCTGCTGTTTCTCGACGTGTTCGGCGGCTCGGAGTGCTACCAGACCCAGAAGGAGAAGCGCAAGCTGGACGGGTTCCGCTACATCTGGGAGCAGGCCGAGTTCAACGCGATCACCAACGAGCTCAAGTGCCACATCCACTTCACCTTCCCCGACAAGTCGAAGCTGAAGAAGGCGTTCAGCTACACCTGGCGGGTGTGGGGCGCGCGCGAGCTGCGCGAGATCCTGGCCGAGGCCGGCTACTCCGAGAGCATCGTGTACCGGCAGGAGTTCGATGCCGAGACCGACGAGGCGCTCGACGAGTACATCGCCACCGACGACGCCGAGGACTACGCCTGCTGGCTGGGCTACATCATCGCCCGGCCGTAGTTGGTACCGCGCACGACGGCGGGCCCGGGGGGCGGTCGGGGGTCGCCGGGGGCCGGTGGCCCGGCTTTCATGTTCGAACCTCGTGTTGTAGTGTGTGGCGGCGCGAACACGCGCAGTCTTCGCAGGAGCAACGCATGGCGCTACGACCCCCGTTGATGGATCTGCCGATACGCACCGCGGTCGACGGCTTCTACAAGGGTTTCAGCCGGCAGGTCACCATCTCCAGCAAGATCCTGATCGGTGCGCTGGTGATCTGGGCGGTGGCCTTCCCCGAGCAGTCCGGTGCGGTGCTTAACGTGTTCAACGCGTTCATCCTGCAGAATTTCGCCACCTGGTACACCTGGTGCATCGCCGCCTTCGTGCTGGTGTGCCTGCTGCTGGCCCTGTGGCCCGCGGCCGGCAAGCTGCGGCTCGGCCAGGACCACGAGCGCCCGGAATTCACCAACTTCTCGTGGTTCTCGATGATGTTCGGCGCCGGTATCGGCGTGGGCATGCTGACCTGGGCGGTGGCCGAGCCCATGTACCACTTCAACGACAACCCGGACGTGATCCGGCAACTGGCCACCGCGGCCGGTGCAGACAACGTGCGCAACGCCTACAAGTGGTCCTTCCTGCATTGGGGCTTCTCCGCCTGGTCCTGCTACGCGATCGTCGGCCTGTCGCTGGCCTACTTCAGCTACCGGCGCTCGTTGCCGCTCACCGTGCGTTCCGGTCTCACGCCGCTGTTCGGCCGCGCCATGTCCGGGCCGTTCGGGCACGTGGTGGACGTGGTGGCCGTGGTGGCCACGATCCTGGGCGTGGCGCAGACGCTCGGCTTCGGGGTGGAGCAGTTCGTCGCCGGCATGTCGCGCATCGGCGTGGGGGAGTGGCTGATGAACGAGGACGGCACCTCGTCCAACATGGGCATCATCGTTGCCATCGTCGTCATCATGGGCGCATCGACCGTGTCGGCGCTGTCCGGCGTCGGCAAGGGCATTAAGTGGCTGTCCAACATCAACATGGTGCTCAGCATCCTGCTGCTGGGCTTCTTCCTGATCTTCGGCGCCACGCTGTTCGGTCTCAAGGCGCTGGTGTTCGGCATGGGCGACTACCTGGTCGAGCTGCCGCAGACGCTGTTCCGGGTGTGGCGAGCGGACGGCACCGAGACCAACGACGCGCTGGCCGCCTGGCAGGGTGCCTGGTCGGTGTTCTACTGGGCGTGGTGGGTGGCGTTCGCCCCGTTCGTGGGCGTGTTCCTGGCGCGCATCTCGAAGGGGCGCACCGTGCGCGAGTTCGTGCTCGGCGCCATGATCGTGCCCTCGATCATGTGCTTCGTCTGGTTCGCCTTCGCCGGTGGTACCGCCATCGACCTGGAGCTGAACGGCGACGCCGCCGGCGTCATCGCCTCGGCGGCCGATGGCGACAAGATCTTCGCCATGACCGCGCACATGCTCTCGCCGGCGCTCGGCTACCTGATGGCGGTGATGATCGTGATCCTGCTGATGACCTACCTGGTCACCTCGGCGGACTCGGCGGTGCTGATCGTCAATACCATCAACGCGGCGGGCGACGAAGGCCCGAAGGCGCGTCCGCACATCATCTTCTGGGGCATCGCGCTCGGCGCGGTCGTGGCAGCCCTGCTGCTGGTCGGCGGCTTGACCGCGATCCAGACCGCGATGGTGATCGGTGCGCTGCCGTTCTCGGTGGTGATGCTGCTGATGGCGGTGGCGCTGATCAAGGCGATCCTGCGCGACAGCCAGCGCGAGAAGGCCGGCATACCGACGCTGTCCGAGGACGTCGCCGGCGCATCGGGCGCGGTACCCGCACCCGGCTGAACGTGGTGCCGATGCCCCGGCATCGGCACCGGACAGGTACGTGACGGACAGCGCCCCGGCCCTCATCGGTCGGGGCGTTGTCGTTTGCGGCTCCCGCACCCGGCGATCCGGGTGGATCCGTAACAGTTCGCAACAATCCGGACACGTTGCCGACATTCTGCTGCGGCATGATGATCGTGCCGCAGTGGAACGTATCCGACAGGACGTCGATCCCGGCGCGCGATGACCAGCGGCCCCGGAGAACGCCAGCGTTGACGAGCATCACGACGGTCCCGCCGGAACTCGGCACCTTTCCACGGGTGGTGCAGCGCAACGCGACCCGCTTCGCCGAGCGGCCCGCCTACCGCGAGAAGGCGTTCGGCATCTGGCAGAGCTGGACCTGGACGCAGGCGCACGAGCAGATCCGTGCGCTCGCCGCCGGGCTGCTGGACCTGGGGCTGATGCCGGGCGATGCGGTCGCCATCATCGGCCGCAACCGGCCCCCCTTCTACTGGACGGTGGTCGCCGCCCAGTACTGCGGTGCGATCCCGGTGCCGGTGTACCAGGATGCCAACGCCGACGAGGCCGCCTACGTCATGGAGCACTGCGGCGCCCGCTTCGCGGTGGTCGACGACCAGGAACAGGTCGACAAGCTGCTGGAGATCGCCGAGCGCACCCCGCAGCTGGAGCACATCCTCTACCTCGATGCCCGCGGGCTTCGCACCTACGATCACCGGCGGCTGCACGAGCTGGCCAGCGTGCAGCGATGCGGGCGCGAGCGGCTGGCGGAGCTCGGCGCCGAGCTGGAGCGGCGCTCGGCGGCGGCCAGCGGCACCGATGCGGCCGTGGTGCTCTACACCTCGGGCACGACCGGCCGGCCCAAGGGCGTGGTGCTGTCGCACGACAACGTGCTGGTCACCGCGATGAACAGCTGCGCGTTCGATGCGCTCGACGAGCGCGAGAGCATCCTGGCCTACCTGCCGATGGCCTGGGTCGGGGACTTCGTGTTCTCGATGGCGCAGGCCACCTGGGCCG
>ENA-ORXT01005489-ORXT01005489.1-marine-metagenome-genome-assembly--contig:-NODE-5489-length-12424-cov-10.601847_pt1 | contig 12424 bp, 8 predicted proteins | sample MGYA00237868_ERZ511482 | MGnify/ENA metagenome assembly ERZ511482 | reverse complement strand
AACTCAAGATCCATCAGCGCACCGTCAATACCCCGTCCATCAGGATAGAGATGCTCGCCAATAACGGTCTTCGCTTTCTTTCCGTCTTTTGAACGTGATTCAGTGTCGCCAGCCGCAAAGTAGGTTGGCCATTCAACCCAGGGTGTATGTTGGAATTCTGTTGCTCGTTGCCCACCACGGCATAAAGCCGTATCCTGCTGCACTTTGCCGAGGAAGCGATAAGACCTGTCATCGGGTACTTTCAGCAATCCGCTTTTGGCACTGGACACGCAGGCTGCCGCCAGGCTTTGTGCACTGGCTTTTGAAGGAGTCAGTAGTGGCCCCACTACGCAGACACTCAGGGCGATAGTGGTGGCTAAACCGCCGCGTCGAATGGCCGAAATAGGGTGATTTTCCGAGGTATTATCGCCATCAAAAGAGCGTGCAGAATCACTTCTGACTATCGCAGCTGGTATCTTGGATAAGGGAATGATCAGCATGGTAAATATTCCTGTCAACGAATTCCGTTTGTCTTGTCAGGTATATCAGACTGCCGCATTAGTCCGAAAAGCTCAATGCTGATGGACTATCCATTTGTCCGCTGCATCGCTGTTTCGAACAACGTTAAGGTATAATTTTTTGTGCTGGTAGAGTGTCATGATATTAATGATTGTTCATGCGCGCTCTTGTTATTGATCTACAACGTTTTTTGAACACTGCAATGAGCTGTACTCTAATACTGTACGCTTCGTGCCAAAAATCGACAGAATTATGACAGGACTATTGGATAGGTGTCGGGTCGCAGATTATTCGACCCTATACGCTGCTTCTGCGTGACAGGCATTCTGCTAAGAAACACTTCGCTTATATTTAAACCGAATCGTGACGTCAGAAAGTTTCTTGGCCATTGAGCAAATTCACCAACAGTTGATTCCTGTGGGCGTCGGTGCCCTTAAGGCATTCACGCGCAATTTTCTAGCAAACTGGGTCTATGCCGTGCAGCCGTCGGCGTTGTTATTTTCTGTTTCTATTATCGAGCTTGATGTCGAGTAGTTCCAAGGTAACCACTTCTCAGGCGATGCCTTGACCTGCAGCTGGTTTTGTTGAATGGGCGATCGGGTAGTGCCGGGCATCGACTTCTTGCTCGTGACAGATCGCCAGTCCACAACAGAGAAGAAATCCAGTTCAACTTGAACGATTCTTTTATCAGCAATACAGAATAGCCGGATAAAGTGATTACGCGGTCAGCCGATTGGCAATTTAGGCAGGTATACAGGCAATCAGGAGTGTTTTCATCGACTTGTGCTGTAACTGGTAGTGTATCGAGAGCTAAAAAGGAAGCCGTGCCCTATTGCACTTTATTTGTCTCCGGATCAAGAACATCGCCTGCCGGAGGTGCCAGCCATTTGGACTAGGCAGCCGAGTCCCAGCCAGTGCGTCATACATCAAGTGGGCAAGTACTTTGCGTTGGCATCACGGGTTAAACACTCTTGCTCGTTCGTTTTTCGTGTGTCGGCTTGCTAGTGGTAGGTAGTTTCATCTTCCTAAACTTTAAAAAAACCTATCTCGCATGAGAACAATTGGCTATTACCCCGATTAGACAAAGTACAGCTATGTCTTTTACACCATATCCATTGATTCAACTATTCAAACAAAAGTCAGAGGGTCTCATGATCAACAAGTGCGCTTTGTTCCGTCAAAAAATGCTACAGTGGCATTGTTTTTCGTCGTTTCGCATACGGCGTATACTCCCCGTTATTGGCTGCCTGCTAATGACCGGATTTGCTCCCAACTTAGTCTTTGGCGCTTGTTTCGTGCCTATAGAGACCTCTGAAGTCGCCATCCCTCAGTGGAACTCGAACTCGGGTTGGTTGCCGTTAACCAACGACCCCGCACTGCGTAGTTCGATTACTGAATTGACGGTCACCGTTACCAACAACGATTCCAACACGGGTAACAGCTTGCATGTGCTGGAAAATTGGAAGCCGGTTGCTATTGTCACTGCCAATGTCGATGCCACGACTACACTCAGCATACCCGCCAGTTCAACGCCCGCCACGCTACAGTTCTTTATAGCCCATGCTGTCGGTGCGAGTTATAACGCTGAACTAACACTGTGTGATGGACCAGGACCAGGACCAGGACCAGGACCAGGATCAGAACCAGGGCCAGGGCCGCTCGCATGCGAATCAGGAAGTTACTCTGCGTATACGATGCCTCAGGATTGTTCACCGGCTGAAATGTCTGTTAGTTCAAGTACAACCTTTGCTATGTGGCGAGAAAAAATTGATGCGCCTACTAATAGCTCAGCACCGTTAGGCACAAGCACCGCCGGGGAAGACTGTCGTGATCTGCACGACCGTTATTGGGTCAAGGGTGATGATGGTTTGGCTTACCATACCTGGCACCCGGCAGCAGTGGCCGGTTGTGAGTTTCGCCACGAACATGGTGATAACGCCGCAAATTCGGATATTCTTGACTATGCTGGCGGGTACCCACCTTTTGCCTTCGTGATGGAGCAGCAGCAGGCGGCTCATCCCAATATGCCCCGCCATGAAGATCACTTCGGTCATAAAATTGTAGTCGCCAACGATATTAAACTCGCCATTGGTACTTCAACCGATAGCAACGACACTCTCTACGACGCAGGGATAACCTGTGATTGGCTTTCAAAAATTCACCAGGGATCCCACTCAGCTGATGCGCTTACCAACAATACCCACGAGTATTTCTTGAGTCTGCAGTGTGATGATACCCATCAACAAGAGTCTACTGAATTCTCAGTAAAGGTAATGGCGGATTGGGGGCAGGCAAACAAAGTAACGTTTATCAACGATGGTTTCACCAATATTTATCCCGTTGAAACTCAGGTGACTTCTTTTCTGACTAAACCTTGGAACGGGGAGCCTGACCCTATTGCACCACCCAATATGACCTCGCCTCCTAATGCGAATGGTGCGCGCGAATTTACGTCTATAGCAGGTTTGCAGTGGAGACCCTGGAGCGAGGTTCGCCAACCTGAATTGTGGCAGCAAAGCGAAGTTTCTATTCAAACCCCAGTAGGGAGCATTACTTTTGCGCCTTACTATGTGGTGAAAAATCCATCCCGTTTGTTGAAGAGCAATAATACGCTACAGCGCACAGTAGACTTGTGTTACGACAACAATGGCAAACGGCTATCAGGCCCCTTCTGTTCCATACTACCGCTTAGTCGTCCGGGTCCGGATTACTGGAAGTCTGCAGCCTCGCCTTTTAATGGCTCCATGCGGTCGGTCAATTTCAAGGCCATTGAAGTCAATAATGACGGTGGCCCGGCGGAATTCTGCACTGATCCATTTGGCCAGATGTCCGAGCATCCGCCGCCTTGTACATCGAGTAATATCAAGCAAAAATCGGCATCCATCAGAAACTTCTGGAATTCGCAACCTGGAAACTTTGCCAACTGCGTCAGGGATACCTCAGGTGTTTGTCATAGCAAAAATTTAGCGGGTACACTTGAGCGCTGGACCATGGATTATCTGAATGGTCAATGGGTTGCTGAGAGGGTAGGTGCTGAATCACTAGGTGGCAGCGCGTACAAACCCGCTCTGATCGGCTTCGAATGGATTTCCAACCATGGTAATGATGCAGGAGTGCGAACCCCTAACTAGCGAAAATATATTCTATCTACAAGGGATTCTATTAGTCAGGTTGGTCCTATTGCTAAAGCCGTTATCCAAGCCACTGGAAATCACCCCAGTGGCTTTTCTTGTGCGACAGTAGTCACAATGATTTTGAGTGGACAGATCACTCACAAATCAGAGAGAACATCTATGAGAATATAGAGTTAAAATCACCTGCAGTTTCTGCATAGGCACCGATTTTCGGTCTGCAAATGCCACACTAGTGATGAGCTGGAGTAAGATGACGTTAGGTAGAACAGGTGATCTTGATGTGAAAAGTGATGAGCTGGTAGCGATACTGGTCGATCATCAGCGCAATAGCATTGATAGAACACGAGCTACAAAACAACTGTATCAGCGCCATGCCTCTTGGGTGGTGCAGCAGATAGGCAGAAAAATATACAATCCGGATGATGTCCTGGATATTGCGCAAACAGTGTGGATGCAGGTGTTACAGCCTGAAAAACTGGGCAATGAGTACAAAAACCTTAACGGTAAATTCAGAGCGTATTTGCGGGCGCCGATTCGATGGGCAATACTAAAGCATATAGACAAACTGCCTTTTACGATCAATACTGCCGGTGAAAAAGCTCTCGTACAGTATACCGACATTAGCGATTCGCTACTGGATGAGTGCCTTGAAAAGAATATGCTCGACGAGGTTATTGAAAATATCATCAAACCGCATTTGAAGTACGTTGATATCAAATCCAGAAATGTCTATGTGGTTAATGAGTATGACGTCATCTTTGAGATAGCCCCATCATTGGAAGAGGTGGCCGCAATAAATGGAATTGAGGAATCCGAGGCCATCAGACTATTTGATAATGCAAGCCGTAAAACGACGAAAAACTGTTCAGATGAAGAAATATCTGTATACCTGCCAGTTAACTATGGATCATTGGTTGATCCTGTTTTGTTAAACAAGTCAAGCGGGCGATATCTCGCCAACCTGTTTGGCATTAGTGAGTCGGCTTTCAGAAAACGTCTCCATAGTGCACGCAAATATTTGCTGGATACTGTTCGAGAAAATCTGATCACTCTGACAGAGGGCTCGGGTCATGGATAGAGGCAGCTATCAACAAGAGCTTATTGATGTCGTCAGGCTACACAAGCAAAGCTTACGTCCTGTTGAAAACTTGCCTGAAGAGCAAATGGCACAACTTGAATCTAGTGTGTATGAGCACATTGACCAACAATTTTCAGGAAGTAAAGTATCGCCTGCAACAGTCAAACCTGACGTGATAGCAACAGGATACTCACAAAAAAAAGGTTCGACAAAAAAACGAAATTCACTAATGGGATGGCTGTTTCCAGCCAGATATGTCCAGGTTTTAGCGATGGCATTAATATCGGCAGTAGTTGTGTCTTATCTGTTATCAATCAACCGCGCATCAGAAATGCTATTTGACATTCCAGCGTCAGTGGTTGCGGCAGATGTGGATCGTTATATTGAAATACCACAACAGAACTTACGAGCATTGACAGGGACGTCAGTGTCGGATCGTCGCGGTGCGTTTTTGGCGGGCGTTACGCAAGCAAATCTCGATTTGATCGATGATACAGAATCTGCCACTACTCAGCAAATGGCACTTTGGTATCATCATATTGCTTCCAATGTCCCGACAGTCGATGTGCTCGAAGCATTGAAAACAGTGCATTCAAGCGTGTATCGTTTCTCCGCTAATGAACAGACCAGCCTATGGTTAAAGATTGGGTACGCGATTGAAGTAGTGCACCTTGCTGCGAAGCGCTCGATGGTCGATCTGAATACAAGCGTGTTAGCGGATGCATTGCAGTTCTATAGCATCCAGGCATCAATGTTAATGCCTGAGCATGATAAAGTAGAGACGAACATTTCCAGTTTGAGAATCAGTCTCGACGATATAAACAGACAGTACATTCTTAACCACGAAAGATTGATAGTCGCTCACCGCGATCATTTGATAACACCTGCACAAGTTCAACAGATTGTTGATATGACTGATAACATGAAGATCCTGCTTCAGTAGTTATGGCTAATTTAACGATCAACTGCTCGTTTTTTTTAATAGCAATATTCGTGTATCCATTGATTGGTCTGGGCAGTGGGTGTGCCACCAGCAAGTGTTATATCGATGCGTACCAAAGTGTTGAGCCATCCGAACTACCCATTTTAGATCGGGTCAATGACATCTATAAAAAAATCAGTCGAACGATTGGTTCACAGCAAGCCATAAGATCCAAGTTGCATGTAATCGATAGTGATGGTCACCCCTGGGCTGTCGCGTTGAGCGACAACTCGGTAGTAATTACCAAGGGTGCAATTAAACTAATGTACCGTGAGAACGATCTGGAACTAGGCGATGCGCGCACCGCGTTTGTACTTGGACACGAGTTATCTCATTTGGGTACAGAAGATCTGTTTCATCATCGGGCATTTATAAACAACCGGGAACTCCCTACGAGGGAAACATTGTTGCAACAACCGCGCCCCGACGAGGAGTTGCGTGCTGATCTGCGTGGTTATACTTTTGCAACTATTGCCGGCTACCGAACTGATCGGCTTGTTGGTGGTGAAAGCGATTTTTTTCGTCGCTGGCTTGCTCAAATAAGTGGTGTGGACAGCTCTGATACGAACGATAGCACTCATCCAAGCAACGACGTACGCAGACGATATTTACAAGAAGGTTTCAAGAGAATACTGCAGGATGTACCGTATTATCAATATGCAGTTGCGCTGGCGCACTTCGGTTACTACCAGGATGCTCAAATTCTATTTGAGGACTACTTGAATCGTGTAGAAACAAAGGAGGCATACAGTAATCTGGGCTACGTTCATCTACAGCTTGCGAGAGAAAAATGCCAGTTGAATTGGCTTACAAATACTGGATTCCTACCTTGTTGGAGCCCAACAGTGGATTGAAAGTAGTCAGAGCGCGCAGTCTTTTTGAACAACGGATGCCGCAGGAGGCGATGGTCCATTTAAAGAAAGCAGAGCAGCGGCTGAAGCATGCGATCAACATGGATGATCAACAGTTAACCAGCTACATCAATCTGGCGGCTGTTTACCTGTACATGCCGGGTAAAATACACCGGGCCTACGCTGCGATTGAAGATGCTCTGCAAACCCCGCTCGGGAAAAGTTCAGCAGTGGTCAGTCAGCTAGAAAGTATCTATCAACTGATTCGGATAAATGACAATGTAGATGAAGCCGACCGGTGGCCGGATGCACAAGACGTAATGGTTGAATTGTCAAGAGAGAAAACTGCACCAGACAATCTGCTTTTCAATTTTGCACGGATGTTAGACGACCGGGGTGGGGGTGACACGGCGATACAATACTGGCAACGACTTTACCAGCGATTAGATCGTTTGCCACTGGCATACCAGCTACAGGTTTGTTTCAGGTTGCAGAAAAACAGTTGTTCGGAGCAAAGCCAGGGAGATACACCCTGGGTGGCAAGTGATATACCACTTGGTATGGATATCAGATACCCTGAAATACAAAGTTATCTCAAGAAGAATTGGAATGCTGGCTCACCTTCCACTAAAAAGCTCGTTGGCTTGGAAGCACAGATATTCTTGAACAATAGAGGGGACAGCCTCCTTGTACTGGATAATCATATAGAAATGATGATTGCGCGAAATGTGTTTCCAGAATATCGCAGCTTGGCAAGCCTGCAAAATGAATTCGGAGCTCCACTAGTCTCACTGCCAGTCGCTGGAGGTCAATTGCATTCATTTAGCTCCGGATTGTCGGCACTTGTTCAAAATGGAAAGGTGGTTGAGCTATGGGTTGCTGAATTATACAACACTCCATAGTTGGCACTGTTTAAGGTCAAGTGAGATATCGGCTAGCCTTTTTTAGTCACGGCTTGGCGTTTCAGGTAGATCATTGTTATCCCACCCGCACACACGAAATCTGATGATGCAGATCAAATTTTTAATGGTGAGGTTGCAAGCTATTGTAGGTAAATACCGGCTGCACTACTGTTGTATAGTATGTAAACCCCAGTGTTGCATAAAATTCCGGCCCAGAACCGCTTCGCTGCTTCTATAGCAGCATCTAATCCTACTGTGTTATGAAAAATCGGATGATTCATCTGGTCTATGGTCTATATGCGCAGCAGGGACAACGAATAAGTGTGGCAGCAATGGCTTGTGCAATTCGCCAACGCAACGTGCTGATTGAGTCATCCACGTGTCGTTGTGCTCTCTGGGGAACCGCGCGGGATGTAATCTTTGGGTAAGGCAGGTTTTTTGCGTGGTGTGGCGTTTTTTTTTCGTCCAACAGGATGAGTCAAGCGCTCTGCCACCAAGAAGGCATACGTAGAAATACATAAGCTGGCATGATGATGAAAGCCGCGCCAGTTGCGCCCTTCATAGTGATTCAAGCCCAACTCGTCTTTGAGCTCCTGATAGTCCCGTTCGATTCTCCAGCGCATCTTCAGGCTGTACACCAGATCCTGGAGTGAGGCGCTTGCCGGTAGCGTACTCAGCGAGTACTTGGTCGGTGCCTGTTCATCTTCTGGCCATTCAACCAATAACCATTGTTCGTCTCTGAGAACGTTGGTCAGATGATCGCGATGAGCGGCTCGCACACGCAGGGCTGTGAACCAACCGCCCAACGTCTCGTTAGTGCCTTCACGCCATTCAACATATTCCCACTCTTGCTCGTCAACTTCCAAGGCCACTTGCTCACAGCTTTGTGGCTCGTGGCCTTTGGCATAGCGATGGCGAGAAGGTGCTTTTCCTCGTGCCCCTTTCGCTCTAGGTTTTGGCGGTAGCGGTTTAACTCCCGGTGGCCAGATACTGGTGCTCGGATTGACGCCTACTATGTACTGCAACCCTAACGCTTCAACCCCTTCGCGGAATGCCGTGTTATTACCATAGCCTGCATCGGCCAGCACAATCCCAGGCAGTACACTGCGCTCATAGGCAGCTTCTATCTGGCTAAGTGCAATCTCAGGTTTTGTCGAAAATTGTATTTCCTCTGGTACCCCGGCTGCTTGACGACGTTCACTATCCTCAGCCCAAGCCTGCGGTAAGTACAACCGATAGTCTATTGGCAGACTTGCCTTTTCAGTGGCGATAGACAGACTCACTGCCACTTGACAGTTAGCTTTCTTGCCTAGCTGGCCGCAGTACTGATGCGAGACGCCTACCGAGTGTTTACCCTTCTTGGGAATGCCCGTATCGTCTACAATCCAGTATCGATCCTCATCAGCGCTCATGCGTGACTCAACCCAGGCCCAACACTTGTCCAGCACCTTGCGGTCTGACCAGTTGGAATCAGCCACAAAGTGATGCAGCGACTGATGTTGTGAACACACATTGTGTGGATCAACAGCGGCTGCCATCGGTTCAACGCTTTTGCGCTCGAGTGAGAGCATCAGCGCAGAACAATAGTTAATCATCGGTTGATGCCGAGTGACATGGCCCAAGCCTTCGCACAAGTAGTCTAGGTAGGTGTTTAACTTTTTCACAGACGTCATGATCGCCGAAATTCATTTTTGACACATGAACTTATATAGTCTATTTTTCATAACACAGTAGGACTAAGGCGCTGTACTCATTTTTTCTGGATCTCACCTAGAGTGAAGATAGAACCTATTCATGGTAACAGTACATTATAAATGTAAACATTATCCCTGAGATTGCTGATCAGGCAATCACAACACTCTACAGATCACCACATTGGAAACCTATGAGTTACAATTTTCAGTCCGAAAAAAACCAGGTGTGTTGTGATCGACGTGGTTTCGTGTGTAAGATCAAGGGATTGTTTTGTTTGATACTCGTGGCATTTTGCTTGCTCGGTTTTACTAATGATGCGAAATCAGAAACACGACATGCCCTGATTATCGGTAACAGCAATTATGGATCCGGGTTCAGTCTATCCAATCCGTTTAATGACGTTACAGCCATTGCCGAAAAATTATCGTCTATCGGTTATGTCATTCATAAGGATCGTGCCCTGGTTGATCTCCAGATAGACGAATTCAACAACGAAATAGACTCTTTCCTTAGGTCTGTTGAAGATGGTTCGTCCGTGCTGATTTACTATGCCGGTCATGGTTCAGCCAGTGCCGGTGAAAATTTCCTGATTCCCATTCTTCCTGACGGGGTTAAGCTCAGAACAGAGAGCGATATTAGAAATCGCTCCATCTCGCTGTCGAGTATTTTGGAACGCGTCCAACGCTATAACTCCACTGGTATTAACGCCCTATTTATTGATGCATGCCGTGATGCCCCGGTCGAGAATTTTTCACGTTCAATAAATCTGACTGGTTTGACTTCACTGGACACTCGTTGGCAGCCGCAGGGATCGTTCGTGGGTTTTTCAACTGAGTACGGTAAAATAGCGGTCGATGGCGATGGCACTGAATACAGCCCTTTCGCCTCCGCCATGCTGAACAACCTGGATACCCGTGCTGACGCTCCCATTGAGCTCTTTTTCAAGAGTGTGAGCAACGAGGTATATCAAATGACGTCAGGACAACAGTTTCCAATACAGGAGCCCAAAATACGGGGCGACTACTGCTTAATACCGTGCAAGTCTGTCGAGGTTGACACAGAGGCAAATCTGGAATTTGGTTACCTGACAGTTGTGACCGAACCAAAGAGCGCTGAAGTCTGTTATCGGGTAGAAGGTGAATGGGAAAACTGGAACTGTGGGCAGCAGATGGTTTTGCCGGTGGACAAGCCGATCAATATGAGAGTGACTGCGAAGAATTACCAAGTGTATAAGACCACCACAGTGCTCCGAGACCCTGAGCAGCAGTTGATGGTCACTCTTACGCGTGAAAGTCGTCGGGCTTATAAGATTGCCGGGGCAATAGCTGCAATCGTTGTAACTGGTTTGTTGATTTCCAATAGAAGCGATTCGAGTTCCGGAGATGGATATCAAATTACACTCACTACACCGTTACCTTAGTGTGCTCAACGGTGAATACGATAGCAGTACAGTGTCAGCAACTTTCGCATTCATCCGGGGTTCTATGAAGCAGTTTTGTGCCAGGCTTTTACTGATGTTGTCTTGCGTACTAGTCTCATGTGCTAGTGAGAACAGTAACGAAAGCACAATGGTTGAGCTTAATAGTCCTGAATCCAATCGGCAAATAATTGCAGTGAATGACATCGGTTGGCGGGTATTAATTCAGATAAATTCTGGCATCAGTCAATTCTTTACCTTCGGAAACTCCGCCTTGCCACTGTCGGTAAACGTTGCTGGCGTTCTCAAAGGCGAAGAAAACGATATCAGCATAAAATGGTTCGAAATACTCCACGAACACACAGTGGAAATATCCGAACAATCACAGGCCTTTTTTGCAGATGGATCCACGGTAATTGACGCGCCTCATCGTTACACCCAATTTGATTATGATGGTGACGGCGCATCTAATTTGGCTGAACGCTCCGCTGGAACTTGCGTGTGGTCCTCCACTGAAAGTTGCGTCAATCCGGGTCAAACGGACATTCCAACTGACAACGTCCTATTGAACGGAGATTTCTCCGACGGAATCCGCTATTGGTTTTCTGATCTTCCTGATGTCGCAGACACGATTGGTGAGTATTGTGTGATTTCTCCAGTTACAGCACAAGAACGCTTTGATGCGCGAATTGATTACTTGCCACTGCCGTTCTTTATTAATGCTAATTCCACCTACGATATAGTTTTCGACGTCCGCGCGCAAAAAAGCTCTGAAGTATATATTCAGATGACAGCCAGAATTCTCGATACTTTTAAACCTCTGGTGGATACATCAGTAGCGGTGTCTACCACTTATGACACGAAATCAATAAGATATGAAAGTGCAGAAGAGGCATACAGTGAGGTCTCTATTGGTTTTAATTTCGGGGACGGTACCGATAATATCTACTGTTTCGACAACATCAAATTAATCAGAGAAGTTTTGTAGTTATTGGTTTTTTGATGTATAGAAATATACGCGATGATTTCGTATGGGATATGTGGTTGACGAGGATTTTGAAGCAACCCATATCAATGAGCAGTGGGTTACCGACGTCACGTTTGTGCCTACTGATGAAGACTGATTTTATCTGGCATCATGGACTGATTCTGAACTATTTGGATATCAATGGTTCGGTTACTCTGACCAATGGCGTGTTGGACGTTGACCCTATTCGTCTGGGGCAGGTGCTGATAAAGCAAACGGAGCCAATGGCGGGTTTGTTGTTGGAGCTGCCATTGATATGCCTCGTGGTATCAGGCTCAACGTGGTCAGTCCCATCCTGTTAGATGTATCCGAAGAAAAATACGGCAAATTTTTTAAGGTCATGAACGAGTATTATCAAAACGCGTTGGATTGGCTTTTACCGTAAGTGTTGAAGGCCTGAGTACAGGAAAAGTAAGAATTATTGAAGAGATACTGTTTATTACGGATCAGAGTAGTTATGGTTCATTGAGGGACACCGTCGAAGGCTCAAAAGAGATGAACCGAAAAATTGAGCCGTAAGATACTCTGCCTCCCATAAGCACAGTCATTCGTTCATGCTACGATAAACTCCATACACCTGTTCAACGCCACACCGCCAAATCAACACCCAGTGGGCCTCTATCTCCTCAAACGCTTCCTGAACTACGCAATACTCCTGGTGGTGGCTACCAATTTGAGCTGGGTGCTCGCGGCAACGCAGCTCAATCCGCGGTCGCTCTATGAGGTTGCCAACCCACCTATAGACCCCGTATCCATAGAAAATAACCTGCGCTCGCGCAACCTGAGTGATCAGGTGCCATTGCACGAGCGCTGGCAGGTGTGGTCTTCCAGTATTGTCTT
>ENA-ORXT01005487-ORXT01005487.1-marine-metagenome-genome-assembly--contig:-NODE-5487-length-12425-cov-6.871477_pt1 | contig 12425 bp, 12 predicted proteins | sample MGYA00237868_ERZ511482 | MGnify/ENA metagenome assembly ERZ511482 | reverse complement strand
CCCGCAGCGCCTGCCGCCCGAAGCTTCGCCCGCAGCTTCTTGACGTGACTGTCGATGGTGCGATCGCTGACCACGCGATGATCGGGGTAGATGCGCCGCATCAGCTGCGCGCGGCCGAGGATGTGACCGGGCCGCTCCATCAGGGCCTGCAGCAGGCCGAGCTCGATCCTGGTCAGCGGCACGCCGCGGCCGTCGATGGCGACGCTCGCGGTCTCGGGGCTCAGCACGAGGCCCGATCCGGACGGCGTCCCGCCACCGGGGGCGTCGCGAGGGGCGGTGCGGCGCAGCACGGTCCTCACGCGTGCCACGACCTCGCGCGGGCTGAACGGCTTGCACACGTAGTCGTCGGCGCCGAGCTCGAGGCCCAGCAGCCGGTCGATCTCCTCGGTGCGGGCGGTGAGCATGATGATCGGCACGTCGCTGACCCGCCTGAGCTCCCGGCACACGCTCGTGCCGACGAGCCCGGGCAGCATCAGGTCGAGCAGCACCAGCGCCGGGGGCGTCTCGACGAGCGCCTCGAGCGCCACCCGTCCGTCCTCGTGGCGCACCGTCTCGAAGCCGGCCTGTCGAAGGTAGCGCTCGAGCACGGTGGCGAGCTTGGGCTCGTCCTCGACGATGGCGATGATCATGCGGTTGACCCTGCGTCGAGCGGTGCGGTGGCGAGCGGCAGCTCGAGCTCGATCGCCAGACCGCCGAACGCGGACGGCTCGGCGCGCACGCGACCGCCGTGCGCCTCGGCGATCTTGGCCACGATCGCCAGGCCGAGCCCGGAACCGCCGGTCTCGCGCCGGCGCGAATCGTCGACGCGGTACAGCGGATCGAACAGGTGCGGGCAGGCGGCCGCGGGCACCCCGGGTGCAGAATCCTCCCAGCGCAGGCGCACGCGTGGGTCGCCTCGCTCGAGTCGCACCTCGAGACGGCCGTCGGCGTCGGTGTAGCGCAGCGAATTCTGCAACAGGTTGTCGATCAGCTGGGCGATGCGCTGATCGTCCGCATCGACGGGCAGCGGGCCGGTGCGCTCCAGGTGGGTCGCGATACCCGCCTCGGCGAGCCGCGGACCGGCCTGCTCGAGCCGCTCGGCCACCAGCGCCCCGAGATCGATCCGTTCGATGCGATAGTCCAGCGCACCGGCGTCGGCGAGCGTCAGGTCGCGCAGGTCGTCGATCAGCCGTGACAGGCGTGCGGTCTCCCCGTGCAGGGACTCGAGCGCGGCCTCGTCGACCGGGTTGACCCCGTCCTGCATCGCCTCGAGCTCCGCCTGCAGCACCGCGACGGGGGTGCGCAGCTCGTGCGAGATCTCGGCGAGCCAGCGTCGTCGTGCCCCGAGATTGCTCTCCAGCGTCGCGGCGAGCCGGTTGACCCGTCGTGCCAGGTCGCCGAGTTCGTCGCGGCGCTCCTCGGGCAGGCGCATGGCGAAATCGCCATCGCCGATGCGCGCGACGGCCAGGTTGAGCCGGTCGAGCGGACGCACGATCCGGGTGGTCAGCAACCAGGCCATGAGCGCCGAGACCGGCAGCAGCGCGAAGGAGGCGATCAGCACGCTGCGGCGCTGACGCAGGGCGAAGAGTTCTTCCAGCCCGGGGGGCACGCGCTTGAACGGTCGATCGCCGAGGTAGCCGACGGTGCGACCGTCGAGCGTGAGCGGCGTCCAGGCGAGCCCGCCCGGGCCACCCGGGCCGCCCTTGCGCGTTCCGGCGAGCACGCGCCGGCCGGCGTCGGCCAGTATCGGCGTGCGATCGGGCGGCGGTGCGCGGTCGGGCCGCTCCGCCCGGTCCGGCGGCGGTCGGCGGGCACGGTGACCGTCCTCGCGGGCGTGCTTCCGCACCAGTGCTCGCCAGGCATCCGGGCCGGTATCGATCCAGTCCCAGTCGCCGCGCGCCTCGTAGCCGTCGACGAGTGCCGCGCGCAGCGGTTCGAACCGCTGACGCTCGACGCGGTTGACGTAGTCGAGAAAGCCGCGGTTGAAGCTGCGGTCCGCGATCCCCGCCAGCAGCGCGATCAGCACGGCACCGCCCGCGAGCAGCGCCAGGAACAACTGGTACTTCAGTCTCATGTCGGACGCAGTCTAGCGAGAGTGCCGGCGCCACGGGCGTTCGCCTCGGAACCCGGCGGGCAAGGGCGCGGGCCGCGCATGCCGATTCCGGCGGCGACCACCGAACGAGGCGTGCGGACCGATCAGACGGTACGGTCTCCGCGCTCGCCGCCGCGCTTGCCGCCACGTTCGCCGTCGTGACGGCTGCCGTGGCCGCCGCGTCCGCCTTCTTCACGCATTGCCTGGCGGATCTGGTCGAAGCCGGCCGCCTCGGTGTCCGAGACCGTGCCGTCGCCGTCGACGTCCAGCTGCGCCTCCACCGCGTCGCGTCGCGCGTCGCCTGCCGCCCGCCGCTCGGTCCGCGACAGATCGCCGTCGGTGTCGTACTGCGCCGCCTGCGCGGCGCGCCGCGTCTCGGCCTGGGTGCGGATCTCCTCGGCGGAGACGACGCCGTCGCCGTCGGTATCGGTCAGGTTCACGGGCGCACCGGCGAAGGCGCCGGCGGCGAGGGCGGTGGCGAGGGTGGCGACCGCGAGGGTGGACGGGCAGGTTCGCTTGCTCATGATGATCGTCTCGTGTGGGTGGGGCAGGTCGGGGCGCCTCTTGCGCCGCAGTGAGATGATCGGCTCGGACGGTGCAAGCATCGTGTACGGATCGGGGATCGATCGTGCAGGCACGCCGCACGCTCGAACGCGGCCCGCCGATTCCGGCGAGCGTCACCGCCCGGCTGACGGCGCACCGGTGCTTGAACCATCGTGGTGCCGACGCCTCCTTCCCCGGGCGAACGGCAAGGCTCCCGCGATGACGACGTTCGACCCGGACGATCGACGGCGCCGCGCCGCATGCCGATGACCCTCGCCCTGGCGGCCCACGTGCTCCTGGTACTTGGGTTCACCCTGCCGGAGGTCCTGAGGTGGCCCTGGTATCGACGCATCTGGAACAACGTGATCGCCACGCTGGGGCCGGTGCTGTAGAGATACGACGGCTACCCGGCGTTCGTCCGACGGTGTGCCGGTGGCCCGCACGACCTTCAACCCGGACTTCGACTTCGTGATGCGCCAGCACGACGCGGTGTTCGCCGGGGCGCCGGCAGGGCCGCGAGGGCCGTGAGGCGGGGCCGTGTCGTACCGTTCACATGGCCTTGAGGCTCGCGTGCCCGGCGAAGATGCGGGCGAAACGCTCGGGATCGTCTCGCGCGATCGCCAGGTACTCCTGCACGCGTGCGTCCCACGACTCGCCGCCGTGGCGTCGGAATCCATCGAGTGCGACGAGCAGCAGCTTCGCCGCCGCCCGCAGCTCGGGGTCCTCGCCCCCACCGTAGTGCGCGACGAGTTCGGCGTGCAGGCGCTCGACGCACTCGAGCGGGGAGGATTCGGAGCGGTCCGGGTTCATCGATTGTCGTGTCCGATGTGGGTGAGGTCCGCGCTTGCGCGGATGATCGAGGCGACCCGGCGGCGCAGCCGCCGCGCCCGCGCCCACGAGGCGAGGCCTCCGCGCGCGACGCGCCCGATCTCGGCCGAGCAGCCGCGCAGCGCCGCGACGTTGTCGACGCACAGCACGAACGGCGGGCGTCCGTCGTGCAGCAGCTCGTGGCTGGCGAACAGCATGGCGCTGCGGTGGTTGCCCTCGACGAACAGTTGCGGGGTGCAGAGGGTGCGCACGTAGACCCCGGCGGCACGTTCCGCGCTCGGCAGCCTGCGGTGCGTGTCGCACCACGCGACGAGATCGGCCACACCGCCGTCCACGCCCGTCGAGCGCGCCAGTGCGTCACCTTCGTAGAACCGCTGCTCGCTCGCCCGAAGCGCGCGCAGGTTGTCCGGCTCGCGCCGTCCGCGCGGACCGTACAGGATCGTGTGATTGATGCGCAGCAACGCGCGCGAGTGACCCGGTGCGAGCAGATCCAGACCGTTCGCGACCGCATCGTCGAGCAGTGCGTAGGCGGCGAGCAGGCGACGCTGCATGCGGTCGCCGAGCGGATCGGCGGGCTCGCCGAGCACCGGCACCGCATCGCGTGCGGCCCGCTCGTGTCGCAGGGCGTCCAGCGTCGCGGCGACGGCATCGAGATCGATCCGGCCCCGCGCCATGCGCGACGGGGCCGGGCCAGGGTGGGGCGCGAGTGCCGCGGAGGACGTGACGGCGCCGCTCAGCTGAACTTGCCGGCGACGTATTCGCGCGTGAGCTGCTCGCGCGGCTGCTCGAACACCTGCCGGGTCTCGCCCATCTCGACGAGGTACCCGGTACGCCCGCCGCTCGACATGTCGACGCCGAAGAACGCGGTCTTGTCGGCCACGCGCGTGGCCTGCTGCATGTTGTGCGTCACCAGCGCGACGGCGAACTTCTCGCGAAGCTGAAGCATCAGCTCCTCGATCTGGCGCGTCGCGATCGGGTCGAGTGCCGAGCACGGCTCGTCCATCAGCAGCACTTCCGGCTCGGTCGCGATCGCGCGCGCGATGCACAGGCGCTGCTGCTGACCGCCCGACAGCGACAGGCCGCTGTTCTTGAGCTTCGCCTTGACCTCGTCCCACAGCGCCGCGCGGCGCAGCGCCTTCTCGACCTTCTCGTCCATGTCGCCGCGGAAGCGGTTCAGCTTCAAGCCGAACGCGACGTTGTCGTAGATGCTCATCGAGAACGGGTTCGGTTGCTGGAACACCATGCCGATGTAGCGGCGTACCACGACGGGGTCCACGTCGCTGGCGTAGATGTCCTTGCCGTGATAGGTCACGCTGCCCTTGAACCGGAACGTGTCGATCAGGTCGTTCATCCGGTTCAGGCTCCGGAGCACCGTGCTCTTGCCGCAACCGGACGGACCGATGAAGCCGGTGATCTTCCGCTTCTCGATCGGTACGTGGCTGTCGCGCAAGGCGAGGAAGTCACCGTAGCGGATCTCCTCGACGCGGCAGTCGAGCACGACGTCCGGGGCGACCGCGGCCTGCTTGGCCGAGATCAGCGATGCCCGTACGGACTCGGGCGGGGCGGTCAGGTCGACGGTGGCGTTCATGGGGCAGGTTCTCCGGGGTCAGACCTTGGGCTGGCCGACGAGGCGGGCGAGGATGTTGAGCACGAGCACGATCATCACGAGCACCAGGGATGCGGCCCACGCGAGCGAGATCTGGTTGTCGAACGGCATGGCCGAGAAGTTGTAGATCAGGATCGACAGCGAGGCGGTGGGCTCGACGACCCCATCGAGGTAGTAGTTGCTGAACAGCGCCGTGAACAGCAGCGGTGCCGATTCGCCCGCCGCGCCCGCGACCGCGAGCATGACGCCCGTCAGAATCCCGGGCAGTCCCGTCGGCAGCACGACCTTCCAGATCACCTGGCTCCTCGTGCAACCGAGCCCGAAGGCGGCGTCCTTCATCTTCTGCGGCACCTGACGCATCGCCTCCTCGGCGGTCAGCACGACGGTCGGCAGCATCAGCACCGACAACGCGATGCCCCCGGCGATCGCCGAGTAGCTGCCCATCAGCAGCACCACGGCGGCGTAGGCGAACACGCCTGCCAGGATCGAGGGCAGACCGGTCAGCACCCTGGCCAGGAATCGCGACACGTGCGCGATGCGCGTGTCGGGCCCGATGACCGACAGGTAGACGGCGGCCAGCAGGCCGAGCGGGATCGCGATGGCCGCGGCGATGCCGACCATGACGAGCGTGCCGACGATGGCGTTGCCGAAGCCGCCTCCCTGCTCGAAGCCCGCCGGGGGCAGAGCGGTCAACGCCTCGATGTCGAGCCGGGCGCCACCCTCGACGATCAGCATCCAGATGACCGAGAACAGCGGCACGCTCGCGAGGATCGCGGCCAGCCAAGTCAGACCCGTGAGCAGGCCGTTCTTCATCGCACGGCGCTCGAAGCGCTGGCGCTCCAGGCGCGGGGCGAACGACTCGCCCGGCGGGGCGAGGGGCACTCCGGGATTCCTGACGTCGATGCTCATGCTATTTCTTCCCCTCGAACTTGCGGACCGTGGCCTGCTGGATCGCGAGTCCGCCGACGTTGACGACGAACGTGATCGCCAGCAGCACCAGCGCTGCGTACATCAGTGCCTCGACCTCGATGGCGCCCGCTTCCGGAAAACTCGACGCCAGCAGCGAGGCGAGCGTGTTGGCCGGCGCGAACAGCGACAGGTTGATCTGGTTGGCGTTGCCGATGAGCATCGCCAGCGCCATCGTCTCGCCGAGCGCGCGGCCGAAGCCGAGCACCAGCGCTGCCAGGATGCCCGACGATGCGGTCGGTAGCATGACCTTCAGGATGGCTTCCCACTTGGTCGTGCCCATGCCGTAGGCCGCCTCCTTGACCTTGTAGGGAATGCGCCGGAACGCGTCGACCGAGATCGCCGCCACCGTCGGCAGGATCATGATCGCGAGCACCAGGGCTGCCGGTGCGAGTCCGGGTCCGGCCAGATCGGTACCGAACAGCGGGAACCAGCCCAGCCAGTCGTTCAGCACGACCGACACCGGCCGGATCATCGGGATGACCACGTAGATGCCCCACAACCCGTAGACGACCGAGGGAATCGCTGCGAGCAGTTCCACGACGGTGCGGAACACGGCCGCGAAGCGGGACGGGATGAAGTCCTGGGTCAGGAAGATCGCGATGGCGATGCCGAAGGTGCCGCCCATCAACAGCGCAAGCAAGGAACTGTAGAGCGTGCCCCAGATCTCCGGCAGCACGCCGAAGGTCTCGCGCGAGGCGTCCCACGTCGTGCCGGTGATGAACCCGAGACCGTGCGCGCTCATCGAGGGCAGCGCCTGACGTCCGATCATGAACAGCAGGTAGACGGTCAGCGCGATGATGAACCCGGCACCGGCCCATGCGATCGCGCGGAAGAGGCGGTCCCGTGTGCGCTCGCCGGCGCTGGGCGGCCCCGAGATCGAGCTTGCGCTCTCGGGGACGTTGAACGGTCGGTCGGCCATGGCCGGAGCTCTCGAGTCGATCGTGGCGGGGACGACGAGAGGCACGCCCCCCACCCTGCACGCCGGAGCGCCGGGCGGTGGCGGCCGCTGCCAGTCGCTGCTACTGGATGAAGTCGGCCGCTGCCCGGACCTTCTCGACGACGCTTTCGGGCAGCGGGATGTAACCGAGCGAATCGGCGCTGGCCTGCCCTTCTGTGACCGCGTAGTTCACGAAATCACGGATCGCGGCGGCCTTGTCGTCGTCCTGGTCCTGCTAGGCGAGCAGCCACGTGAAGCTCGCGATCGGGTAGGCGGCAGGATCCTGCGGGTCCCACACCCAGGCGACGAGATCCGGCACGTCGGAGCCCGGCAGCGTGGCGTCGGTGAACTCCGCGCCCGCGAGTGCCGCCGCACCCGTCTCGGGCCCGGGCGAAACGAACTCGCCGGCGGCGTTCTCGAGCAGCGCGCTGGTGGCGCCCGTCAGCTTCGCGTAGCCGTACTCGATGTAGCCGATCGAGCCCGGGGTCTGCTTGATCGTGGCGGTGATGCCGTCGTTCTTGGGCGCCTTCACGAAGCTCTGCGTCTGCGGCCACTGCGGGGACTTGCTCTGGCCCACCTGTTCCTCGAAGCTCTCGTCGATCGTGGCCAGGTGGCCGCTGAACACGTACGTCGTGCCGGAGGAGTCGGAGCGCACCACGACGGTGATGTCCTCGTCGGGCAACTCCGCGTCGGGGTTGGCCGCCGCGATCGCCGGGTCGTTCCACCTCGTGATGTCACCGGAGAAGATCCGCGGGTAGACGTCGCGTGGCAGGCGCAACGCGTCGACGCCCTCGATGTTGTAGGCGAGCACGATCTCGCCGGCGGTCAGCGGCAGCATCACGACGCCCTGGCTCACGTTGGCCATCTCGTCCTCGTTCATCGCCGCATCGGAGGCGGCGAAGTCGACGGTGCCGTTGATCAGGTCCTGGATGCCCGCGCCGCTGCCCTTGGCCTGGTAGTCGATGCGGGCGTCGTCGGACTGGGCGCTGAAGTCCTTGAACCACTTCGAGTAGATCGGGAACGGGAAGCTTGCGCCGGAGCCGTTGAGCCTCACTTCGGCGTGGGCGGTACCCGTCATCGTGGCGACGGCCAGGGCGAAACCGATGGCGACGGCAAGGGGCGTGGGTGCGCGGGTCATGGTCGAAGGTATCGGCAAGGGAGTGGAGTGGTGCCACGCTAGACCAGGACGATGACCGGGCGATGACCGGTCGATGACAGGATCCGGTGCGGGCAAACCATTCGCCCCCCCCTCTCCAAAGGGTCACATCGGTGCGGGCACGCGCGGTGGTGCCGCGTCGGCATCGACCAGGCGACCGGCGCACAGACGGCTCGCGAGCGCCATCGCGCTCGCCGCCGCGAGACAGCCCGCCACGCCGCCGAACTGGTACGCGACGCCCGACGCCAGCGTGCCGAGCAGCCGGCCCAGCGCGTTCGCCGAGTAGTACACGCCGACATCCATCGCGGTGCGCTCCTCGCCCGCCAGCGCGATGATCAGGTACGAGTGCAGGGAGGAGTTCAGTGCGAACACGACGCCGAAGGCCAGCAGCCCGACGACCAGCGACGGTGCGAGCCACGCGGCACCCGCACCGTGCGGACCGACGCCGTCCGGCACCGTCGCGCCTGCGACCCAGGCGGCGAGCGCGAGCGCACCGACCAGCCCGGTCAGCGCACCGGCCCAGCGGCGCGCCTGGTCGAGCGCGTCCCGCACCGTGTTCCCGGTGGCGCCGAGCAGTGCCGGAGCCGCGGCCTGCACCGCGCCGTAGCCGATGATCCACACGGCCATGAACGTGCCGACCAGCGCGAAGGCGCGGGCGTCACCCGCCGCCGTGCCGTCCGAGAGGACCGAGTGGAAGTAGACCGGAATGCCGATGACGAACCACGTGTCGCGCGCGCCGAACAGGAACACCCGCGCCGCGGCCAGGCGGTTGACGGCCCGGGAGGTCGAGAACAGGTCCCGCGCACGGCTCTTCGGGTTCGCCCGTCCGAGCCCGCCGGGCAGGAACGCGGTGACGGCGATGAACACCACGGTCAGCCCCGCGGCGAGGGTGAGCAGCGCGTCGTGGAAGCCGAGCGTGGACAGCAGCAACCCGCCGAGCAGGAAGCCGCCGCCCTTGATCGCGTTCTTGGAGCCGGTCAGCAGCGCCACGATCCGGAACAGCGCGCCGTCGGGTCCATCCGTGGGCGCGAGCCGCTTGACCGCGCTCTTCGCCCCGGTCTTGGTCAGGTCCTTCGCCACTCCCGCGACACCCTGCACCAGCGCCACGAAGGCGAGCGAGACGCCGACGCTCCAGTCCGGATCGAGCCCGGTCAGCGCGAGCAGCGCGACCACCTGCAGCGCAAGCCCGGACACCAGCGTCGAGGCGAGCCCGAAGCGCGTGCCGATCCAGCCGGCGGCGAGGTTCGCGGCGATGCCCGCGAGCTCGTAGAGCACGAACAGCCAGGCGAGCTGCACGGCCGAGAAGCCGAGCGCGTGGAAGTGCAGCAGCACCAGCATGCGCAACGCGCCGTCGGTCAGCATGAACGCCCAGTAGGCGGCCGTGACGCAGGCGAAGCCGGCGCGCGTCCCGGTCGTCGCGCCGCCCCGGTCGCCCGGTCCGCCCGGCCCGCCCGGGGCGACGGGGTGGTTCACGCCGGTGCGCGCGAGCAGCGCATGCCCGCGACGTGGCGCAGGACGTCGCCGAGCCGGCACGCGTAGCCCCACTCGTTGTCGTACCAGGCGTACACCTTCACCTGGGTGCCCGCCACGACCATCGTCGAGGGCGCATCCACGATCGCCGAGCGCGGATCGTTCACGTAGTCGGCCGACACGAGCGGGCGGGTCTCGTAGCCGAGGATGCCCTTCAGCGGACCGTTCGCGGCCGCCTCGAACAGCTCGTTCACCTCGGTGACGCTGGTCTCGCGCCGCACCTCGAACACGCAGTCGGTCAGGGATGCGTTCAGCAGCGGTACGCGCACCGCGTGGCCGTCGAGCCTGCCGGCAAGCTCCGGGTAGATCAGCGTGATGGCGGTCGCCGAGCCGGTCGTGGTCGGGATCAGGCTGTTCAGCGCCGAGCGGGCGCGACGCGGGTCCTTCGCCGGCCGATCCACGATCGTCTGGGTGTTGGTCGCGTCATGGATCGTGGTGATCGAGCCGTGGCGGATGCCGATGCCCTCGTGGATCACCTTCACCACCGGTGCCAGGCAGTTGGTGGTGCAGCTGGCCGCCGTGACGATCCGGTGCGCATCGGGATCGAAGGTCTCGTGGTTGACCCCGTAGACGAGGTTGGCAGCCCCCGGCGACTTCACGGGGGCCGCCACCAGCACGCGTCCGACGCCGGCGTCGAGATAGGGCTGCAAGGTCTCGGCCGTGCGGTACGCGCCGGTGCAGTCGACGACGAGCTCGATGCCGAGCTCGGCGAGCGGCAGGTCGCCCGGCGAGCTCGCGATCGCGAGCGGCATGCGGTGCCCGTCGATGCGGACGCCACCGCCGCCCTCGCCGTCGTGACCGATGTCCGCGGCCCAGCGACCGTGCACCGAATCGAACTCGAGCAGGTGGGCGTGCAGCGGCGCGTCGCCCACGGCGTCGGACAACAGCGCGACGTGCTCGAGCGTGCCGTGGGCGGCCAGGTCGCGCAGCAGCAGCTTGCCGATGCGGCCGAGACCGTTGATCGCGATGCGGGGCATGGGGTCGGTCCGTCGTCGGGGCGGGAAGGGCGGGTGGGGCGGAGCGGCATCACGATACCGTCCCGGCGCGTCGGGCGGATGACAGGGGTGTGTCATCGATGCGCGATACCGCTGCCGTGCCCGGTGAAGGCCGTATCTCGATACGGAGGTCCTGCGTGGACACCTGCACCGGCTGTCAGCGCCGGATCGAGGGGGCCTCCTTCCGCGACGGTCCGTCAGTCCAGGCCGGGCCGACCGATTCGCGTACCACGAGGTCCGCCCGCCGCAGCCTCTGGTGGCGGGTCGGATCGTCGCCGTCGATCAGCGCGAGCACGATGTCGCCCAGCTCGCGTCCGGCTTGCGTCAGCGGCTGCGCGAACGTCGTCAGCGGCGGGTTGGCGTGCCGGGCGATCCGCAAGCCGTCGTAACCGAGCACCGACACCTCGCGCCCGGCCACCAGGCCGCGTGCACGAACGGCCGCCAGGGCACCGAGCGCCTGCATGTCGGTCACGCACACGAGGGCCGTCGGTGGCACGGCCGCATCGAGCAGGTCGCCCGCCGCCCGCTCGCCGCCGTCGTCGGAGAGCTCGGTGATCTCGACCTGGCCGGCGTCGAAGGCGATGCCGGCGCTGTCGAGGCCCTGGCGGTACCCGTCCAACCTCATCTGGGCGAAGTGGTAGTAGAGCGGTGCGCCGACGAAGCCGATGCGACGGTGTCCGAGCCCGATCAGGTAGGCAACCGCTTCGCGGTAGGCCCGCTCGTTGTCGATGTCGAACCAGGCGTAGTCCTCACAGTCGATCGAGCGGCCGTGCACGGCGAAGGGAAAGCCGGCCGATCGCAGCAGGTCGATGCGTGCGTCACGCTTGAACGGGCGCGACAGGACGATGCCGCCGACCCGTCCGGAATCGATCAGGCGAGAGATCGCCTCGGGGTCGTTCTCGGCCGCGGGCGAGTGGGAGACCAGCAGATCCCACCCGCGACGCGACAGCGACTCGTTCAGGCCCTGCAGCATCTGGGAGACGAACGGTTCGGCGATCGAGCTGTGATTCTGCGGGATGACGTAGGCGACGGTCTCGGCAACGCCGGTGGCGAGCCGCCGTGCCGTCTGGTTGGGACGATAGTCCATCGTCGCGGCGGCTGCCCGCACACGCTCCGTCGTCGATGCGCTGATGTCCGAGTAGCCGTTCAACGCGCGCGAGACCGTTCCCTGGGCCAGGTTCAACGCCTCGGCCAGATCCTTGAGACTCGTTCGTTTCATCGTCGGATCCGCTCGCGTGAGCGTCGATGGTACGCAGGCGGCGCACGTCGAATCCCGAACGGGCAACACGGGCCGCGCACCCGTACTCGGATGCATCAATGTCATGCCGATCTTTCATCAATTCGTGATAGGGTTGCCGAAAGCGCTTTCGGACATGAAGGAAGGCGTTCGGACGTCGTCCGTGACCGAATGGCATCGCGGCCGATCCGGGCGAGGCGGGAGGGCCGAAGGCCTTCGCACCGACGGGCGGCTGCGTGCTCGCGCCCAAGACGATTCCCGGCACTCCGCCTGACGGCGTGCCTTCGATCCCGTTCACACCTACGGAGACCCTTCAAATGAGAACTTCCCCGATTCCCTACCTGGCGGCGCTCGCCGCCACCGCCGCGCTCGGTGCCGTCCCGCTGTCGGCCACCGCGCAGGACGTGCTGTTCTGGTCGACCCAGGCCAACCCGGTCGAGGAGGCGCAGATGATGCGCGACAACGTCCTCTCGGGATTCGAGGGCGAAGTCGACTTCCAGCCGAGCGAGGGCGGACCGTGGCTGACACGGCTGCAGGCCGAGCTACAGGCAGG
>ENA-ORXT01005486-ORXT01005486.1-marine-metagenome-genome-assembly--contig:-NODE-5486-length-12425-cov-10.472951_pt1 | contig 12425 bp, 9 predicted proteins | sample MGYA00237868_ERZ511482 | MGnify/ENA metagenome assembly ERZ511482 | reverse complement strand
ACCCTCCTCAGACACCCTCAAAGGACCCTCGGAAAACCCTCCTCAGACACCCTCAAAGGACCCTCGGAAAACCCTCCCCTCAGGGCCCACGGGGCTCATAACCAGGGGTTGGTGGGAATAAATCCTTGAAGGATGTATCCGCGCCAGGTAATCGTATCCGTCCGGGATATCGGGTGAGGCGGGAAGCTCTTAATGTACTCAGGTTCCAGGGAGAAGAGTAGAGCAGTCCTTATCGGAGCTCTGGTCCCGGAATAGACTGTACTCAGATCGGACTTAAGACACTCCGCTTTATCCGGTAAGACGAATGGTCAAGAGGACGGCGGCGGTCGTGCCTGGGACTCCACATGCAGGGATGTAATCGAACCGTCCAATAAGGCACCTTTCTCATCCGAGCGAAGTGAGCCCCTAACGGCGAATTGAGATCAGCGAGTGAAGGAAGACAGGCTGTTGCTGGCGCCAGCCGCCAATGTGACGTTCCCTCGACGCGTCAAGCCACGAAGGGGTGGGAAGCGCGTGTCTCTGGCCGACACCCCCCCACATCCCCTGTCGAGAACTCATTACGCCATCTGCACCATGGCATCCATCGGTGGAGGCTCCAACAGCGGTAGCGACGGACTCGAGGACGAGGTGGCACCTGCCCGTCGAGGTGTGGCGTTGGTGCAGACGCCGTTCTCGCCCCAGGGCCGCCCAGATGAGAACGCGAATGCGCCGGCCTCCGCGGCGGGCGGCCAAGACTATTTGGCTACTATCATCGGGCCGTACACGGCTTCATCCTTTTCGCAGTGCCCAACAAGCATCTTCCATGCGGGTGCAACGTGGTACCCCCACAAGAGCGGGGAGAAGTGCTGGACAACGCGACCGCACGCCAACGATTTGTGGGATACGTTCACGGGGGCCGAAGATGGCCAGAGGGGTCACTTTGTGGTTCGTTGTCGCGTTTGCGCTCTCGTCGGGGTCACCGCCACCTACTACCTCAAGCACGGGAAGTCGAGCAACGCTTGGCGCCACTACGGCAACATCGTCGCTTCAAGCGTGGTTGATGACGTGCAGCGTCGCCGACACGCCGCTGTGCTCGCATGGCGCACAAGGAAGTCGGGGACAGCGGACGGTGGTGGTAGCGTACATGGCGGGCCACTGGACGGCTACCTCACGGCGTCAAGGACCCGAGTAATGACGCCTGCCCAGGCGCGACCCCACCACGTCCGCGTCGTCCTGATGCTGGTGATGACTTTGTCACCGCTTGCTTTGACGGAGAACAAGTACTTGCTTGAATTTGTGCGGGGCCTGGGCGTCTCGTACGATCCCCCAGCACCAGCCGGCGTTCGCAACATCCTTCTTGATCTCTTCTCCTTTGTGACGGATCAACTCCGAGCTCAAGTGCGGCGCTTACAAGGGCTGTACCGTGATGTGCCATTCTTCCACTTGGTGACGGACCTGTGGACGGAGAGGCACGGCTCCGGCTCTTACGGCTCCCTCGTGTTGCGCTGCGTCGATCCTGGCACCTTCTCCATTGTGGAGCTCCACCTTGGTGTGGCTGCCTTCATTGGGCGGCACGACCATGACAACATCAGGTCATGGACGGAGCGCCTCCTTCGCCGATATGGTGTGCGCAACGAGGATGTGAGCTCGTCGACCTCCGACTCTGGATCAAACGTCAAGAAGGCGTTGACACAGCTGTGGCCACGCTGGGTGCCATGCGCTGCCCACACCTTACACTTAGCTGTCAAGGTTGCCCTTGGCGGAACGGGCAAGACGGCGGCGGCAAGAGCGGCACGGGCGGGCGCGGCATCCTCTTCGTCGACGTCAAGGACGGGTGGAGCAAATCCGGGCGCTGCTGACTTGCTCAGCCGTGCTCGCAAGATTGGAAACCTCTTCCACAAGTCAACGGCAAGCGTCGAGAAGCTGAACTCTGTACCTTTCAATGGGGACAATGCGCCACGCAAGTTGCTGACCGAGTCTCCAACTCGGTGGGGATCCACATATCTTGCTCTTGTTCGACTTTTCACCCTCATGCCAAGGCTGGTTGAGTTTTGGAAGCTGGATGACCTAACGGCGGCGCAGCGGGAGCGTCGGTTATGGAGGTCCGATTGGGAGGCCATCCGCCACCTGATTGGAGTGCTGCAGCCCGCGTTCGAGGCGTGTGTGGCGATGCAGAGTACCAGTTTGACGGTTGCTGACGCCCTTGGACTCGTCTGCCGGCTGCGTCGGACCATGCGACTCGGTGTCTTCCCATGCCCCAAGCCGTACGAGAAGCCGCTAGCCGTCGGCCGCGAGGCAATCCTTCTATTCCTCGGGCTCGACAAGAAGAGGACAAACGTCATGGAGCTGGACAACCGCATGTACGAGCACGAGATTGTGCCCTTGGAGGCCACGCGCGACGCTGACGGTTTGCGCGACGAGGCCGCGACAATCGTCAAGATCCTGCACGACGAGATCGACGCGCACTTCTTCAGCGCGGAGAGCGACATCAAGAACTGGCTAGCGAATGACGCCGTGCTGGCTGCCACCCTCGTCACTCCAGGGGGAGCTGCGATGCTCCGCAAGGCCGCTGCCCGTGTTGGGCAGGAGAACCCGATCGAGCGTGCTCGTGGTGCGGTGTTGGCGACCGCAGCCCATGTCGAGCAAGTCAATCCTAGCGCGCCTTCTCGCGAAGGTCTGCTGCATGAGGAGCGCCAAATGTGTCGTACCACCCTTGTTGGCTGGGACTCGGATGAGAGCGACGTTGCCGACTCTGACACGCCGCTGGACACCGTCACTCGCGAGCTGGACACCTTTCTCACGACACACACCGCCAGCGACGACGCGCTTGGGTTTTGGCGCTCGCACGAAGCCGACTTTCCCCTCCTCCACTTGGTCGCATGTGCTCTGCTCGGTGCATCTGGCTCGTCGGCGGCATCTGAACGAGACTTCTCCGTCGCAGGCATGGTGCTCCGCAAAGACCGCTCCAGGATGCTGCCTGAGCACGTGGAGATGCACTGCCTTCTGCGCTTCAACGCCCACCTTCTTCCTGCCGACCCGTCGACGGTTCCTGTCCTGTCTGAGGCGGAAAGGTCGCGCGCTCGTGCTGGCATGAGCCGAATCTTGGTTGACACGGCGGTCGGCGGCGAGGCGTCGGGCAATTCGACTGCAAGCGACAGCGATACGTTTTCAGGGCTCACCGACGAGGAAGGGTTGTGGTGAGAGTTTCGGGTCGGTCCTTTCGTCTTCTTTTTTTTGCATTTTTTTCCCGTGTGTGCGGTGGCGAGGCTCTTTGCCCGTGGATAGGAATCAGAAGGCGACGTGTTGAGCAGGCAGCTGTCACCTGTCCACCATCACGAGCGCGGAAGCAGGCGCGTGCTGCGTCCTGATGGACAGCAGCCTGCAATCGACAGCGCGCATAGTTCCGGCCTCACTGCCTGCGTCTTGGCCAGGCAGCCTCACACGAGAAAACCTACACTGTGCTGCGCAACCTGCCCCCCGCTGTGACGTAAGCGTAGTCCCAAGTTCTTGACCACGATTAAAAACGCAGCGGTTTCACAGCCCCTGCGGGCCAGCTGGCCTACCCGCCTGGCAGCTTGAAAAACCATCACTGCAGTGGATGCACAACGATGGAGCAAACTGACTCCCCCTGGCAGCGGCAGGCCACCTAGAAAGAACATAAACCATGTGAAAGCATCACAGATGCAGTACACAACCATCCTAAAAGCCACGAAGCCCTTTTCAAGCTCCGACACACTCGCCCAGCCTCTCGCCCTTTCCCCGACGCCGAGTACCATTGCCGCCAAGCGGCCGTTGCCCAACGGCGACACCCCCACCCAGTCCCTCTGGCACCAACCCAGACCGACCGCCGACGCCGCCGAGCCACCGCTGCCATACGCCGGCACGCTCTGAGAGCCCCCCGCGCATTTGCCGCGACCAACCGCAAACGCTTCCGGCTTGCCATTGCCGAACGCCGACACACCCTCCGAGTACCCCGCGCACCTCCACACACAGGCCACCAGCGCCGAACCGTTCTTGCCAAAGCCCCACACCTCCGCCGAGCACCAAGCGTACCCGCCCACCCCGACAGACAAGGCCGCCGAGCCGCCATTGCCATAGCTGCACACCTCCTCCGAGCACCCCGCGGACCTGCACGCACCGACCACCAACGCCTCTGAGTTGCCCTTGCTTGACGACGAGACTCCCACCTCGCCGCTCGCGCTTCCGCCCACACCGACCAATATCAACACCGCCCGACATTTCAGAGGCAATGAGAGAACCGCAGAGTCCCTCGCGCACCGGCCAAGAACCGCCCCCAGCACAGAAAATATGACCGTGCCCAACGCTGACACTCCCGCCCAGCACCCCGCGCACCCGGTCACATCGCTTATCAACGCTGCAAAGCCGCCCTTGCCAAGCGGCGGCACCCTCACCTAGCCCCCCGCACACGCTCCCACACTGACGGCCAACGCCGCAAAGTCCTCCTCGGCAAGCGCCAACACCCCCGCCCAGACACCGCACAGCTGCCCAGCCCGACCGCCACCCCCGCCGACTTGCCGTTGTCTAACGCCGACACCTCAGCCAATCTCCCCGCGCCTCCGCCCGCACCAGCAGCAAACGTCACTGGGCCGCCCTTCCCAAGTGGCACTAGCCCCACACAGCCCACCGCACATCCGCCCACTGCGGCAACCGACGCCGCAAAGCCACCGTCAGGGAACGCCGAAACCCCCGCCGAGACCCGGCACACCCGCCCAGCCCGACCGCCAGCGCGGACAACTTGCCGTTGGACAACGCGGACATCTCCGCCGAGCCCCCAGCACACCCGCCCGCACCGACGACCAACGCCGCCGAGCCGCCCTTGCCAGCGTCCGACGTCCCCACCTAGCCCCACGAGCACCCGCCCACACCTACCAATACAACAACAGACCCGCAGTTTACAAACACTGACACAACCACAGAGTCCCCAGCGCTCCGACCAAGCGCGCCCCACAGCTCCTACAACGAGACCGTGCCCAACGCCGACACCCCCACCGAGCCCCCCGCGCACGCGGTCACACCGACCACTAAAGCCGCAAGTCCGCCCTTCGCAGACGACGACATCTCCTCTGAGGCCCCGCGCACCCGCCCACACCGACCACCAATGCCATAACGACGGCCTCGGCAGACGCCGACACCCCCACCGAGAGCCCTTGCACCTGGATAGCCCCACCGCCAACACCGCAGATGTGCCGTTGCCCAAAGCCGACGCCTCCACTGAGCCCCCCGCGCACCCGCCCACACAGTCCACCAACGCCGACGAGCCGCCCTTGCCAACCGCCGACCGCTTCACCTTGCCCGCCACGCACCCACCCACAACGACCCGAACCCCCGCCGACCCACATGCCACAAATACCGAGACCGCCACAGAGTCAGTCCCCCGACCACCGACCAAGCACGGCCCCCAGCACCGACGACCAGGCCGTGCCCAACGCCGACACCCCCGCCCAGCCCCCCGTGCACCCTGTCACCCCGCCCACCAACGCCTCAAACCCGCCCGTGCCAATCGGCGGTACCGCCCCGCTGCCCCACGCGCACCATAGAACAGCGACCACCAACGCCGCGAAGTCGACCTTGGCAAGCGCCGAAAGCCCCGTGAAGACCGCGCGCACCCGCCGACATCGACCACCAATACCGCAAAGCCACCATTCCAAGACGCCGTCACGCACGCCAAGACCCCGCGCACCTGCCCAGCCCGACTGCCAACGCCGCCGCCTGGCCGTTAACCAACGCGAAAACCCCGCCGCGCCCCCGCGCACCCGCCCAGCCCGGCCGCCAGCGCCGCCGACGTGCCGTTTCCCAACGCCGACGCCTTCGCCGAGCCCCTCGCGCGCCCGCCCACACAGACCACCAACGCCGCCGAGCCGCCCTTTCCAACCGCCAGCATCCCCACCTAGCCCCCCGCGCACCCACCCACACCAACCAGTACCACCACCGACCCACGGTTTACAAGCACTGACGCAACCGCAGAGACCCCCGCGCACCGCCCAAGCGCGGCCCCCAGCACCTACGACCCGACCGTGCCCAACGCCGACACCCCCACCCGGCCTCACGCACGCCCGCCCACACCGAGCACGAACGCGGCAAAGCCGCCTTTGGCAAACGCCGACCTCCCCGCCGAGACCCCGCGCACCCGCCCAGCCCGCCCTCCAACGCTGCCGTCTTGCTCTTTCCGACCGCCAAGACCTTACCCGAGTCCCCCGGGCACCCGTCCGCACCGATGACCAGCGCCGGCGAACCGCCCTCGGCCAACGCCGACACCCCCGCCGAGCCCGCGGCGCATCCCCAGCGAGGCCACCAACGCCACCGACCTGCTCAAGCACAACGCCATCAGTCCTGCCGTGCCCCCCAGCACACTCGCCCAGCCCGAGCGTGGTCGCCTACTGGCCGCGCTGGACGACGGTTGCGGCTGTGCGGCGGGAACGTGCGCACCAGCGGGGCGGAGCGACGTGCACTGGGTGCGCCTGTTGTGAGCGGTTTGGGGCCCGTTTATCAGGGCGCTCTTGATCAAAATGGACAGTGTCAGCCTGGGTCATCGAATGCTTTTATCTGATTGGACCACTGAGAGAGAGAGAGAGAAATAAATCCGCTTGTGTCTGTCTTCGAAGAAGAATACACGACCATATTGGTGGCATTTTTGATGCTACGATGCCACACGACGAAACCGGACGACAAAACAAGGAAGGGCATCTTTTTTTGCATATTGTGCAGACAAAAATTTCCACTAACGCAGCTGTGCTCCCAACGCCGGCTGCCAAATGGGTGCGAGCCTGCGCTGGAGCGACAGCTTGGATGTACGCCAGCCGGAATGCGCAAAAGCAGGGAGAGGATCCATCGGGGAGGGGCGCCAGCCGGGAGGGGCTCCAGCAGGGAGGGGCGCCACCAGGGAGGGGCACATCCATGGAACGGCAACACGAGGGAGGGGCACAACAGCGAAAGACGCCAGTGTGCAGGGATGCCAGAAGGGGGGGCGCAAGCGGTGACGGACGCCAATGGGGACCACCGGGGAAGGGCGCCACCAAAGAGGGGCGCCACAACGGATCAGCAGCACAAGGGAGGGGCACCACCAGTGAGAGGCGCCACCGGCGAGGGATGCCAGCAGGAGGGGGCGCCACCGACGAAGGGCGCCGATGCGGACCACCGGGGAGGGGCGCCACAAGGGAGGGGCACACCCAGGGAAGGGCAACACCAGAGAGGCGCACCACCAGCGAGAGGCGCCAGAAGGGAGGGGCACTGCCAGCGCGAGGCGCCAACAGGGAACGGCACCAGCGGGGCAGGGCACAAACACGGGTGGGTGCCAGCGGGAAAGGGTGCCAGCGGGGAGGGTGTTTGCACGGAGGAACGCCAGCACGGAGGGTGTGGGAAGGGAGGAGTGGCGGCTGAGAGGGGCGACAGGCGACGGAGAGGCGGAAAAAGAAGGGGCGAGAGCGTGAAACGGCGCCAGCCGGAAGCAGCACCGGGGGGAAGGAACACCGGCGGGAGCCAGCATGGGCGCCGTGGGGCGCCGGCGGGGACGGAGACCGGCGGGGACGAAGACCGGTGGGCACGTAGACCCACCTGGACTGTCGCAGCCGCTGGCATCGGCCGGCACGTCGTTTCCAGAAATTCCCATCCGTTCGGTTGGGCGCCAGTTTTATCGAGTTTACTGTCAGTCAACATTGACACAACCAATGGGAGGACGCGTTCCCAGTCCGGTGGGCTCTTCGTGCATCGCAGGGCGCGTGGCGTGACGCACCATTGGGTGTGTGGCGCGCGGCGCAACTGCGCGCGTGGCGAGAAGCACTGTGGCGCGGGGCTCAACTCAGTGGGCGGTGCGAGGAGCCGTGGGGTGCGCGGCGCGTTGCGAGGCGCGCGCGTGTGTTTCGCGCCCTGTGGCGCAGGTTAAACCACCATGCGGGCACGGTCGCGAAGTGCCACTGGACGACCTGGCCCAGATCGTGTGCTGAGCCAGTTACGTATCTCGACCGCTGGTGAGCCGCTCCAAAATGGGGCCAGCGAGGTCTGGTGTCGGCCATCAGCACACATTTCTGTGACAGTCCCGCCGCGTGCACCAGCTGGTGAGAGCACCAGGGCAATCGCCTCTCGGGCCGTTCTTATTCGGTTCCATGTCCCATGCGCGATGCAAAGAAATTTTGCGATCTTATCGAATATCGCAATCGGATTTGATCGCAGATCATTGCATGTGCCGAATCCGATACGACTCGTGATCTCCTCAAGAAATTCTCACCTAATCCGTATTTGAGTTCTCGCTGTTGACATGAGCCCTGTATGCAATCCACGTTCTTTGACACGGATTGTATCGGAGTACCGAAGAAATTCCGGATTCCACCAATCCCTGCTCATAACCCGGAGGACGGCCGAAGCTTCGAATACCGCCTTGAGTAGAGGCGGGGGAAGGGTGCTACGTGACACCCTCGCGGCGCCCCGGGGTCAGGGGCGCGGAGTAACATAAGTCGATAATCCAAGTCGGGTTTACACAAATTTAGGCCCTTAAGAAGGGGCCCGCTCGGGGGAGTTACGAATTCCAGGGAAGTATTGGGATTGCGGTTGTGGTTGGTGAGTCACGAGGTGATCACAAGTGGGTCGCGAACGGAAGAATTTGAAATATGTGGTAGTGGGACATATTTTCGGGGAATCTGGTTCCCCGAGTATGGGTACCATGTGACGGACCGTCACAGTACCCGCAGCGCCGCTGGCGGGGCCCCTCGACTGGCCGTGGCAGCGACCACATACGCCTCCCCGTACGCATCCCGGCTGCCTGTCGAGCGCGTCAGCAATGGGCAACGGGTGCACCTGGTTCCACAACGCCACGTCCTTGGTGGTCTCCCGCACGTGCATGCGCCGCCCCCGCGCCGTTGCCGGGTGGTCGGGGGGCAACACCACCGCCCCGACTGGTGTGGTGGGCGCCGCGAGCGGCGGCCCAAAAGAGACGCACGTGGCGCAAGGCGGCGGCACGCAGGTCGTGGCCCGCTCATAACCCAGCGCCGACGCTGTCGCCGGGGTAGAGCAGGTCCCGCAGCACCTTGGTCGCGTCGACGAGGGCGGCGTCCACCATGGGGTTTGGTCGCTTCCATAGGAGCCACATGATAAAGCCTGGAGGCCGGCGTTAATCAGCGGGGGGGGTTGCCAGTTCAGTCGCCTCCGCGATTCTGCCCACGATTGCAGGGCCATTTATTTCAGATCACATGTTCACGTGGCGTGCCACAGAGGTTCCACTTGGAAGTTAATCAGTGGGCGGTTCCATTGCCACGTGGGTCTCTGAGAGAGCGTTGCATCGTTGAGGGTAAGAAGCTTCGCTATTCATCATTTGGGGTAGGTCACCGCAATACCACCATACATGCGCCCGGTTGTAGTATCGCTACTTGCACCGACTCAAAGCCGACGCGCTGCAAGCAAACGGTGCCGAGGCCTACAGAGACGGTGTTTGCCAACAGCGCCATCAAGCAAACGACAGAATAAAAAAGCTCTTCAGCTGCGTTAGTCTTCGTCCTCTCCTGCGAGGAACATGTCGTCCTCCTGAGCGATGGTGCTCACTTCATCCTCGACGACAAACCACCGGTCCACCGCACTGCCTCTCTCTTCCTCCGACACCCCCAGAAAGTCCACAACCAAACCAGTGTTTTTCAACAGAGAGACCACCTCTGACACGTCCGCATGGACGCTGTCAGCTACAGGTAGAACCCGATGCAGCTGTGTGGGCACGACAGCGTCGATCTTGTTTGTCGCGACTGAGCGACCTCGCCAACACGAGTGGGGAATTGGATGATCGGTGGGGGGGAAAGGACCGCGGGCAAGCAGGTGGTAGTTCGATGGTGGGGGGATGGTGTGCGGTGCGGTGGCCATGGAAGCTGTCTCGCTGCATGACATCGGGGGCACATGCTTAATGTCTGAGTCAGCAGTCCCATGGAATGACGTCGCTGCAGAGTATTTAATTGCAGTAAGGACCGGCTCGTTTATACGATCGGGTCGTATAAACGAGCGCCCTAATATCGAATACACACTGTAGACCCACCGGAGGTCTTTCGCTTCGCGACGCCTTGCTGACGCTCTTTCGAGTTGCGGCGTTTGGGGCGCATGAAGCCGAATTTACGCCCTGGTGACGCCCTTAATGACGCCCTTAACGACGCCCTGTTCGTTTTGAGCAACCCTACCTGTGACGCTTGTGGCAGTACAGTTCTTTTCAGCTACGTCACTCTATTCGCTTTTAGCGTCGTCGCGACCCTTTGAACACTGACACGCCCTCAAATCCCTGAGGACATGAATGCAGACTGCCGGCTGTGAAACGGAGAGTAAGTCTCGTGACATAAGTATATGTGTGCATCACTAAACCTTGAGAGCACCCTGTCCTATGGCCGATCCCACGCTTCTGAGAGGACGACGACTGCTCCTCTGTTTCCAGTTTACAACATGATACCGGGTAGTTCACTCGAGTATCGAGAACTCCATATCACTTTCCAGCAGACTTCGACACTGCTGAGTAACCGAGGCACTAATGAGCTTTGCAATAAATCATGAGCTCGTTGAACTTTGAAGAAGAAGCGTAAGGCACTGCTCTGCCGGGAATGCAGAGCAGGCCGGCGCCCCGACCACCATCGCTGGCGTCCCCCACTGTCCACGGTGTTTAAAAGGATTGCGCGTCCCACCGCTTATGCAGTGTAAAAGAATTGCTGCCACTGGGATTCGAACCCAGGAGACTCGCGTCAGCAGCTCTTGAGACTGCCGCCTTTGGTACGTCCTGCGGACTAAACCTCTCGGCCATAGCAGCCTACCTCGTTGGGTGGCAAGCTTTCTTTAGCTATAAGTTGATGGTTGCAAACATCTCGGCCGAAAAACGCTGCGCCTGGCGCCGTCGAAAGAGGCGGCTAATGGCGAAGTCGGGGTAGAGGCTATGCCGTGGGCCGCTCCGGGGGACCAAATAAAAAGAGCCTGACGGCTCATTTGCCCACCACTGGTAACCACTCGAGACAGTCCGAGTTGCGTGGCTTGACCGTGGCTCGAAGTGAACAGGCGCTTCCAAGATGAGCGCGCTGTGCAAGGCCCTGTCTCCTCTACAGAAGGCGCATCGTGTCGAGCCGTTAGCAGATCCGAAGCTTGATCAGACTTGATAGACTTACAGCCACGTGAGAATTCCATCGCCTTTCTTTTCCATCAGCCACTCGTGCTAGAAGGAGCAGCACTTGTGGTCCTGTTTTTTGGTATTTCACGAAGAGACTGCTCCGCCGTCATTTATGGATCGCGCTCGATCGCTAGCTAATGTGGGACACGGGTATGTGATTGGTCAACCAGGCTTGCGTATTGCTGATCCCCGAATTTTGTCCTGGGGGACAGAGACAGAGACTGACTTTGAATACAAGCACTCTATTGGTCTAAAACGACAGTAAGAAGGCATCAAAGCCAAAAGAAAGCCCGCATTCGGTGGCAGGACCTTGCATCTAGCATAACTCACTGTTTGTTGCCGCTGGATCCGCTTTTCTTGGCACGGAGCAAGCTGCCCACGCGAGATCTTGAGATTTTCTACTGTCTCCTGCCCAGAAGTGCAGAAAAAAAGAGGAGCTGATATTGATTTCCAGGCTGTATGGGCACATGTAAGCAACCAGGAGCACGAAGTCAGTCCCAGGGGAGCATCTGATTGGTGGACAGAGTCGGTCTGCAAGTCAGTCTCTGTCCACCAGGACAAAGTTCGTGCATCAGCAATACATTGATCCCCAGTTCGGGCCTGGGAAAGGCACCCCTTAACTAAATTCTCCTAATCCTTCGGGCCCAATGTTTCTCGAGTCACAATAACCTGTAGTTCCTGGCAGTGGAGGAACCGACACACGAGACAGACCAACCGCGGCGCCGAACAGAATGGCGTCCTGTTGGGCGTCTGTTCCCGAACAGACGGCCCCAACAAATGGCCTTCTGTTCGGCTGTTGCCCAACAGCGATTCTGTTCGGCGTTCTATTGGGCTGCCGCCTGCAGCGACGTTCAGGCTCCCGTTAAAGTGTCCACTGTTCTGACGATGGCGGGTGCCAGACTGGCGCCAGTCTCTGGCTGATCGGTTCTATGGCACTTCCACAAAAAATGGACCCCCTGCGTCGGCGGTGCACGTTTGACCCCCTCCAGGAGGGCCAAGGGGGGGGTGTTCACTTTGACCGGACATCATGTTTGCTGACAGAGAGCCGCATCACGAGGGTGAATGCTAGGGTCTGAGGCCGAATCTCGTGTGCGCACAGCGGCGATCGCGGATCGCGGCGCGGTCCTTGGTCCGGGGCCTTAGTGAGGTGGACCGATTGAATTCGTGGAGCGGCCAGGATGAGGATCTGACACAACGTGCTCCACTTCGTGCGCCTGCCGGGTGGATCTGTGTGGCAAACGCTTAACCCGATTCATTAGGGGTCACCCTCAGGCACTGTCAGAGCAGGTGGTCAGATTTCGTCAAATTTCACTGC
>ENA-ORXT01005483-ORXT01005483.1-marine-metagenome-genome-assembly--contig:-NODE-5483-length-12427-cov-3.572874_pt1 | contig 12427 bp, 14 predicted proteins | sample MGYA00237868_ERZ511482 | MGnify/ENA metagenome assembly ERZ511482 | reverse complement strand
GACTACCAACAAACAAGAGTTAAACAAAGCGATCGCAGAAAAAGCTGACTATGTTGGCGTTGGTCCTTTTTATGAAACTCCTACTAAGCCAGGAAAAGCTGCATTGACTCAAGAATATGTAGATTATGTTAAGGCAAAATGCCCTGTACCTTGGTTTGCTATTGGTGGAATCGATCTCAACAATCTTAATGGAATTCTAACCACAGGCGCACAGAGAGTATCGGTAGTTCGCGCTATCATGCAAGCAGAGCAACCAACTCAAGTTACTCGCCAATTTTTATCCCAATTAGTTAGACGGTAATTACCCTATTAGTCAGCTAGATATATGTTGAACGCAACCAATAAAATGAATATACAGGTCAATGGAGAGCAGCAAACCTGCGATGCAGCCACTTATTTACCTGAGTTACTAACCCAGTTACACCTTAATCCTCGTCTGATTGCCATAGAATACAACGGAGAGATTTTACATCGTCAATATTGGGATAATACTCAAATACACTCAGGAGATCGCTTGGAAATTGTGACGATAGTTGGAGGAGGCTAAGAAAGGGATAAGGGATAAGGAACAAGGAATAATTTTATAGATGATAATTAAGAGAAAGATGAAAATGATTTTTAACAAGAAATTTTGGCTAAAGTCGATATTATCACTGGCTTTAGTTGGTGTTTTGGTGTTGGGCAATGCGAGTATGGCAATGGCTGCTCGTAGTGGCGGTAGAATTGGTGGCGGTTCATTCCGCGCTCCTTCTCGTAGCTATTCTAGTCCGCGTTCTGCACCTCGTGGTGGCGGTTATGTATCCCCTGGCTATGGCTATGGTGGTGGTTTCGGGGGCGGTTTTGGCTTTCCCTTTATGCTGCCCTTTGTTGGCTATGGTGGAGGAGGCTTGTTTTCCATCATTATTTTTATTGCGATCGCTAATTTCTTGATTCGCAGCTTCCGTAGTGCGGGAGTAGGAGAAGAAAGCGTATATGGTGCTGCCAGTTCAAAAGTTTCTGTAGCAAAAGTACAGGTAGGCTTATTGGCTAACGCTCGCGAATTGCAGCCAGAGTTAAACCGTTTAGCTTTAACTGCGGATACAAGTACCGCATCAGGTAGAGCTACAGTTGTGCAAGAAGCAACCTTGGCTTTATTACGTCACCCCGAATATTGGGTATATGGTGCAACCGATTCTCTGAAGACAGATATTGATTCGGCTGAAGCTAAGTTTAATCAGTTTTCTTTAACTGAGCGAAGCAAATTTACCGATGAAACTCTATCTAATGTTGATAGCGTGATTAGTAGTGAACAGCAAAAAGCCTTGGGTGGCGAGTCAGCAGAGGGGGCAATTCAACTCAAAGAAGGCGACAATGGCGAATATATTGTAGCGACGGTAATTATAGGAGCGGCAGGCAATCTTAATCTACCTGACATTAATGATTCCGACACTATGCGTCAAGCCTTACAGCAGATGGGTAGCGTTGGCAGCGATCGCCTTTTAGCGGTAGAAATTCTTTGGACACCTCAGGCCGAGGGTGACACTTTATCCTCTGACGATATTTTGGCATACTATCCCAACCTGAAACTGGTTTAAAGACTTTAATTAGCAACATACGTAGCCGACAGCTTTCTGGAAAAATCTGCAAAAAAGGTTAAGAAAGCTGGTACATTTAGTTAAGGCTACGTATGGTTTGGCATTAATAAACCCCTAAAATAAATTTGAAATTGTAAAGGAGAGATAACATCATGGACTTACGTGTAATTATAGTTGTTGCGCCTCTAGCGATCGCAGCTAGCTGGGCTATATTCAATATAGGTTCGGCTGCTTTGGCACAAGTGCAAAAATACTTTGATAAAGAAGAAGCTTAATTTAATAATAAAAATTTATTTAATATAATTTCGCCGACGGGAAATCTAATTGATTTCAGTCGGTTTTTTGTTTTAATAATGCTAATAATATTTCTAATATCTTGTCTGAGGAGTTAAAATCACCAAAAACGGTGAAATTATATAAACAGCCTATCGTACAAATAACCAAGGCGATCGCCTTCTAGAAAGTAAGATCAATCGCCGAGCTTAGCTGAGAATTGAGAGCTAATGGAACAGAAATAAAACTCATCAGCTCCCTTACCTAACAAGCTCCTTTGCGGGCCAAGACAACTACAACGGTTTGGATAAGTAGATGTACATCGTAAAAGAAAGACCATCTCTTTTGATAGTCAAGATCCATCTGTACAATATCCTCAAAATTTAGAACTTGAGAGCGACCTCGTACTTGCCATTCTCCCGTAATTCCAGGCTTTACTTTTAGACGCAAAAAGTGATGAGGTTCATACATTGCCACTTCGTCAGTAGTAGGAGGACGAGTCCCAACTAAACTCATCTCACCTTTAAGTACGTTCCAAAATTGAGGAAACTCATCCAAGCTAGTTTTTCTGAGAAAATGACCTATCTTAGTGATACGAGGGTCGTTTTCATTTTTAAAAATGTGTCCTGTTGCTTGATTCTTGACCAGATGCTTTTTTTTATCTGCATCGGCAACCATCGAACGAAACTTCCAAATTTTAAAAGGCGTGCCATCTAAACCACAGCGAGTCTGACTGTAGAAAATGTTACCAGGATCATCAAGCCACATAGCGATCGCAATAGGAATAGAGATAATGGCTGTAATAAACAAACCTACAATTGCACCTAATATATCTAATATTCTTTTTTCTGTGCTGGTTACTGAGGAATGAACTATCGGTTTCACAGTGGGTGTTAGGACTTCTATATCCCTTAGACGACAATTAATAGGTGAGGTCATGAAAAATAATTTATAAATATAGGTCTGAATTTAAATACAGTTTGATTATGTTCTTTATGCAATCTTATTGGCTACCTTCCTCTGAGTGCTATACATAGAGAGGCTCTTTACCAAATCTTTAAGCAATAATTTATTAATTTAAAGCTTTTGTATCTTTTTTGTAACTTTAACTATTGGTTGTGTTAAAGAAACAACACAGTATTTTATAAAACTACAATACTTTATTTCGATCAAAATATAGATGTAGAAACGTATATTTTTCGTATATTAAGAATTATTTCGCTCAAAGTTTTACGGAAATGTGTCTAATGAATGATGACAAATGTTGTTTTTCTTTACTGGATAAACATAAAACATAGTTCTCATAAAATTTCTTCTGCCAGTGAATTTTGGTTCAACTTTTGATGTATTTATATATTTCGCTTTTTTTGATGATACAAAGGAGATATTTATAGCGAATTTAAATTCACTCCTCATATGGAAGACCAATCTCGTTATCTAGAGTCCAATATTAATCATGAAGAGCTAATAGAACTTGTTCCTTTCATGACTGGCTTGCCAGAAGATAGTATTCATAAAATTGCTGGTCATTTTGTGACCATTTCTCACCCTGCTAATCAAGTACTTCTGTTGGAAAATGATTGGGGAGGATCTGTTTACTTTATTTTGGAAGGATGGGTAAAGATTCGTACCTATAATTTGGATGGTAAAGAAGTTACCCTTAATATTATTGGTAGAGGAGAAATTTTTGGCGAAATGGCAGCGATGGACAAAATGCCTCGCTCTACGGATGCTATCACCTTAACCAAGACTTTAATTGGTAGAATACCAGCAGAAGACTTTGTAAATTTGATTAACACCGAGCCGATGGCTGGAGTACAGCTAGTTCAACTTATGGCAAAACGCTTACGTCAAGTAAATCGTAGATTGCAGTTGCGAGAAGCCAGTAGTGTTTCTAGGGTAGCTGATGCCATTCTCTTTTTAATCGAAGGACAAGGTACTGAAGGAGAGACGGGTACAGAAATTCCCAATCTACCTCACAGAGAAATTAGTAGCCTTAGTGGACTTGCTAGAGAAACTGTTACTAGAGTCTTAACTAAGCTGGAAAAAAAAGGTTTAATCCAAAGAAATGCGGACTCAATGCACATTCCTGATGTACCTGCTTTAGAAGATACTATATGCTAATAAAGTCAAGTTCCTTAAATACTTTTTTTGGTTTAACCAATTAAATAACTTTATGCCTACAGAAGACTATCAACCCTTTTTATCTGATACTTCCAAACAGGTTGATAATGATGAGATTAACTGGGTTGATCGAGGGGATAGCGAGGAAATTTCGCCTGATTTGGCATCTCCTCCTGACCAACCTCAAAAACAAAAAAAAGCTCCTACCGATACTGTGATCATGGTAGAAACAGCATTTTTGGCTAGTGCAGCTAGTTTAGTTTGGTTGATCAATTTCTATTTTCCTGTTGGACCTGTTCTAAAGATTTTTTTTCCGATCCCGATTTCTCTGATCTATTTACGGCGGGGTAGCCGCGCATCTTGGATGGCAGCGATTGTGTCAGGATTATTACTTTTAGTTTTAATGGGTCCAACTCGTAGCATCGTATTTTTGATGCCTTATGGCTTTATGGGAGTGCTATTAGGAGCTTGTTGGCAACGTAAGGTTAGTTGGGTTTTTTCGATTGTTTTTGGTGCAATTCTTGGCTCATTGGGAATGTTCTTTCGCTTTTGGTTAACTTCAATTTTGGTGGGGGAAAATTTGTGGGTATATGTCATTACTCAAATTACCCAACTGGCAGACTGGCTGTTTTTTAAACTCGGCATTCTAGCACAGCCTAATTTTGTTGTGATTCAAGGTTTAGCCTGTGGCTTAATTGTGATTAACAATTTAGTTTACTTATTTGCCGTACACTTAGTTGCGCTGATGCTGCTCGATCGCCTTGATAATCCTATTTCTCGTCCTCCTGAATGGGTCAGAGTATTATTAGACTATTGAGCGAGAAATTGTTAAAGGCGATCGCATCTGTTAAATATTAGTCAATATTAGAAAAATGCAGCCTAGAACAAATAGGATTTAGCTGATAAAACAGAAGTCAGGGTCAATAAAATTCCTAAAAGAATGATCACCCAGTTTTTGGATGAGCCTGAAGCACTAGCTTTAGCTACTAATGACACTTGTTCTTCTAATTGCGACTGCAAGCTTTCGATTAAGCCATTTTGCTCATTACCTTTGAGATCTAACAGACCATAATTTTGCTTTTCTTTTTCTAGCTGCTGATTGAGTTTTTCTATTAGTATTGATTTTTCGCTTACTTTGCCACCTAAATCGCTAGTTTTGGCAGTTTCCTGTTTTAATTGACCTATAGTTTTTTCTTTTGCTGCTTTTTCTTGCGTTAACTGTTGGTTTACTTGGCTTATAGCCTGTTCTTTCTGTGCTATTTGCTGGTGGAATTCTGTTACCTTTTGTTCTTGCTGAATAAGTTTTTGCTGCAAATCTTGAGCATTTTTATTTTGTTCTTCTACTTGAACTTTTTGTTGCTTAACTTGCTGTTCTAAGCTAACTATTTGCTCTTGTTTAGTGGTTAATTGTTTTTGGCTGGTTTGGTTATCGGCACGAAGACGATCTATTTCCTTTTGTCCCTGCTGAATTTCGTCTCTTAGTTTGCTTACTTGTTGTTGAGCATCAGCTACTTGAATCTGAAGATTTTGATTATTTTTTTCTCCCTCCGATAGTTGCTGTCTAAGCTGGTTTAACGCCTCTTCTTTCTCTGATACCTGCTGTTGAGCATTATCTCGTTCACCATTGGCACTATCTAGCTGTTGCTGAAGCTGGTTTAACGCCTCTTCTTTCTCTGATACCTGCTGTTGAGCATTATCGCGTTCGCCATTGGCACTATCTAGCTGTTGCTGAAGTTGATTTAATGCCTCTTCTTTCTCTGATACCTGCTGTTGAGCATTGTCTCGTTCGCCATTGGCACTATCTAGCTGTTGCTGAAGTTGGTTTAACGCCTCTTCTTTCTCTGATACCTGCTGTTGAGCATTGTCTCGTTCGCCATTGGCACTATCTAGCTGTTCCTCTAAATCTCTGATCTTAACCACATCAGCTTCGATCATCTCTTCTTTAGTCTCAGCATCTGCTTGCTGCTGAGATAGCTGCTGTTTTAGCTGCTCGATTTCTGCTGTGTTATCTGACTTTTGAGTATCTTTACTTAACTCAACTTCAGCCTTTTTTTGTTCATCTATTTGTTGCTGTAGTTTTTGAACCAAAGCATCTTTTTCTTGGATAGATTCTTTTAGTGCTTGATAATCAGCTTTGTGTTGTTTAATATTTTCTTTTAATTCTGCTAGATTTTTTTGTTGTTTTGTCTGTGCAGCAGTATCAGAAGATTCTTGCCCCTGCGATGAATTTTCCGTCGCCACTAATCCATCTAAAATTTGGATTTTGCTTGTTGTCTTTGAAGATGTATTATCTTCATCAGATTCAATTGAGATAGTTTTTTCGGCTATGGTACTTGCGATCGCGAAATTTCCCGTAACTAAGCCCTCAACTACCTTTGACTTAGACAAACCAGTTTCAGCAACAATTTCATTCAAATTCTGAAAAGCTTGAGATGTTAAAGAAATTCCTACTTGCGACTTTTCTAAAAAACTAGTTTTTTTACTATCTCTATTACTATTTTTGTTGTTAGGCTTGTTTTTTTTACGAGACATACTTTTTTCTCCAAATGTTTAACTCAAACTATTTTATGCTGATATATCATAAAATTTGCGGCATCATTTTTTAGCGATATATAGTCAAAAAATACTCTTTATCTATAGTTTTTATTACTTCCTAATGCTCAAATTGATAGGCAGATACTTTATAGAATATTTTTTGATATTTAGTTATATTCTATTTACTTTTTCTAAGAATAGAAAAAACCAAAACTATCTGTGTAGTTAGCTTTTATTGCCAAGAGTCGCACTATATTCAAGGCTTATATTTTAGTATTGTAAAACACTATCACCCTATTTTTCTAGTATCAGCTGTCAATTTTAGCGGAAATAGTCCATCAAAAATAGCCAAGAGCAAGCTTAACATTTTATAGCTCGCTCTTGACTAATACTATATTAGATGTTTTCTAACTAAAGGCTTAGAAAAATGTACGACTACGCCATTTATTCAAACGAGCTTCGCCAATGTTTGCCAGACGCTGTGCATCGGCTATTTGCGACTCTAGCTTGGAAATTGTCTGCTGTTGAGTAAGATTATCTTGTTGACTAGAAGTAGTATTAGAAAACTGTTGAGTAGAGTTTATGTCTTTTCCCGATATGCCTGTTGATTGCCATTTGCTAGTTTCGGATGCACCAATACTTGCAAAAGAACTAAGACTGGCTAATTTCTCTTGTAACTGAACAATTTTTTGACTCAAATCTTGCTTTTGCTGTTCTTGTTCTGATGCAGAATTAGACTTGCCACCAGAAGAGTAATTAGCAATTGGGGTGCTATTAGTTTTCGATGTAAGCGAGGGATCTTTGGGAGCTAAGGCATTTGCCAACAATTTACTGATATCAGTAACTCCACCATAACTACTGGTAGTTGAGGGCGGAACAATAACGCTAGGACGATTATTAATTAAGGAACTAGTTAGGCGAGGTTCATTTTTGGTGGTGAGCTTTTTGTCGCTACTAGAAGCTCCTCGCAAGAGTTTGAATAGATGAGTAAAGCCGACTATATTCTTACCTGTTTGAGTTTTATAACCGCAATAGTAAGGAACAATGTTTTCCCCAAACTTGTTTTGATATTCATCACTATCTATGTATGAATCTATTTCAGCTACGTAGCCACCCCGATCTAAGATTTGACTTTGGGCATTGGTTTCTTCATAACTATCAGGCGCGTGACCTAATAAGTGCTTAAAATTAAGCTCAATGCTGCGATAACGAGGACAGCTATCAAAAAATCGAGATTTGTATAGCTTGGAAAGAGCCACCTGGCGAACAAACTCTCTGAGGCTAATTCTGCCTTCTTTTAGCTTAGATTCGGGAACAGTAAGCCTTTCGCTCTCCATAACATAGGCATTTCCCAAAACCTGACGATAAACGTTACGAATAACTATCTCTACGGCTTCAATTGAATCATTTGGATGTAGCTCAATTAAATTGTTATCTTCATATAAACTAACTCCCAAATCTGAAGCTCGTCCAATTACGGGACTGATGAAAGTGCTGACCATGATATTATACTCTCCTAAATATTAGCTATTTTTTATTAACAAGAACGTTCATCAAACCTAGTATAAAAACCACCATATTTAATCCAATATTGTTTTAAATCATGGTGAGGGGTATGTAAACTTGCCTTCGCTTGATACAAAATAACTTGGCGATGATTTCCAATCCAGACTTTGCGAACGGGTTCTACCGAAATAAACGTACCTCCTAATCCTTTTACACACTCTTCAAATCTTTCTACTGTCGAATATTCTAGGGTTTCAAAAATAAAAAAGTTACCCGAACAAATTAGATGACGGCTTCTAATCCAAGCTTGCATTTTTTTGCTAGCTACTGGTGGCAACATACTTTTAGCTGTTCGCTCCGAGGTAATCATCTTTTTTTATATTTAATTTAATTGGTATTTATTAAAGATTTGTTTTTTATAACAGCTAGTATCTTTTAACAGGCATTTTCCCGTGACCAAACTTAAAATTTGATTTTGAGCAAAACTAAGGCAATTCGTTGGCAAAACTAGCTCTTCTCTGGAATTTCAAGGGACCTATTGCCGAACCCCAAATTTGTTCATCGCTATCCAAATCCATGCCTCTATCCCAACTTATCCAAGTAGTTTCGGTAAGCTCTACCAAACTCACTAAGTAGGTATTAACTCCTTTACGATGAATTAGACACTTATTTCCTGGCTCAACGCTGCCGCGAAACATTTCACCCTCTTTAACGAACACCATAGAACAGTTATAACGACGTTCTATTTGCTCTGGGGGAATTGTCAGGAGAATATCACGATTATGTCCAGCACCAGCATAGTTTTCAGCCTCGTTGAGACTGTAATTTTCAATATAGATGCGATCGCCTTGGTCTACTAATCGGTGGACTCCTTGGCGATATGGACTCCAAAGATCGTAGTCATAAACTTGCTCGGAATAAAAACCTATCCCCGAAAAAAACTCCCAGGGTAAAGGACGGAAAAAAATTCTAATATGGGCATAGTTTTTGGGGTCGGCATCAGACTGTTGACGATTACAAAAATCCCCCGCCATTAAACGAGCTAGCTCATAAATTAGCCCACTTTTTTCTTCTGTTGAACGATCTCCTTTTGCCAACATTATCTTTAATCTATAAAGGTTTTGAAACAGTAAATAATTTAAAAATTTTTAAAGTCAGCTCAATTATAAGTTTAAAGCCCGAATTTCTGAGGAAAAAGAGGCTGTGGTAACTCCTTTGCCGTCTCCTGTTTTAATTAAAGAAACTCGAAGGCGTAAGTTTGGTGTAGCGAACCAAATCTTTTCTTCTGCGCTGGCTCGCTCGTATTTAGTTGTTAATACAAAAGAACCATCTTCTATTAATTGATAATAACCTACCGCAGGTACGGTTTCGGCATATCCCTGTTCTCTTAATAATTTACCCTTAGTTGGATTTTCTAGGTCTGGAACAGGAACTAACACCGTAGAACCAGCTAGTACTTCGTCTTCATCCCAGTCAGATTCCCCCGACCACTTCATAAAAAAAGGACTAGCAGCAAGATGGGGATCTACTTTATTATTTTTACACAGTTGGATTACTCGCTCATCACTATTTTCTAAGGAGAGAATTTCAATTTCTGAGGTTACTTCCTCAAAATGGTGAAAAGCCAAATGATGTGCGCTGCGTTGCGATCGCCATGTCCCTAAAGAACGTTCTACGAATTCATCGATATTCATTGACTTTGACTTAAAAATATAAAAGTATTTATTAAAGCTCGATCCTAGCAGCTAAGAGGATGCTGCTAGAAAATAACAGTTAACCGACTAAAGACTAGTTGCGATTACGATTCTTTTTCTTAGCCGAACGCTTGGGTGCTTCTTCTGATTGAGGTTCGCTAGCTGGCTCTACAGCAGCCGTCCCTCCCATAGAAACACCTGCTACTGTTCCGCCGATGCGATTGATGTTCTTAATAGTTTGAGACATCCGACTATAGGGAACTTTTACCGTATAGTTGCTGCTACGCATAACGTCTTGACGACATACTCCAGTTACCTCAATCGCCACGGTACGACCACCATAAGTACTAATATTGGTGTTTCCAGTTGTAACCATTCCTGACATATCTTAAAATCCTCTAATTTTCTAGCTCACTCCTGCCAGCGGGGGAAAATCCCCCACTGTTTTTTTACTGCCGATCGCTTTTTTTAAACTTCAGTAATACTGAGAATTTTTGCTCCAGTACGATGTAAGTTTTTGATTTTAGCGTTCAACTGCTCGTAATTAACTTCATAAGTTTGATTACTAGTCCGATTGAGAGAACCAATACTAGCTTCAGTTGCTTTAACGCGGAAGCGTTTTTTGTTGCTACCAGGAGTTCCGCTAGAACTATTTTTGGGAAAGGTAATTGCAGTAGGTTTGTTACCTGCTAAATCGGAGATTAATTTTGCTTTAGTAGTGGTGTTGTCGCTACTAGCGTAGCCACCGCTATATAAAGCATAGGTACGATTGAATCCGACATTAAGCAAAGTACGCTGATTGCTTTCAGTACGAGGACAAGGAACTACGTTCTCGCCATAGGCATTAGTATACTCATCGCTGTCGATGTAGGAATCAATTTCTGCTTCGTAACCCAAATTGTTATAAATTTGAACGTGCTGGGAAATTTCCGCCTGATCTAGAGGTGCGCGTCCTAAAAAGTGCTTGCAGTTCATTTCAATGAAACGATACTGAGAACAAGTTTCAAAAAACATTGAGCGATATAGTTCAGATTGACCGATCGCTCTGACAAAACCTCGTACTGTAATATCTCCATTTCTAAATAGAGATTCCGCAGTTTCCAAGTTTTCCCCATCTAATAGATAAGCATTACCTAAAACCTGTTTATAAGCTTGGCGAATGATGATGTTAAAGTCTTGATTCGGTTGACGTTCACGCAGTTCGACTGGATCTAAGTCTGTAACCCAAAATGACATAATAAATTTCTCCTTGATGTTAAACTACTTGCTCACAAAAATGATTAAATTTCAGTGATGCTAACGATTTTCGCACCAGTGCGGTGAATTCTCTGAATCTGAGGACTCATGCGATCGCCAGGAACAATGTACTCTGTAGTACTAACACGACGAGGAGCATCAAACTTGGACCCTTTGACTACGATCTTGAATCGTTTTGTAGTAGCATCTGGGGAAGGAGACATACGCCCACCAGTGGAAGGAGTTTTCGCAGCAGTGGCACTATTTGTTGCTACGCTGTCTACTAAACGAGAATCTTTTTCAGCACTGTCTACACCCGCAATACCCTGGAGTAAAGAAAGGGTTCGGTTGTAGTTGACTTGCTTTTGCCCCACTGTACTGGTTGCTCCAGTATAAAAAGGTACAAGATTTTCGCCAAATTTCTCGGAATATTCTACACTATCGATGTAAGAATCTATTTCCGCATCATAACCTTCATTGACGCAACATTGGATATGCTCGGAAAGTTCTGCCTGATCTGCGGGAGCGCGTCCTAAAAGATGTTTAAAGTTAAGCTCTACAAAGCGATAGGGCGCACAAGTTTCAAAATAACGAGCGCGATAAAAGTTAGATTTTGCTACAGCACGCACAAACTCTCTGAGGCTAATGCTGTCGTTACAGAATTGAGATTCTGCATTTACTAGGCGTTCGCTTTCCATTACGTGAGGATTGCCCAACACTTGTTTATATACTGCACGAATAGCGGTCGCTTTGTCATCAGCGGTGCTATTGCTGCGAATTTCTACTGGTGCATCTATTATTGCTACCATATCTTGATTTCTCCTGAATTAATATTGATTTGTCAAACAGAAACTTGCTATTGGAAAGCAGAAAATTATAAGTCTTAAAGATTATTGAAAATTTTAAGATTTATATTTCTGCTCTCAAAAATAGCAATTATAAAAGTAAAAAAATTAGTTGACGGCGGTAATGCTTGCTATTTGCCCACCCTGTTTATGAATACGCTGATATTCTTGGGATAGCTGTTCGTAAGGCACTAAATATACTTTGTTGCTACGACGGAATCTGGAGACTTTGTTGATCGGAAATCTGCCAACGCGATTTCTGACACCAGAAGCCTGATAACCAGTAACTTCGATACGGTATACTTTTCCGTTCGCACCTGCACCAGAACCTTGGCGAGTACGCGCACCCAATGTAGGTTCTTGGAAAGACCAGCCATCTCCAACAGCACCACCAGAAGGAGGGATGATGGAAATAGGAGTACCCTGAATTACATTTTTGTTGAGTACAGGAGTTTTTCCTGCTAGACTGCCTTTAAAGTCGCTAGAAGAAGCTCCACGAGCCAAGGCGAACATATGAGTGAATTCCACCATGGTTTGACCAGGACGGCTCTTATATCCACGATAGAAAGGAACAAAGTTTTCGCCATAGGCTTCTTGATATTCGTCGCTATCAAGATAGGAATCGATTTCTGCTTCCCAA
>ENA-ORXT01005480-ORXT01005480.1-marine-metagenome-genome-assembly--contig:-NODE-5480-length-12428-cov-25.324832_pt1 | contig 12428 bp, 10 predicted proteins | sample MGYA00237868_ERZ511482 | MGnify/ENA metagenome assembly ERZ511482 | reverse complement strand
ATTTAAGGAAAATTTGGTGAAGTATAAAGGAAAAAGAACAAGTCGAGAATATACATTTATTTTGTTCCTGATACTTATTATTATATTGCTATATATCGTCAGCGTATTTTGCGAAGCAAAACTAACAATAAAGCAATAAAACATTTTAGCAATAAAATCAAGAAGCCACTTTGAGTTGGCTCAATTTAGATTTGTTGATTTTTTGCGAAGCATAATCACCTGTAACACGAAATTCGGTAATACCTTTTTCCGAAGGTAATTCAAACATCGCATCCATCATAATCGCTTCACAGATAGAGCGTAAGCCCCTTGCACCGAGTTCAAATTCATGTGCTTTTTCCACAATAAAATCCAAAGCATCTTCACTGAAAGTGAGGTCTATATTTTCTAAGCGGAATAGTTTTTTGTATTGATTGACCAGCGAATTTACAGGCTCGGTCAGGATGCGGCGCAATGCCTTTTTATCCAAAGGAGCGAGGTAGGTCAGTATCGGCAAACGCCCGATAAGTTCGGGAATCAAGCCATAAGATTTGATGTCTTGTTGGCTAATATATTGAAGCATATTGTCGCGGTCGAGGCGTTCTATTTCTTCTTTATTGAAGCCGATAATTTGGGTGTTGAGGCGTTGTGAAATATGTCTTTCGATACCGTCAAACGCACCACCACAGATGAAAAGGATGTTTTCGGTGTTGATTTTTACGAGTTTTTGTTCGGGGTGTTTACGTCCGCCGTTGGGTGGTACATTGACATCCGTTCCTTCAAACATTTTGAGGAGTCCTTGCTGTACCCCTTCGCCCGATACATCGCGCGTGATGGATGGATTATCGCTTTTTCTGGCAATTTTATCTATCTCATCGACGTAAATAATTCCGCGTTGGGCGGCAGCCACATTATAGTCGCAAACTTGTAATAAACGGCTCAAAATACTTTCCACATCTTCCCCCACATAACCGGCTTCGGTAAACACCGTTGCATCAACAATCGCAAAGGGAACTTTGAGAAATTTGGCGATGGTTTTGGCAAGTAAAGTTTTTCCTGTACCTGTGCGTCCGACGAGGAGAATGTTCGATTTTTCGATTTCTACTTCGTTCTCGGTTGGTTTTTGACGTAGACGTTTGTAGTGATTGTAGACGGCTACAGAAAGGAATTTTTTGGCATCGCTTTGACCAATCACATAACGGTCAAGGTGGTTTTTGATGTCTTGCGGCACTACGATGGTCGGTAAGGTAAATTCTTCTTCTTTTTTGCCTGTATTGAGTTCTTCATCAATGATTTGTTGGGCTTGTTCTACGCAATTGTCGCAGATGTGCCCGTCAATACCGGCTACCAAAATGAGGGCTTCTTCTTTTCCTCTTCCGCAAAATGAACATCTATAGGTTTGACGCTTCATGTGTATTTCGTTTATTCGTTATTCGTTTATTCGTTGAACTCGTTATTCGTTATCTGTTATCCGTTTAGTAGGTGAGTGCTTAGTAGTAAGTCAATCTAATTATGATATGTTGCTTTGAGTGAAATTTTTTCGAGTACGAGGCGGAGGTTATTCAGCATAGCCGTAGCTACGCTGGATGTTCTCCAACAAAGTAATCGGACAAATTTCGCCAAATGAACTTATCATAATTAGTTTGACTTACTACTTAGGAACGAGGCATAAATAAGTTGAGTATCAGGAAAAGAACAATTCAGGCGAGCAGCTTATTTTTTCATCTTCTCTAAAAATCAAACAATCATTCAGAACCATTATTAAAATTTAAAAATAACGATATGTTACAACATCTAACAGATATGGGACTTTGGTCTCATTTTGCTTGGGCATTACTTTTCGGCTTGCTCGGTTTATTATTGGGCTGGCTTGTATGGGGTAGATTGGTGAACAGGTTGCGTGAGCAGGTTGCCAAACTTGAAGGTGAAATCGCCGACTGGCGCAAGAAATACGAAAAGTTACAAAAAGAATACGCACTATTGGAAGGCGAACTCAAAGAAGCTCGGTTGAAAATAGATAAACAATCAGAAAGAATCCGTCAGCTTGAAATCGAAAAAGGACAATTGCACGGCGACCTCATGGCTGCCCGCCAAGTACGCGATGCACAAGGCAAAGAACTCGACGCTATCAAAGCTCGATTCTCGGCATTGGAAGAAGAGAAAATGACATGGAACGCATCGGCTACCGATACTTCTGAAGTAGACTCGCTACGCGCCAGATTGAACGAAGGTAGCACGCTCAACGCCAGTCTGCGCAGCAAAATCAATCAATTGGAAGCCAGTGCTTCTTCGGCAGGAGAAGTGGCAGAATTGAAAGCCAAACTCGCCGAAGTAGAAACGACCGCAAACACTCACCAAAGAACTATCCGCGACCTAAACATGCAACTTGCTAATACAAATGACAGCGACGAATTGGATGGTTTGCGTGCCAAATTGAGCAGTACAGAAGCTGACCTTGCAGCCTGTCGCGCCAAAGCCTCTGCCGCTCCGGTAGCAGCGAGCGGTTTTGTAGCAGGTGTAACAGCCACAGGTGGAGGCGCAGCACTTTCTAAAGACGAAAAGAAAGCCAACGCAGAACGTGCTAAAAAGAAAGTGAGAAACCGCATGGCAGCTTCCGCAGGAAGTAGCGGCAAAGATGACCTCAAACTCATCAATGGAGTAGGTCCGGCTTTAGAGAAAAAACTCAATGACTTGGGAATTTTCACCTTCAAGCAAGTTAGCGAATTTGACACCGATATGGTCGGAACGGTCAATGACGCGATAGAGTTTTTCCCCGGACGCGTACAACGTGACGACTGGGTAGGGCAGTCCAAAAAACTGTACCAAACGAAAATGAATAATCCGACTGCACTAACAGCAAGTAAAAATCCGAGCAATCCGGAAGACCTCAAAATAGTAGAAGGTATCGGACCGAGTATCGAGCAATTGCTCAAAAATGACGGTATCAAAACATGGCGCGACCTCGCCGGTGCAAGCGTAGATAGACTAAAAGGCATCCTCAACGCAGCAGGTGACCGCTACCGCACGCACGACCCGGGAACTTGGGCAGAGCAAGCACAATTCGCCGCAGAAGGAAATTGGGACAAACTCAAAGAGTACCAAGATTTTTTACAGGGTGGAAGTTAGTGAAAGAAATTAAATAACATGTCCCATAATGCGAAGTATTTTTTTTGTTTAAGGATTTTTTGAAAGCCGCACATAGCCTTAGCTACAGCCTGTCCCGAACCCTGATTCGGGATAAGGATTTCAAAGGATTCTTAGATGGAAAAAAGACGAGTATAATGGCACATGTTGTTTAATTTCTTTCACTAACCAAATAGAAACTCAAAATCATCAGCACAAAAAGACAAAAATACAGGACACACAAATGTGTAGGGTTTGACGTAGTTATCGAGTTGCGAGTTAAGTAAAGTATATATTTCGCTATGCGAAATAAAAACCCGCAACTCGTTTACTCATCATATTTATACAATTCTAAATCTTCAATCGTTCTTATCAACTTAATGTCATAACTTGGGTCGGTGGCATAGCCAGCTTCTTTCAAACCCTTTGCCCATGCCTTATAATCGCTCCCCATATTTTGAAGATGACGATAACGCTTGCCGTTAAGAAACTCACTATGAGCGCGATAGCTCGCCCACGCCGACTCGTAACGCACGAAAAAATCCTTATGCGTATTGTCCGTAAAATTCACACAATGCCCCTTTCCGCATTTTTTTGAAAAACACTTTATACCAAAATGATTATTATGCTTACTCGCCAAAGTACTCGCGCCGGAGTTGGTTTCAACGACGCCCTGCGCCAGTGTAATACTCGCCGGAATACCGTACTTTTTCATTTCAGATACAGCGACTGCCGAAAATCTATCGACGTAAGTTTGTTGCTTTTTAAATCGTGCGATTTGCTCTGGCGTGCGCCGAGGTAGAGGAGCAGGCGAAGGACGGGGAATCATATCTGCAAATACGCCCATTTCCTGACGCGCTGCTTCTGTGAATTTTCCGGTTTCATTCACTGCGAGCGGACTGCTCATTGTATTAGTTTCTTGCCCCGCATTAAAATTGAATGTAAAACTCACATCCTTGCGATTCATAACCACGCCTAAAATAACCAATAAGGCTATCTTAAACCAAACCAATCCCATGTAATGTTTCATTTGGTACCATGCATTGTGTAATGTCGTCTTCATTTTTAAAATTTTAGTGTGCATGAATGCGAAGTTGGTCGTAGTTTTTAGTTTTACGAAAAAAATAAACCGTACCTTACATAGAATACACGTATTTGCTTACAAAATTAAAACAAAATGTTTTAATTGTGAAACAAAATAATGAAATATTTTTATTTTTTATGAAATATTTATGATTTCAGAGATGAATCAATGTTAATAACTGACGTTACGCAGCAACGTGTTCGCAGTCTATCAGTCTTCGATAGCTATCGGAGTCCGCTGCCATACGCAAATGTGTTTCACGACTAATGAACTATCGGCATCGGCGGACTGATAGACTGCCGACAATGTTTGCAAAAAGTAAGGATATTTTTGTCTCACTATTTAGACCTCTAAATCAAACATTTTGTGTAACATCAGTTGATAAGTTGTTTATTCGGAATTAAGGGATGTAGTGTTTATTTTCTTTCACTAATTAAACTGTTCTTATTTTGACTCTTTCTAAATAAGCCAACGGAATTTTTGCTTTACGAGTTCCATTTGAATATAAAATAAAATTAGGCTATAAATAAAATTTGATTTAAATACTTGTAAATCAATTAATTATGTTTAAATTAAAATAAAGATTTTTTTAACAAATTCGATTTAAGTAAGTGTGTTGTAGGTCTGTGGTCGAATTAAAGATGCGTTGCCGATAGCTATCGGCATCCGGCACTCTCTTCGCTCCACTTCGTTTAGACAACACCTACTATCCCTTACGCAAGAAACGAGCAATCGCAAAACTTGTCAAAAAACATTTTAAAACAAAAAACAAAAAACCTTATCTTTGTCAAAATTTGAAAAAATGACGATTGAAACAGCCATTAAATACGATAAAAAAGACCTGAGCAAAAAGCAATTACTGGATTTGCACCGCGCCTTGTTGCGCCCGCGAATGATTGAAGAAAAAATGCTGGTCTTACTGCGTCAAGGCAGGATTAGCAAGTGGTTTTCGGGTATTGGTCAGGAGGGAATATCTGTCGGTGTTACGGCGGCTATGCAGCCGGAGGAATATATTTTTCCGATGCACCGCAATTTGGGTGTTTTCACGACACGCGAAGTGCCGCTCGAACGCCTTTTTTGCCAGTGGCAAGGCAAAATGAAAGGCTTTACAAAGGGGCGCGACAGGTCGTTTCACTTTGGTGCAAAGGATTGGAATATCGTGGGAATGATTTCGCATCTCGGTCCGCAACTCTCGCTCGCAAGCGGCACAGCAATGGCGCACAAATTGGGCGGTGAAGCCAATGTATCGGTTGCATTTACAGGCGAAGGCGGCACGAGCCAGGGCGAATTTCACGAAGCACTCAATACGGCTGCCGTGTGGCAATTGCCTGTTATTTTTGTGATTGAAAATAATGGTTACGGACTTTCGACGCCGGCGAGCGAGCAATATCGCGCCGAAAAATTGGCGGATAAAGGCATCGGCTACGGCATGGAAGCCATCAGAATTGATGGTAATAATATTTTGGAAGTTTATCATAAAATAGATGAAATAGCGAAGGATTTGCGTAAAAATCCACGTCCGTTTTTGGTCGAATGTATGACTTTTCGGATGCGCGGACATGAAGAAGCTTCTGGCACGAAATACGTCCCAAACGATTTGATGGAGCATTGGGCGGCGAAAGATCCGCTTGCAAATTATGAGGCATTTCTATTGGAAGAAGGTGTTTTAACGGAAAAATACATCACTGATTTGCGTGCGGAAATCAAGGCAGAAATCAATACAGGCTTGGATGCAGCTTATGCCGAACCCGATGTCGATTTTTCGCATGAATTGGAAACTACGGACATCTTTGCACCTCATTCACAAGCAGTTGCGCCAGCCAATGGCGTGACGAGTGAAAAGCGAATGATTGATGCTATTTCGGATGGTTTGCGCGAAGCGATGGAAAATTATGACGACTTGGTTTTGATGGGGCAAGATATTGCAGATTATGGCGGCGTATTCAAAATCACGGATGGTTTTACCAAAAAATTTGGAAAGCAAAGGGTACGAAATACACCGCTTTGTGAAAGCGCGATTCTCGGAATTAGTTTGGGTTTGAGTATTAAAGGGTATAAATCAATGATGGAAATGCAGTTTGCGGATTTCGCAACTTGCGGCTTCAATCAGATTGTAAATAATCTCGCCAAATTGCACTATCGTTGGGGACAAAATGCTGATGTGGTCGTGCGTATGCCTACGGGCGGCGGCGTGGGTGCAGGTCCGTTTCACTCACAGAGTAATGAGGCGTGGTTTTTCCATGTGCCGGGCTTAAAAATCGTCTATCCTTCGAATCCTATGGATGCAAAAGGTTTGCTTTTGGCGGCATTTGAAGACCCGAATCCGGTGATGTATTTTGAGCATAAAGCGATGTATCGCAGCCTCACGGGAGATGTGCCAGATGGTTACTATACGGTAGAAATCGGTAAAGCGGCATTGGCAGCAGAGGGTGAATCGTTGTCGATTGTGACTTATGGTATGGGCGTACATTGGGCGAAAGCAGCTATCGAAGAAATGGGGATTGATGCCGATGTGTTGGATTTGCGTAGCTTGTTACCGATTGATTATGAGGCAGTTGAGGTGACAGTGAAAAAGACAAATAAAGTTATCGTACTACACGAAGATACATTGACGGGCGGTATTGGCGCGGAAATTTCTGCCTATATTAGCGAGCATTTGTTTGAACATCTTGATGCGCCTGTGTTGCGTGTAGCGAGTCTGGATACGCCGTTTCCGTTTGCAAAAGAATTGGAAAAGGGGTTTTTGCCCGTTGAGCGGTTGAGAACAGCATTGACGCAGTTGTTGAAGTACTGACCCGTAGCACGGCACTTCCAGCCCGTGTTTCGTTTTCCCTTAGTAGTCATTCAAGCTAACACTGTCGGGTAATTTGCCGAAATTTGCCCGATTACTTTCCCGAATCAAGTTATGGGACAGGCTGTTGGAGAACATCAGCCGTAGCTACGGTGAGTTTTGATTTTCCAAACGCTTAATAATATTAGAGGGGTATGCCTCTTTTTCATTATAATAAGGGAAGACGAAAAAAATAATCTACCCGTCTGAATTGTTCTTTTTCTTATATGTTTCACTTAGTAAAAGAAAATAAATAACTTGCCCCATTATGCTTGTTCTTTTCCCTTCTAAAAAGCACAAAAAATAGTTCCGTAGCTATGGCTATGCAACGATTTTTTGAATTCTTTAGAAGAAAAAATTACGGCGCATTATGGAACAATTTATTTAATTTCTTTCACTAAATCTTCCTTACGTAGCTCGGCTATGTGCGTCAAATTTAGCCAAACATATAAAAAAAATAACTTCTTCATTTGGGGTAGATTATTTTCTTCTTCTTCCTTAAAAGGTCGCACTGAAATATAGCCATTTTTTAATTAATTAATTAATTAATTAAATTTATTTTATAATTTATTTATTATTAGAAATGAATTATTTATAAATATTTTTTACTGTAAAATAATTTAAAAATATCCTTATTTCAGCAGAACCTTAAAAAGAATGCAGAGCTCGAGCACTCCCTTTCGCATTTGTATACTTGCATTTTAAATTTTCATAATACAAATTATAAAAAAATATAGTACTATGTGATACAAGCTACTATGTTTTAACAATATTTAATATTTGATGATGGCTGATACAGTTGACAAACTCCTAATTATCAAATAATTAGAAGAATTTTAACGAAATTTTAAAAAAGATATTTTTTGATAGTATTTTATACAAATAAAGGCTTAACTTTATCTTTTGTTAAATGTTTTTCTCCTTATAAATGGTATTAACGTAACTATTTTGAAAAAAATACGTCTTTATAGGGAGTTAAAATGAGTAAATTAATGATTTTTGATGTGGTAATTTTTAAGTGACAGAATGCCATTTAACCCAAGTTGCTGATAATCGGTAACTTAGGCAAGTTCCAAATACCAAATAAAACAGGTCTTAATTAGTCTCGACAATTATCGGGGCGTTTTTTAGAATTTTTCAACAAATTGAATGATTCAATAGTTATTTTTTTGATTAAAAATCATCAGGAAATTCATTATTAATGAAGACGAATTCAAAAACAATTGATCTTGAGTATAAAAAAGAAAAAAATTCCTGACGATGAATTAATCGACTTGTTTCTGGCATCTCAAAGTCCGGAACATTTTGGTGAATTATATGGCAGATACTCTGACAAAGTATATAGCAAATGCCTCTCTTTGCTCAAAAACGAAGCCGCCGCACAGGACGCTGCGCAGGATATTTTCTTGAAAATATTCCTCAATCTTGCCAAGTTCAATAAGAAATCAAGATTTTCTACATGGGTATATTCTATTACATATAATTACTGTATTGACCATCTACGTCGTAAAAAGAAAGAAAAAACAGTACTTACTGACGATGAAAATGATAAAGACCCGGTAATGGAAGAGATAGATGACAAGGAAATCCTCGAAATGGAAATTGAGCGATTGTCTTTCATTTTAGATAAGATACCAGAAGACGATAAGTCTGTCTTGTTGATGAAATATCAGGCAGATATGTCTATCAAAGAGATAAGTGAAGCTTTCGATAAATCGGAAAGTGCTATTAAAATGAAACTCAAACGAGCTAAAAATAAGGTCAGAAAGCTGTATAATGAGAGTTTTTATGAAGCACTTAGCTTACTCATTTTCTCGTTGTGGTTGATGTAAATGGATGAAATGAGTAGAGCATATTTAAATTTTTTTGCCTGAAAATTAATATCTTATGAACTTGACTTCACATCAAATCATTTGTCTATCCCGATAAACGCCTTCTTTAATGCCTATTTATTTGATAGAGTTGAGCACGATGAAACAATACCACAAGTCCAAACAACGATATAATTTTCTCCTTGATATTCTGAATAAAAAAAATGAGCGCATTTTTCATATACTAATATGTTACTACTTCGTAGTAATGACGTCTCAAACTAAATACATTTTATACATTGATTTTTCTGACAAAGCAAAATTCTCGCTTTTCGGATAAATGTAACAATCAATTGAAAAGTGAAATATAGTGATATGAATGAACAAGGTCTATTAGAAGAAGTAGAAGAACTCGTAGCTGCTCCGGAAAAAATAGAGAAGAATGTAAAGGAAGACCTGGCTTTCCTTAAACTTATAGCAAATATTGCATTACTTTACCTCGGAAGGGTGCCGGCAGTTTTTGTCGGGATGATTTCTGGCACTACAGAAGATGAATAGGGCAGGATGCTCACCCAAACACACTTATACATACGTACTCCCCTTTTTAATTTTACAAATATTATTTCTTTTCATACTCTTTTGTGACTTGAAAACTAACCAAGCGTCAAAAGCATGAAATATCGAAAATATCTCGTCTCAATTTAGATTGAGATGACATTGATAACAAAAATTGAATTAAACCATAATTATATTACAAAAATTTAAAACGAAAGAAAGATGGAATTAATTGAAATTACGAAAGTAGCTGTTATGGAGACTTTTAACTCCTTTGCGAATGCTTTACCAGGTATTATTGGTGCGCTTTTTTTACTTATAATTGGTTATTTTATAGCTAAAATTATTGCTCGTATCGTTCGCAAAGCCCTCGAAATGGCTAAAGTAGATACATTGGCTGACAAGTTGCAAGACATTGAAATGGTCAGAAGATCAGGTATCAACATTGTACCAAGTGTGATTATTAGTAAAGTAGTTTACTATATGGTATTCTTGGTTTTTGTAATTGCTGCTGCAGGGGCATTAGGTATAGATGAAATTACTATCCTCATCAACGAATTGGTTGCTTACATACCTAAATTGTTGGTTGCTGCTCTTATTTTGGCTATCGGTCTTTGGTTCGCCAACTTCATCAAAGATATCCTCAAAACTGCCCTTGATTCAATGGGCGTTTCGGGTAGCGGTATTATTTCAAATATCGTTTTCTACTTCTTATTTATCAACATCGCATTGTCTGCACTCGGTCAGGCTGATATCGACATGAGCTTCCTTAACAACAACCTCACCATGATTCTTGGTGGTGCTGTTTTGGCGTTCGCTATCGGTTACGGCTTCGCTTCACGCGACATTATGGCAAACCTTTTGGGTGGTTTATACAGCCGTAACAAATTCCAAAGAGGAGATGTTATTAGCGTCAACGGTACAAAAGGACAAGTTGTTAACATTGATGCGACTTCATTGACACTTCAATCTGAAAACAACACAAGAGTAGTTGTGCCGCTCGGACACTTGTCTGATAGCAGCGTAGAAAAATTCTAAGCAACTTTTATACGCACTCTGCGTATACTACATATTATAAAACACACCTAACTACAAGTCTCACGACCTGTAATTTAGGTGTGTTTTATTTTACCCCCTCTTATCATATAAAAGATAATTATAATTAACATTTTTAATGAGTTGGGAAATGAAAACAATAGACCTTATTTTGAGATAAATTGTATGGCATGGAAATAAAGATTTTTTTGCTAATCGAAGTTCATTTTGAGCGCATTCCGATAGCTATCGGGACGGGACGAGAAACAGCTGAAGAGTGGTAGAAAAAGACTATTTAGCTGCCTACAAATTATTTTGGAACAAAGTTTAATAAGGTTACTAAAACTATGTCAGTTATCAAACAAACACAATTTACCACAACCTTAAGTATTCATTCTCAAATAACTAAATCAAGGAACGAGACATAAATAAATTAAATTTTTTGACGCCGTTGTTTTTTCTTTTTTAAGGCGTAAAAACTGCGTATAACGAGTTACGTAAGGGTTTTTATCCCGATAACTATCGGCACAGAAAAAGAGAAAAAGAACAAGTCAAAATCTGAATTTGTTTATGCGTTGTTCCTAAAACAGTCAAGACATGAAAAAATTTTTATTTGCTCTATTGGCAGTCGCTTTCACATCAACAACAATCTTCGCACAAGAAAAACTCAAAGAGAGAGAAGTACTCAATGGCTACTCTGAAGGCTGGACCATCGGAACAGGCTTTGGACTTACACTCGACCAAGCTGCCGTGTGGCAACCACGCGCTGGTGCTGGTGACAATAGCTTCAAATTCGGTGGACTGGGTAACCTTCAAGCTACATACAAAGCAGGTCGTTTCCTGTGGGACAACGCCGGTTCACTCCAGTTGAACTTCCAACGCTTAGGAAGAAACACAGGCAACCTACCATTCCAAAAATCATTGGATGAATTGCGCCTCAACTCACGTCCGGGTTATGCCATCACTACTGACGAAAAATGGTATGCAGCACTTGACTTTGGCTTTGTTAGCCAATTGCTTTCTACTTACTTGGGCAACTACCTCAGTGAGTTTGAAGGTGTAGACCCAGCACTTCGCAATGGCTTTACCAATCTCAATGATACAGGCATCCTTTCTAATTTGTTTGCTCCTGCTACCATCAATATTTCTCCGGGTGTAGATTGGAAACCAAGCACAAATTTCTCTTTATTTTTCTCTCCTGCTGCACTCAAACTTGTAATAGTAGCCAATGATGAAATAGCAGCAGTAGGCGCTATTAATATGACATCAGACTCTACATCAGAGTACTTGGGTTCACTTAATGGTAATCCACAAACAGCTGTATTCAACGAAGCTACCAACACATATGACGTGACCAGCTTCGAGAATACGACATTCGCGTTGGGTGCATTGGCAAGAGCTAAATACAACAACACTTTCTTGGAAGACAGAATATCATTCAACACAGAGCTTAACTTGTACTACGATTACCTTAATGGTGCAGGTGCAGAGAAAAACTTACCAACTGTTGACTGGTTGACGACCACTACCTTCAATATCTTCAAGGGTATCGGCGTTACACTCAAAACAGGTGCTTACTACGATTTCACTAAGCCAGTTTCTTCTGACTGGAGAGAAGTCAATGGCGTATATGGCTACCGCGGCACCAAGCGTGGTACCATGTTTACACAAACACTCGCTTTGACTTATAGCCGTGTATTTGGTGCTAAGAAAGCTGAATAAATAATAAAAGTACAAGCGCAAGTCTTGAGACTTAGCGTAGCTAAATCAAATATTTTGAACTTGAACTTGAACTTAAAAAAGTCCATACCGTAAGGTGTGGACTTTTTTTGTTTGGTGGCAGTGGTTTTTGTATCGAAACTTCGTATCTTACCCAATAAGTAGACTTTATTTAGGAATATTTTGTATGCATGGAATTTTGTATTTTTTCGATGATCGAGCCTCATTTTGAGCTGCATACCCTACGGTACGGAGCGAAAAATAGGAGAAGAGTATCGGAAAAAGACAATGT
>ENA-ORXT01005479-ORXT01005479.1-marine-metagenome-genome-assembly--contig:-NODE-5479-length-12429-cov-3.151150_pt1 | contig 12429 bp, 7 predicted proteins | sample MGYA00237868_ERZ511482 | MGnify/ENA metagenome assembly ERZ511482 | reverse complement strand
GCGCGCCCATTTTGGTCATTAAACTATGAAACTGCGTGCGCACAGTGGCGTGCGATCTGTTACGCTCTGACGCCATTTCCTGCGTCGATTTCCCGTCGAGAAAACCAACAAGAAGCTCGCGTTCTGCTTGGGTCAAATCAAACTCTTGCTTGATCAAACCAGCTGCAGCTATTTTCCAACGTGCGTCGATGACGAAAACCAAAGCCTCGCCTTTGCCTTCAGTCAATGATTTTGAAGGCGAAATTGAAAGTGTCACGGTCGTGTCGTCGGTACGAGAGTACGCGCGTTTTAACACCGCTTCGTGCATGTTACGCTTGGGGTTCAATGTCGCGCGGACCACATCTGCAATGGGTTCGTCCTGTTCCAGATCAAATGGAAGATCATCAAGCATATCGTCGGGCCCGATGCGAAACATGTCTAGCGCGGCAGAATTCTGGGCCATGATCCGCCCGTCTTCGCGGACGAGAAAGGCAGGGGTCGCGAACTGCTCTAGCAGATGGCCAACCTGCCGACCTATGGTCGTGCGCTGCGGCGCGCCGTCGCGCGAGATCGGGCTAGAGATAGCGGCCTGTTCGACATCAGCAAAGGTGTGTTCACCGCTGCGTTGGCTGAGATCAAATATCTCGTTCCATGTCGCCATCAACGTCGCAAAGCTTTGCGGATCGTCATCGACCTGTTCAAGCGCACTGACGATGTTTGCTTGGGATTTTGGGGTTTCGGGCTTGGTCATAGACGCAAACTAGCAGCAGCAGATGCGTTCCGCATACAACTTTTGTTGTATTTTCAAACGGTGCACTTTTTAGCTTGGCTGATCTTCAAGACACTACAAAACGACGCACGCAGGCTTGTCACCGAATGGTTGGACAGGGTTATCTACGGCCCGATACCGCGGCGCATGGTGACGGACGGCTTTCATCCTTGAGGCATCGTTACGTGACGATTTGGTCCGCAGCTTTTGCGCGCGCCTTGCACGCTGGGAATGCGTATGAGGCTACTAAAACCTGTGCTAACTTTGGCAAACGGGCAGAGCTTTGTCATATCTGGCGAGATAGTTCAGATAATCCGCAATGGATATCACGCGGAGCGACGGGTGTTTGTGATCTGCGATCTGGTCAAGGACCTCTTCCAATGCTGCTTGGGAAAGACCGCAAGTTGCCACTTGGGCATTCGCTATTCCGATTTTCAAACGCACTTCATCCGCGCCTTTGAATTCAGACGATGCCAAAAGTGGCAACGCAATTTCGGATGCTTTTTGCGCCAACGGGTCAGGCCACAGCCGCAGGATCGGATCGATCGCAAAGACCGCGTAATCGGCGGGGTTGAGGTGGGTTTCGGGCGCGAATGACGTGGTGAACCATCGCAATTTTGACACGGGGTCTAAACTGGATGACCCGTCGTCGGTTTCATCAAGAATTTGGCGCAACCGCGCTTGGGCTTGGGACCGTTCGATTGAAAATTCGCCATTCCCTTCGATGGAAATTATAATCTGGGCCTCGGCCAATATGCGGCCTGCCAAGGCTTCTGCTTGGGCGGTTTGACCATCCTTATGCAGCTTTCGGATGATTGGCGTTAAGCCGTCGTCATTGACGGCCTTTACCAGTCTTTGGACCATAAAGGCCCCATCCCTGCCGCGTTCTTTTTGACTTTCGATGTCCTTACTTGCCGCGAGCATCATGTCATCAAGAGCGGCCAATGCGGCTGGCAGTCCGTCGCAGGCAACAACGGCGCGCATCGGCACAGCGTATCTTTCGGTGTCGAAGATCGGTGTCTGCAAGACATCCGCCAAGGCAATGTCGATCAACGGCTTGCCGTCTTGCCCGTCGTCACAAAGCTCTGCCGCGATGCGGAATAAATGCGTGCTGGGTGAAAAGTAGACGGCCTGCTGCGGATTGTGTGCCGCTAAATAGGCTTGCAGGCGTGGCAGGTCATTGCGGGCCATCCACGCGATCACTGCGTAAAGTCCGTCAATCGCGATCTGGGAAAAAACAGCACCTTTTGCGATGGCAAGATCGGCCGTTGCCGCAGGGTCTTCGCGCAAGGCCGCATCTGTCAGGGTCGGTCCCAAATAGTCCAGCGGCAAATAGCCCGCAAGCGACGGATCATCCAGTAGGTCACTAAGCTGTTGTAAGGCACCGGACCCGGGAGGTGTGCTTGCAATCGCGGCATTGATGTAGGGACCTAGATTGGAGTCCGGGTGGCTTTGGCTGTGCGTGTCCATCAATTTTTGGATCGTTACCTGATCGAGATGTGGCCAGAGTTTACCAAGGGCTTTTCCGTAGTTGTTGACGGACACATCGTCGACCATTCCGCTGATGTCGCTAAGTGCGATATCCAGCAGACACGACTGATCCAATGGCGCGCACCCGATGCCGCTGTCCCAGAACCAAAAGGCTTTGGCAGGGGTCGCGGACAAAAGGGAAAGGCACAAAGCCGTGGCAAATCGTTTTTGCATAAGCGGGTGGGCCTCACTGCGGTTGTTTGATGTTAAAATTCAAATTTCCATGGCTTAGGTGAAAGTGCAAGCTGGATACGCAGCAACCTTTTGTGACGCGAGGCGGTTTGGTTTTTCCGCTTGCTTTGGGCAGTTGGTTTGTCTTTGCGGGCGCGAATGGGGTGATCAAAACCTGATTTTTAATTGACAGTTGAAACCCAAGTGGCATCCCTTCAAATTGAGTGTGTCAAAGAATATGTCTGTTGGACATTCTGATGGCTTGGTGGACAAGGGAACACGCGTAATGAACGACGGATCTTACGTTATTGCGGTCGGCGCTTCGGCTGGTGGCCTGAAAGCGATACAGTCACTGATATCCGAGCTTCCGGCGGATCTGAACGCGCCCATTGTCATTGCCGTGCATAGCTTGCCCGCATCAAAACTTGCCGAAATTTTGCGACATGGCAGTTCGCTTCCGATCAAGACGGTGGAAGACGGTGAAAAGCTTGAAGCAGGTCAAATATATGTCGCACCGGGCGCCACACACGTCTTTTTCCAAAATGGGTGTCTGAAACTATCAGACGTGGTCACGGATTCGGGCTACCGCCCCTCTATTGATGCCTTGTTCATGACCCTTGCCGCCGAGTATGGCGCGAGGTCTATCGCCGTTGTCTTATCGGGTACGCTAAAAGACGGTATGCGGGGTGCTCAAATTATTTACGACGTTGGCGGCAGGACAATTGTGCAAGACCCCGACGATGCCAAGTTTGAAGACATGCCCAAAAGCGTCATACGAAACGATCATCCTGCAAAGATATCTACCGCGGCAGAGCTGGGCGCATGGATCGGTCGGACTGTTGGGCGTTTTGACTGACGTCACCGCTTATGGTGTATGATGTGGCAATGCGCTGATAATCACATCCATCATCAGGCGGGTGGGAAAAGATGCGGCACGCGTCCGTCGTAACTCTCAATCAGCTCGCGTTCTGATATAGCTGTTTCTGACTTGCGGCCCATGAAGTAAAGACCTTGAGCGGCGTCCAGAGCTTGTGGTCTTTGGGCCAGATAACGATCAAAGTACTTGAGCCAGAACACGGTTAGCCGCGCAAAGGTTTTGACGGCATAGCGCGCTTTGGTACTGCCAGTAAAACTGAGCAGAAAACTTTGAAATGCAAAAGCTAATGCGGCGCCTGGCCCTGATGATGCGCCGGCTTTAAGTTCCTTGAAATTGCGGAACATCCAGCGATGTCCTTGCTTGCTAAAGCGTGTGTAATCAAACGCGCCGCCATGGACCTGCACCATGAAAGGTGTGTCCGAATACACAATGCCGTTTGGCTTTAGGACGCGCCATGCCTCGGCGACCACGTCTTGGGGGTTTGCGACGTGTTCCAAAATGGCATCCATCAAGACCGCATCGGCAGAGTTATCGGCAAAGGGTAACTGCTCTGGGTTGGCAAGCAGACGGGTTCTTGGGCGATAGGCCAGATCGCATTCAATGTCGTCGATATCGTCGCGCGCGCAGATGTCACCTGTAATAGAGGTTGGATGTTTGCCGCCGATGTTCACAACGACAGGTCGCTTTGCCAGCTTTAGAATTTCTTGGGTCAGATATTCTTTGGTGCTGTCAGGGACGACGTTGTAATCCAGTGTTGGCAAATACCGATTGGCATAACTTTTCGCTTTGGATTTATTGAGATCGTTCCACTTGGCATCAAACGACACAGGCGCTGTGGCTTCGTCGGCAAGCACAATACTTTGCCCGACAAACCGGAACGTCGCACCGCAGGATGTGTTTTGACAGGTGACAGTTTCCGCGCTTTGAACCAGATCGCTTTTGCAAATCGGACAGACAACGGCGTTCGCAAAATAGGGCGGTAAGACGTTTGTTTCTTCGGACGTAGATCTGGTAAGCATGTCAGCGTTCCTTCGTGATGTTCATTTCGCGGAAGAAAGTCTTGGATGGTGCGCGCATGGATTGGATATGCTGCATCAAGTTTTCCACGTTTTTGTGCGTATCGTGATCGCGCATAACCTGCGCAAATCCATTCTTGGCGTATGTCATTCTAAGGTGTTCGTTGTTCACAAGCTTGGTCATTGCGTCGGCCAATGCGGCAGGATCATCTGGCGGCACCAGCAGGCCGTTTTTGCCGTCATGCACCAGTTCGGGAATACCATCGACCGCAGTTGCAATGACGGGTCGCGCGCTGGCAAAAGCTTCCATGATGACGGCGGGTAGTCCTTCGGATAAGCTGGGCACAACCAGAATGTCATGTTGCTGAAGAAGCGATGCGATTTGCGTTTCGTCGGCAATGCCAAAAAATGCGACGGTGTCACCCAGACCCTGTTCTGCGACAAAGGCTTTCAGGTTTGCTTCTTCTGGTCCCGTGCCGACGATCTGCAATCGCACCCCTTGGGGAAGCCGCGTCATCGCGTGAAGCAACGTCTGGATGCCTTTGCGCGCCTCAAGTCGTCCGACGTAAAGAAAGCTGTTTGTCTTGGGCGGATCCGTCTGGGGGGCGTATTGTTCACGCTCGATCCCGCAGCGCACGATCTTAAGCTTGTCCCAGTTCTTGGGGTCGGAATGCTGCTTGGCCTTGGTCTGGCCATCGGCACTGATGCAAACAACAAATCCCGCATTTTCAATTTTGCGACGCAAGTGCCAACGGTCAGCTTGGTCAAAAATCTCGGGGCCATGAAGCGTCATGCTAAACGGCAGACCCGTCATTTTGGACGCAAGCATCGCGACGGTGCCACTGGTATCGCCCAGATGGTTATGGATATGGGTCGCACCGATCGCGCGAAGGTGAACGCCAAAATGCAGCGCCGCTAACAAAAGCCCGCTTTGCAAAACAATCCCGCGCAGTCCGGGCGGGCGTGTCTGGATCGCCAACGTGGATGTTGCCAGCGCTTGACGAGGCTGGCGTATGATCATCGCCAGCGCCTTGAGGATTGAAACGGCGTTATAAAGATCGCGGCTTAGGCGGTGCGTGCGGGCGAGTTCTGCGTGCTGGAAGCGGCCCTTTACTTGATATGACGGAGCTGCACGCAAGGCAAAGGTCGTGACGGCGCATCCCATCGCGCGCAAGGCGCGCACTTCACGGTCAACAAATGTCATCGACATGGCCGGATAGCGCCCCGTGATCATCGCCACGTTATCGGACGGGTCCAAGGTATCATCCATGTTTGTTCACGATGCGATCATAGCGGCGTTGAAGGTTTGCACATCGCGCAACGATTGTCTCGTTTGGGCGTTTGCGGCGTGCGCCCAGTTTTTGACCGTCTGAATATCTGTTCCGGTAAAAGTTGGGCACTGCGTGATGGTCCTCCATCGGGAGGTGAAAGACATCACACGCAGCCGAGGCTTGGGGTGGTACAATCCATGCCCAGTTTGCCGACACAGACCGGCCCGCCGCTGTTTCGCGCGCATGGAAACGCTTGTATTGGTCGCTGGCTGTGTGGTGATCAACCAGCGTGACACCTGCCTTTTGATACGAGTCGAGTACCGCACGGTTCAATTCGGTCAACGTCGTGTCCCGCCAAAGCGGAGAAGGATCATCAGGGTCCAGATCAAAGCACCTTGCAACACAGGTCAGCAGATCATAACGGTCGCGGTCCACCAGATTACGAGACGCGATTTCGGTCGCCATGTAGAATCCGTTGAACGGCGCACACGGATAATCAATACCGCCAATCGTCAGGAACAGATCGCTGACAAGCGGCACCGCATACCACCGCAGCGATAGGTCCTGAAGCGCGGGAAATGTCGGGTGACGAATTGGCACTTCGCGCACCGCATCTTGGGGCAATGGAAACATATGCCGGTGATCTTGGGTATCGCGCATCAGGACGGGCAGGATATCAAACGCGCTTGGTGCGTCTTTGGGCGTCCATCCCATCGATTGGGCAATGCGCGTCAATTCAATGTTCTTGCGGTCGCCGATGATATGACCGTTCTTGCCAAGATAGCCCGCGTACTGAACGATTTGCGCGTTCTCGATAAAGCTGGCACGACTGTTGGGTCGCAACGCCGGATAGACGGTGATGATGGGGCGAATTCTGCCGTCGCTTGTTGCCTTTGACAGATGGTCGCAGACATCGACGAACATGGCGTCCGGTTCGGTCATGTGACGCCTGTCGCGCAATTCTAACCCGTCCCAGAACAACCGCCCGATACACCGTGCATGATTGCGCCATGCCAGTTTTGCACCGTATGCCAGCTCTTTGGTGGTGTGATCATAGTGACCATTGCGCAAAAGACTGCGCCGGACATCCGCCCAGCGACGCTGATAGTTTTGTGGGCTGACATCGTGGTTGCGCGCATAGCTTAGCAAAAATGCCTCGGCCTCGTCCAAGCGGGCGAGGGGCGACAAAATGCGCTGGCGTACAGACAAAGGTCCCATGCCAACGACATGATCTTTTGCAACGCGCCGCGCGTCAAAAAACCTGCGCATCACATCAACCCGTCAAATTGAACGGCACCCGCGCGCATCGGCTTGCGGTTAATCTCGTAGACTGTTGCCAGCACGCGCGACAATGCGGTGCGATAGGCCCGATCTGTTTGGCGCGTGTTATACGAAGATTGCGCGCGCCAGCCTTGTTCGACAACGCCTTCCAAGTCCCTGACTGCGTCGGCTTTGGATGTCACCGCTGCATGGATGGGTGTCCCAAGAAGCAGTGCAAAATCGTTGAAGCGTATCCGGTCGATGTAGCGCGCATTTTGCTCAAGGAAGTCTGCTGTTGCTTGCATGTCTTGGGCTACTTCGCCGGGGTAGCCTTTGAACATCGTGCAGCGAACGGACAATCCTGCATCGTAGGCATTGCGCAAAAAGCGCGCGTTTTGCGTGACTGTGCATCCTTTGTACATCGCGTCCAGCAAACGCTGGCTACCACTTTCAAGACCAAAGCTGACGCGCCGCATCCCTGCGGCACTGGCATCAAACAATTCCCTGCGCGTCAGACCGTTGTCGGGACGCTGGTCTACGTGAACGGTTCCGATCCATTGCGCACCCGGCACATAGGTTTGAATGCTTTTGGAAATACCGCGCAACATGGCGGGGAAAGAATTGAGCTTGAGATCGAGAAACATAAAGTCCTTGGCGTTGTGCCGTTCGGCCTGTGTTTCCATTTCAACCAAGACGTTCTCGACACTGCGGGTCCGAAAGGTCCGACCGCTTGCGGAAATAACATCGCTACAAAATGTGCATTTGTCCCACTGGCAACCGCGGCCACTCATCATCGGAATGATACGATTGGGATACCTGTCCCATGGAAAATCCGTGTAGTCTGGAAAGTGGGACTGGTCGAGCTTGCGCAAGGGTGGGGCGGCAGGGGATTTTTCGCCGCTTGGCAAGGTCACGCCACGAAATCGCAAAAGATCTTTGCCCGCGCAGACTGCCTCTAACAGATCAGGAAGATCGCGCTCTGCCTCGGCACCAACAACAGCGGTGATCCCGGGAATTGTGCGCCACGCTTCGGACACAGGCGACAGATTGAACATCGGACCACCCAGAACGACGGGAATGTTGTTGGCCTTTCCGATAGCGGCGATTGCCTTAACGCTGGCAAGGTTTTCAAGATAGGCCGACAGCAGGATAACATCCGCGCCATCGCTGATCGCCTTGTGAATTTCACCCTGAACCTTGGATCCTGTACGGTGGCCGAACCATTCGCGTATGGGCCGAGATGCGTCACGAAACCGGCGCACGACTGGTACTTCGGTCAGACGGATACGGCGACGCAGGTCGTCTTTCCAGCCTTCCTCGCGCTCTCGCACGGCGGCGGGCATACCCAAAGCCAAGAGGCAGATCACCCGCACAGAACAGCCACGCGCCCTGAGCGCTGCTGTCAAAAGACCGATTGCAAGCGTCGGAAAACTTGTAAAGCGGTTAAGATCAACGATGATTGCGCGCGGTGCTGCTTTGGTTGCTATTGCACCGCTTGGGTGGTCGTGAATGTCTTCTACCACACCCAGAGAATCGTCGTTTTTCACTACATCACCAACTTAACAAACAGATCTTTCGCCCTACTTTTTCGCAGTAAAATTGGAGATACTTCCAAATGATCAAATACAGTTTTGATCTTTTCACGATGAAATAAGCTAAAAGATTACAAAAACATTAACACTATTTTAACGAATTCCAAGATGCAAACCGTGCAAAGTTCATGATCCGGTCGCACTTGCGGGTCTTATGGGATGTCGCGGCGTCATTTGGCACGCTGTTTTGTACAAGAGGGTAGATCAATCGCGGGCTATGTCGTACCGCCCGTTTGGCTGCGATTGCTATGTCCGAGATCAGCATGATGTGGGGCTGACCAATTTTCAGCACCGCAGACCCATCACATGCCACTGCGAGACTACCGTCGCCAGAAAATAACCCGCTAAAGGTCAATCTCGACGATGCCGTCTTTGGCAGCGGCGCGGCTTTGGCAGAGTATGATGCCGTCGGTCCGTTGTGCTTTTGATAGGACGAAATCACGGTGTTCCACATCGCCCGACACCAGCCCGCATTTGCACACGCCGCAAATGCCATCAGCGCATTTGACGTCGATATGTACACCGTTTTCCAACAGGACATCCGTCGCGGTTTTACCCGCTGGGATGTGCAGGTCTTTGCCTGACTTTGCCAGCCGCAAGGTAAAATCGTGGTTCACATAATCGGGTTGTTCGGGGACGTTGAAATATTCAAGATGACGTGCTTCTTCTGGGTAGCCAGCGGTTTCGGCTGCATCCATCACGCTGGTCATGTAACGATCCGCCCCGCAGGTGTAGACGTGCCATCCGTCTTGATAGGTGGCTAAGGTCTGCGTCAGGTCACAACGGTTGCCTTCATCGGTGATGTGCAAGTGGACGCGATCGGCCCATGGGAATGTTGCAATATCGTTTAAAAACCCCATCGTCGTCCGCGAGCGGCCAGAATAATGCATGACAAAATCACGGCCTGCGGCGTGAAGTTCATGCGCCATCGCAATCATCGGCGTAATACCGATACCGCCCCCCATCAGAATGGACTTGGTCGCCTTTGCATCAAGCGGGAAGTGGTTGATCGGTTTTGAGATAAACACAACGCGCCCTTCGGAAAAGATGCGGTGCAGCAGCTTGGACCCACCGCGACCTGCGTCTTCGCGTAGCACGCCGATTTGGTATTTGGTACGATCCGCAGGATCACCTGACATAGAATACTGGCGCAGATAATCAGGTGCGACAACAATATCGAGGTGCCCACCCGCCGTCCAAGGTGGCAGATCACCGCCTGCAACTGGCTGGAATTCGTATTTGGTGATGGCGTCGGCAATGTCCTCGACCTTTGTAATTCTTGCCTGAATGACGGGGCTGTCGCCGTCTGCGGTGTAGGTGTGCACTGCGGATGTGTCGCCGTTCGCAAGCCGGGCCTTGTATGCGTCCGCCGTGATCATGTTTTCATAGGCCGCTATCCCAGCCTCTCGGTCCATCGGGAACGGATAGGGGTAGGGAGGGGGCGCGATATTGGCGGGATAAACTGCAAGTGTTTGGTCCTCGAACTTGAGATCAAGGTCTTTTTGCAGCGCACGCGCATTGACGGGTTGCTTGGTCGGGCGGTATCCGCCGTCTTCTTCGATCTCAAGGTCCCACCACCATTTTTTGACCGGATTAAGGGTGCCATTGTCTACCGCGTCATCAAGTTTTGCCAGCACAGGCGCAAGCTTTGGCACATTCATCGCCGCCCAGCGGAACGGTTTTTCTTTGAATATCCCTTCGAGGTTCCAAGGGCAGGTTTTCATGCACCGCCCGCACATGGCACCGCCTGGTGTGGTGATGCGGTAGGTGGCACATTTCTGGCTATCGGATTTCCAAATTTCATAGCCATTGAACATCTTTTTGGGGCCAGCGGTGATTGCACCGCTTGGGCATTCACGCGCGCATTTATTGCAGCTTTCGCAGAATTTCTGCAGGCCGAAATCAATCGGTTTGTCGTGCGCCATAGGCAGATTGGTCGTGACGGCACCCGATTTCAAACGCGGTCCAAGGAACGGGTTGAGGATAACTTCGCCGATGCGGCTGACTTCGCCCAACCCCGAAAGAAGAAGCAGTGGTGGCTGCAACACCTCGCCGTCCATGACGCTATGCGCTTTGGCAGAATAGCCCAAGTTGCGAATTTGTTTGGCAATCACACCCCCAAGTAAGGAAAACCGCAAATATGCGCGCATGGATTGGGCGACCGCAATCCAGTCGTCGCCGGATGATCCTTCCATGGTTTCGTACCCTTGGTCGATGATCATCGAGATCGCTTGGTCGTGGGGCGGATCAATGATGTCGCCGCGCGCGTCGTGGCTGTACCAAGCCCAATCGGGGCAACGCGAAATGCCGACCGCGTCCACGCCAAGGTAATAGCACGTCGCTTTGATCAATGCGGCGGCGTCAACCGGATCAATGGGTTGTTTGGGCGCCGTCACTTCGCCGTCTTGCAGAAACACGAACGCACCCAAAGCGCGGCGCTGCGCCATAGAGGGGGCTGCCCGACGCACGTAATGACCCGCGCGCGCGCCGTCTTGTACCTTTTTACCCATGTCCCCAAATTGCGCACGCGCGAACATATCTGCACGTTTTGGTACACGGGCAACGCGTGGCTCGTCGATATAGGTTGTCGGGTCGTCAACCCGTTTGAGGTTTTCAAACGGATGCGCCCCATCCACAAAGCGACGCTTGGCGAATGGCGTGGCGTTCATCGCATTTTTGGCAAACCCTTTGCCGGTTTTCCACCGCAAGCCAAAGGCAGTCTTGGGTTGATCCGGTAACGGCACAAGCGGTTGGTCAGGTGTTATCTCAAAGGTAGTAGTGACCACGGCGACCCCAAAACGGGTACCAATATAGGGATGCGTCAGAACACCGTTTTCCAGTGTCGCAAGCCCCGCAGCGACGGTCAGTTGGTCAAGATCGACGTCTGAACTGCTGACTGTGTGCCCGCGGGAATCGTAACCTAGCAATCGCAAGTAATTGGCAAGCACAACGGCCGTTTCTGCGGCCAACAGCCCCGCACGGTGCGCTTGGGCGTCTTTGATCCAACCTGTGCCAGCCTCGTCCACGTCAGGATCGCGGGGGTTTTCGTAGAGCAGCACAAGGGCGTGGGTGTGCCCGTCAATACCGCTTGGTGGGGCTTCCATGGATTCTTTGAGGTCGGCCATGATCATGTCGATGCCCGAGGCCAGCGTTTTTGTCTGGCGGGTTTTCAGGTCACTGGCCAAACGCGCAACATCGGGGTTGGCGTGCGGTACTTTCAGGATCGCGGAGGCGGGCAGACGGCACGCACCTACAACCGCAGCATCCGCAAAATAGCCAAATGCCTTGAGGTGATTGACCCTGTCTTGGGGATCAACCGGTGCATCGGCGACCGCTTTGTTGATGAGGCCATCGCGGATCGCGTCCAGCATGGCCTGATGTTCGCGCATCGCGTTGACGACCGAATTCGGGTCGGTGGCGCGTTCGAATGACAGCCCTTTGCTAACGGGGATTTGCGTGAGGTCAGGCAGTTTCGATGTGCGTGCCAACAGCTCGGACGGGTAGGGGCCCATGTGTACGGGGCGGTCTTTGTCCGAGAAAAAGCGCATCGTCATAGTTAAGAAGCCTCCGGTTGGCCGAACATGGAATTGGGTCGGTAAAGTGCAATTTCAGGCATGATGAGGATTAGAATGATTGCGACAAGCATTGTAAACCAAAACGGCCAGATCCTGCGGAAAATGGTCGACATGGGGACATGAGGCGCAATGCCTTCGGTAAAGACGTTTCCACCATCGGGTGGCGATATAGACCCATTTCGAGCGCTATGACGGCCAATACGCCAAACATGATCAGATCGACACCAATCTGTTCGCGGATTGGTTGCACGACCGGCGTTGTCAGCACCAGCATGGCAAGGCCGCCCTTGAACCCGCTTTGTCAGTTGTGCGTGATTTCGATGACATCGAAAGCACTTACCTTGATCCGATCCGCGCGCAGCAATGCTTGCCCGCCGGTCGCTTTGTTT
>ENA-ORXT01005478-ORXT01005478.1-marine-metagenome-genome-assembly--contig:-NODE-5478-length-12429-cov-11.052380_pt1 | contig 12429 bp, 12 predicted proteins | sample MGYA00237868_ERZ511482 | MGnify/ENA metagenome assembly ERZ511482 | reverse complement strand
TTTGATACAAATAATCAATCTCTTCGTTAAAAATGCTCCCCGATAAAATTCGGGGCAGGCTATGATAGCTCAGGCTATCATTGTGTTTTTTTATTAGCATATTCTAGCTGTTGCAAGCTTGTAACAGTTCTCTCCTTATCTAGGTCTGCGAGACCTAGATTGCTGCGCATCAGTCGTTCATTTTCAAAATCTTAAGCGCCATTTTAAACTACAAAAGGTATAGCTGATGCTCCCGCATCACTGAGAGATATTGCATGCTACTGCTAGTTAGCAGTAGTTCCTTTCTTATATTTATTCACAGGATCAATATTGCTACGCAGCGCACTGAGAGGTATTGCATGCTACTGCTAGTTAGCAGTAGTTCCCTTCCTATATTGATTCCGCGGTACCGCGGAATCAATATTGCTGCGCATCGGAAGATCACATCCCCTTTGGTTCTTTCTAAATCTACACTTGCTAGTGAGTGGTGTTCCTACTCTATCAATATAATTTTATCACTTTTTACTATTTTGTTTTTATGCCAAAGTGAATAGAAATACATGCCTTTAGGTAAAAAGGATAAGTCTAGTTGGATAGAATCTATATCTCCTGCTAATTTTTGCTGAAAGACTTTTGTGCCTGCTATATTACTCAGGGTAATGTGAAGAGAACCTTCAACAATTTGGCTAAAGGCTAAGTTAATGTTACCCGTGCTCGGGTTGGGAAATACGTTTATACCAAAGTTGCTTTCTGCGGAATTTGAATTTGTGATTGATGTGCTGAGCAAGGACATCGGAAAAATCTTGCTGCTGTCGCATACTGCTCCTGTCCCTAGTCGGTAGTTGGGAAAATTTGGCAGCGTCATCGTATTTTGAGCTGGTATGATTATGTTTTGCTGCACCATACACGCCTCTCCTTTGCGCTCTGGATGATGTATGACGTGCATCGTTTGTGTCCTGTTTCGTGCGCATAAATATATCCTGCAATCTGGCGCTCTTTGCATTTTAAAAAATGGAGTGGGTACAATTGTATTTACTGGATCATAATGATCTATCCAGTTTGCAACCGTCACCCTCGATGCTGCTATATCCTCCGCATGCATGTCATACTGATATATTTTTCTGAAATGGCAGGTGTATAAAAATCGACCTGTAGATGAGAAGTCTAATCCTACCCAGCCTCCGTTATAGTCCCCTGGTGGTTCAATAAATAGATAATTACTCAGCGCTCCCAGCTCGCGATCAAAGTCATAAATCCGTAAACCATCTGCCTCTCCAAATATAGCGTATTTGTCTCCGTCTGGAGAAAAAGCGGATGCGGAGGAGGAATGATTATCTCTAGTAATGAAAGCACCTTGCTCATGAACTGTAGGGCCTAAAATTGTATCCCCATTTAACTGAAATATGAAGTGTCTTTTACTATCAATTTCTGGTGAAACAATCCACCATGAAAGTAGATCTGCTGACTTTGTTGCAGCATTGAGACCGCCAGTTACATTTAGTTGGAGTGTTTCTCCTTTTCGAAGTACCTTTCCCAGACCCTTATTCGCTTCAATATCTATCACAGAATATCTTAATTCTATCGGGTTATCAACGAAATTCCAAGGTAGCCAGTCGTGGAAAAGATAGATGTATCGTTCATCCTGCAAACTAGGTAAAGAAAGCATTCCTTGATGTGCGCCCAAATATGCACTAAACCCCTCTGGATCACACCAACTATCATAAATTAGGCCTGGATTTAAAGTGTCCCCACCTTGCATAATATCGTTGTTGCTGTCAAAAATCTCGCAGCCGTTAGACCAAAAGCGAAGCTTACCTGATGCATCAGAATAAGTAGTGGAAAATAAACCTAAATCATTGTTTTTTTCATAAATTGCTAAGGATACCGTATCCCCATCAAAGTTTAGAATGTTTCCATTGTGATTAAATTCGTCTGGAAAAGTATAGGATCCGAATAACCAATTGTAGTCATGATTTTGACCATAGACGGAGATACTCCATAAAAGGATAAGAAATAATAGACTTTTGTTTTTCATGGTGTTAAGTTAAAACTCCGCCTTTTAGAGGCTTGGTTATCTAGCTTGGTTATCAGAATTAGTTTCTATTAGGTTAATATAAGGAAATAATTTATTTTTTAAAGTTTTATTTATAGAATAGTATCGGTTATTAACATTTTATAACCCGAGTGAGGGATCGAAAAGGCGACCCATTTTCGGGTCGGTCACACAGTGGAGGTACGGAACTGTGGGACGGGAGCGAACGCGTACCCTGAAAGAGCCCGACCCAGAGTGACGTCTCCCGAAAGCTTTTGCTAAAGCTTTCGGGACGGCGGTACGGAGGGGCACTCCCAAATCAAAAAAATCCTTTGCCAACCATTAAGTCAACAAAGGAAAAAATTTCTTTTCTAAAGAGCTTGTACTAATAAGTAACGCTCTTCGCTGGATGATACCATTTATGCTTGAAAACTTCACTAAGCTTTAGGTGTAATGCTAATGCGAACTTTTCTAACATATGTGGTAATACTAGGCTTCTATTGGAAACTGAGAGCTGTATTTCATGATCGACTGTAAAACGGATGTCGATGGGTTGAATTTTACTCTCGGTAGCTCGTCGTAAGCAGCTTTGCTCTCGGCGTACATTTCATAGAGGGAAAAATCCGTCTTGATTGCTTGCTCGATCTGCATTTTTTCGCTTACCGTGACTTCTTTGTAGATGTACCTAATTAAATCTGATTGTGTAAAGTTTGTAACCATTCTTAGTATTTGGTGATGAAAAATATTCATGGATAAAACAAATATTTAAGAAGGTTTATTGCATTGACAACTTAATTTTTTACTCGATACCAGTTTTGCGAACGGCCGAGGGCGGAGATGCCAACGTATCCGCGGACTGTAAGCTGATCGGCGCTGTCTTGCCAGAGGCTACATTTGTATTCTTTGCCTGATTCGGGGTCTAATATCTGACCATAACTGTAATAATCCTTATACGTTTTAAGGTTTTCTAGGATCACCATACCTACGATGGGCTGGTCTTTCTTGTCGCCACTGCACTCTTTACATACTGAATCTTCTGGTGATTGTAGGAGTTTGGTAATAGTGCCGAAATATTTGCCGTTTTTCTCGGTAATTTCGATGTAAGACTTTTCGTCGCCGCTGCCATCATCAATGGTTTTCCAAGTGCCTACGATACCTGTTTGGGCATAGCTTAACTGAAAAATCATCATACTAAGTGCGAATAGAATTGTTATTTTTTTCATGTTATTTTAATTTCTGATAATATTACAAATTATGTTTGAATATAGTTTTGTGCAATGCGTACCTTTTTATCATTCTATGCTAACGAAATATCTCTAGGTTGATTATCTGACTTCAATCCCAGTGTTCATTTTGGATCTTAACTATCGAGAGAATCAGGAAAACTAAAGATAGACACTCGATAATTATTCGTACCCAGTGCCAATACGTCCAGACAATCAACGCTCTTTTTAACTCCATTTCACTAAGTGCTTCTTGATAAAATAGTCCATTGGTATCTTTAAAGTAAGCGTAAAAAGCAATGATAAAAAGTGCCGTAAAGAAAGTGGATACTAACGCATAGTTCAGACCTTTCGATTTTATTGACTTGCAATATATAGCAAGTGCTAGCGGAATGGATGCTGCAATAATTGTTAATATGGTATAGAATCTTCCTATCGAAGGTCCAAATTGGCTGTAGTAAGTATAAAATTGTTTTGCTGATAAAGATTTCCAATAAGGAACAAGGAGTACGCCTTCTGTAATCTGACTGCCAATAAAAATAGCAAAAATGGCTACTGCTATATATAGTATAATTTGAATGCTCATTTTTTATTCTTCTTAACTCTGATCTATTGATGATGAGTCCACTAGTGGACTCAATGATGTAAAGTTGAAGAGAATCAAGCTGTCTTACATTTACATATGTAAAGAAATTTATGAATCGTTTAGTTTTCTTCGGATTCTGCTCAATTGGGTAGGCGATATGTTTAAATAAGAGGCTATTTGATACTGCGGAATAATATTTTCTATAGCTGGGAATGTCTCTCTCATCAGTAGATATCTTTTGTCTGCATCTAGCAAAGCCATTTCAATCTCTTTCTGCTCTTTTTCTAAAAAGTAAATTTCTGCTAACTTTCTACCCAATCTTTCTATGTCATGGAATTTATCATATAACTTTTCCAGCTGGCTAAATTTAGCAACTAGAACTTCACAATCGCTCAAGGCTTGTTGTGCAATTTTGTTGGGTTGCTTAGTAAGTAAAGCAGAGTAGGCTCCGATAATGGAAGGACCAACAAAAAATTGCTTGTTGTACTCTTTTCCTTCTTGGTTTAGGAAAAAAGCTCTAACAATGCCTTTTGTTAGAAATCCAATCTTTTTAGCGTGAACGCCTTCTCGAACGAAAAATTCATTTTTCTTAAGCTGACTAGGTCTGAAACACTTTTGTAGTTCTCCAAGAGCCTTTGCTTTGAGCGGACTAATGTTATTTACAAATTTTTCAAAGTTCATTACTCTCTAATTATTTACTCAAAATGCAAGCGATTAAATCTATTGGGGATACTTTAGATAAAAATTCTTTTAATCTTTATTAGCCAATTGTCCACAGGCTGCATCAATGTCCTTTCCACGCGATCTACGTACGGTAACTATAATGCCTTTCTTGGTCAAATGTTGAGCAAATTTGTTGATCTTATCTTCGGAGGCCTTCGTATACGTAACGCCAGCGACGGGATTGTATTCTATAATGTTGACACGGACTGGAAAGTGGGAACAGAGTTTTACCAACTTCTCTGCGTCTTTAATGCTGTCGTTGAAGTCGCGAAATGCAATGTACTCGTAGCTGATCCTATTATTGGTGGTTTGGAAAAATACTTTGAGTGCCTCCATCAAAGATGCAAGATCGTTTTGATGGTTGATCGGCATTATTTCACTGCGCTTGGTATCATCTGCAGCATGCAATGAAAGGGCGAGATTGACCTTCAAGTCTTCTTGACATAGCTTAAGGATCATCTTTGCAATGCCAACGGTGCTGATCGTGATCCGACGTGGGGACATGGCGAGTCCTTTATCGGAAGTGATAAGGCGGATACTTTGTAGGGTATTTTTGTAGTTGAGCAGTGGTTCACCCATGCCCATATAAACTATGTTAGTAATGCCGTGCTCATAGAGTTCTGTGCAGTGCGCACTTACCATCGCTACTTGATCGTAAATTTCTCCTGGATCGAGGTTACGCATTCGTTCCATCTGACCTGTTGCGCAAAACTTGCAGGCGAGACTACAGCCAACTTGGGAGCTCACACATACGGTATAGCGATTATCCTTGTGTACAGGGATGAGGACGGATTCTATCTTGTGCCCATCATGTAGGGTAAACCGATATTTGATGGTACCATCTTTACTGATCTGATGCTTGTCAAAGGTAATGCTATTCATCTCGAAGTGCGTCTTGAGCTTTTCGCGGAACTCTACCGATAGGTTGGTCATGAGATTAAAATCCGTCGCACCCTTTTTCCAGAGCCACTCATATACTTGCTTTGCACGGAAGGCTTTCTCACCTAGTGCCAGGATCTCAGTTTGTAAATCTTCGTGCGATAATAATCTTATATCCTTTTTCATTCTTTGTTTTTACTGTCCAAGCAAATCGTAACTGGGCCATCGTTGGTTAAAGCGACCTGCATATCTGCGCCAAATATACCAGTGGCGATTTCGGTCTGCGAGGCGATACCTAACTGCTTGACAAAAGTCTCGTACAAAGGTATGGCTATTTCAGGTCTTGCGGCACCTATATATGATGGTCTATTTCCTTTCTTGGTGCTGGCATGTAAAGTGAACTGGCTGATCACTAGATATCGACCACCAATATCCTGGCAAGATAGGTTCATAATACCTGCCTCATCGTTGAAGATGCGCATATTGGTAATTTTTCTGATCAACCAATCGATGTCCGCCTGGGCATCATCGGGTGCTATACCGAGGAGTATTAATAGACCTTGATCAATGGAACCGTTTATCTCCTTATTGATAGAAACTGAGGCATTAATTACACGCTGCAAGAGCACTTTCATAGTGTTAGTTATTGTTAATCCATGTTGATAGAAATGTGAATTTAAGATGCTTTATCCACATGCCCAATTTTAGTCCATTTTAAGGGTCAATCTAACCTAAAACAACTTGTTTTATATGTGATTAACTCCAAAGTTATCCATGTTTATTAAAGAAATTGCCGAAAAATAAATCGTTGCTACCACTTCCTCAAAAGTAATACACAATTGTTAATTAAATATATAATACATTGTTTTATAGCTCAATAGCCTTTGCTAAAATTGTGTACAAATATCGTCAACTTTCTATTTCTATATAATCCTAGGAGTTCACATTGTTTTTTCTCCACGTATTAACACCACTGATGGTAGTGATAGTTTTTTATCAATTATAGTTTAAAGAAAGATCATTACTCATTAGGGTTGGGGAAAACTGTGGAAAGAGGAACTTTTTATTTTGGATTGAAAGGTTCGAAGTATCTTTGCATCGCCGGCGGATTTTTGACGAAAGGATGATGGAGGGGCCTCAACTAAAATTGTCTGTGGGTATTTAAAAGAAGCGTACTTGAAAGAAGTGCTTCAGTGTCTTCGGTGTTTTGCAATCGGTAGAATGGCTTCAGTGCCTACGGTGGTAAATCTTTTTTTACGCATTCAGGGTGCGATCCTTTATCCACCGAAGTCACCATAAAATATAAAAAGAAAACTATAGAAATTGAATAGTGCAATTAAAGAAAAAAAAATACCGCGCATCGTTAGCCTTTGGCTTATCGCTGGATTGGTATTATTGTTTGTACAAGTTAACATTGGGGGGATAACTAGACTGACAGATTCAGGATTGTCGATCACCGAATGGGAAATCATCAAGGGGACACTTCCGCCGTTGAGTGCCGATGCCTGGGATACTGCTTTCGAAAAGTACAAAACACATGCGACCAAGAATTTTGAATCCATGCATGGAGCAGATATGACCATGTCAGCGTTCAAAGTGATTTACTTCTGGGAGTGGTTTCATCGTTTCTGGGCGAGAAGTATTGGATTCATCTTTTTGTTCCCTTTTTTATATTTCTTGGCAAAAGGCTACTTACCAACATGGTTGATCAAGCGTTTAGGTATAGTTGTTCTTTTCGCAGCACTTGCAGCTACATTTGGTATTATCATGGTGTATAGTGGATTTAACGATGATACGCGGACCTGGGTAAGTGCCTATAAGTTGCTTGGCCATCTAAGCATAGCCTGCCTTACTTTCGGATTTCTGTTTTGGACATGGCTAAAAGTGAAGTACCCCAATAGAAAGAAGAATAAGCTACTTTCTCCACTACGACCATTACTATTGTGGATAACTGTGGTTTTACTTGTACAGATTGGTTTTGGAGCACTGATGGCGGGAATGCGTGCTGGTTTAATTCACCCATATTTGTCTATGTTTATAGAAGGGAAACAGTTCTGGAGCCTGCTGTGGTCATCTGACTCAAGCCTTGTGGAAAACATTGTGGATTACGAACAATCTGCCTCTATCAAAGCTTGGGTACAAGTATGGCATCGTCTCACGGCATACTTATTAACGGGGTTAATCATCTGGTTTTTTGTCAAATCTAAGCAGTTTTACACTTATGCTCATATACGGTTTGGTTCCATAGGAATGCTGTTGACCTTACTTTTGCAAATAATGTTAGGAATTATGACAATTGTGAATAGTGTAGGTAAAATACCGCTAGTTTATGGAGTTATGCACCAAGCAGGAGCCTTGCTGCTATTGAGTTTCGTGCTGTTTTCCACATTTCATATAAACAGAGGTGTAAAACTGTAAGTTATCCACAAATGCGTTTAAAAACTGTTAGTTAATTTATTCGGAGCAATATAAAATGTGAATTTGGTGTAATAAATAATTAAATTTAGGTTCACTTATACACACACTAATATATGTCTTCAACAAAGGTTAATGAGGAGGGAGATTTTAAATTTCTAGAAGCGGGAGAGGGACCAGTATTATTATTGCTGCATGGTCTGTTTGGGACACTAAGTAATTTCGAAAGTATTATCAATCACTTTTCAGATCGATATAAAGTGGTAGTACCTATCCTACCAATATTCGAGATGCCGATAGGCGACGTTTCTTTGGATGGTTTACTGAAGTATGTGGAGCGTTTCGTAAAATTCAAGCACTATAAAAGTGCGCATGTTTTAGGTAATTCTCTGGGCGGACATATTGCTTTATTGTTTGGTTTAGCCAATCCTGATTTTGTGGATTCGATAACCTTGACGGGTAGTTCTGGACTTTTTGAAAATTCTATGGGATCGAGTTTTCCAAAGCGCGGAGATTATGAATTCATTAAGAAGAAAGCAGGCGAGACATTCTTTAATCCTGAAGTTGCTACAAAGGAATTGGTGGATGAGATATTTAATATAGTTAATGATCGTAACAAAGCTATTCGAGTTATATACACTGCCAAGTCTGCAATTCGTCATAACCTGAGTGACAAGTTGCACCAGCTCAAAGCACCAACCCTTCTTATTTGGGGTCAGCAAGATACCATTACGCCACCCTTCGTAGGAGAGAAGTTTGACGAACTGATCGAGAACTCTGAATTACATTTCTTGAATGAATGTGGACATGCTCCTATGATGGAGAAGCCAGCTGATTTCAATCGTATCTTAGAGGAGTTTTTACAGAGAAAGTAAAGGGTTATTTTGGGGCCTACCCATTCCTTTCATAAAACTGCGAAGGAGCAGTTTTCTTTCAGTCAGGGTCGCTACGATACATGGCTCGGTGTTCACCTCGGTGCTGCGCACTGTCGCTAAAAATCGCCACCATTCCTCATCGCTAGTCCGCAGGAAATTAGACGCTTAAATTTTTTAATAAGAACCTAATAACGGCAAAAAAGAAATATGATCGAGCTGTGGCGCGCTTGAATATTATATTAGGTGTTAGTTCAAAATCCAAAGAAAGACTAGAGCCTGACGGTACTTTTCTATTTATTGATTGATGAGTAGGAAGTAAGGCGCCATACTATTGGTTCCCCTGGTCCCATCACCGCAATTAGAATACGGATGGAAGAAAAGGAAATTAAGTATAAAGACCTTATCGATAATGTAAAAGTGTATGAGGTGGTTGACCACAAACGTAAACTCACGGTATATTTGGTTCGAAATCTTTCAGTAAAACTCAATAACACTGCACAGATATTGAATCAAAATTTGGAGATAAAATACCAATGTATTTTATACCTAGTAACTTATTTAAATAAAAAGCGCCCTTCTACATTTTAATGTAGAAGGGCGTTTCAATTCCAAAGGCTTGAAATCTTAAAATCTAAGGCCTCTTCTTTACTTCCCTCTTGCACGCCTATCTCGTTGCATTGGATTCTCTCCACCCCTCTTCTTCTCTTTAAATAATTCAAACCTATTGATCTCTTGCTTAGGTGGATAATAATTGTTTGATCTATCCGTATCAGCAGTTTCTAAAAAAGGATCGAGGACTATTTCACTTACTTCCTTATCCGTTACAAATACTTTAGTAACTTTTTCGTTCGTCAATTTCCAGATCTCTGCAGGGATTCTTTGTACCTCAGAGCTACCATCTTTAAATCTCATTTCTAAGATAATAGGCATCACTAATCCACCTTTATTTTCAAAAGTAATTTCGTAAAAGTTTTTTCCGGATCTTAAAAAATCTTTTTCCTCATCCGATAAAGATTTTATGTAATTATCGTACTCTTTCTTATCTAAAGAGTTGAAATCCAGCGGATTATAGTCAGTATAGAAGTCCTTTATTTTGCTATCGCGCTCATCTCTTGTCTGCTTTATCATTTTCTTATTTCGAGAAGTAGAAATATTTATTGGGCCTTCTGCCATCTCCTTCTTCTTTCGTGTATTTTCGATTTCAGGATTTTTGCTGTCCATCTTTATCCACTTCACATCAGACATAGAGATATCCACATGATCTGTAGTATAAAACCAGCCTCTCCAAAACCAATCTAAATCTACTGCAGAAGCATCTTCCATGGTACGGAAGAGATCAGCTGGCTCAGGAGATTTAAACATCCATCTATTAGAGTAAGTCTTGAATGCATGGTCAAACAACTCTCTTCCCATTACAGTTTCCCTTAAAATATTTAATGCAGTCGCAGGTTTTCCATAAGCGTTATTTCCAAACTGCCAGATAGATTCTGAGTTTGTCATGATGGGAGATATTCTGCTTTTATCTCCAGCCATATAATCTACTATCTTATGTGCTGCACCTCTGCGGGACGGGTAGTCTCTCTCCCACTGTTGTTCAGATAAATATTGTAAGAAAGTATTCAAGCCTTCGTCCATCCAAGTCCATTGTCGCTCATCACTGTTTACTATCATTGGAAAATAGTTGTGCCCAACTTCGTGAATGATTACCCCTATCATTCCATACTTTGTACGCGGAGTATAAGTGCCGTCTTCTTCAGGTCTTCCAAAGTTAAAGCAGATCATAGGATACTCCATTCCGATAGATTTGGCATTGATAGACCAAGCTACTGGATAAGGATACGGGAAGGTATAATGAGAATACCATTTGATTGTATGTGCGACCGCTTTGGTTGAGAATTGTTCCCAGATAGGATTTCCTTCTTTAGGGTACATGCTCATTGCTAACACAGTGCTTCCGTCGCTTTGTTTTACAGCCATTGCATCCCAAATAAATTTTCTAGACGATGCGAATGCAAAATCTCTCACATTTTCTGCTTCAAATTTCCAAGTCGCTTTACCGCTTGCTTTCTTCTGTTCTATCTTTTCGGCCTCTGATTGAGTTACGATAAATACAGGTTCTTCAAATTCATTTCTAGCTTCTTCAAAACGATCCCTTTGTTTTTGAGTAAGTACATCTTCTTCGTTTTGCAGTACCCCTGTGGCAGAAACGAGATGATCCGCTGGCACTGTAATCTCAACGTTGTAGTCGCCAAAAGTTAGGGTAAACTCTCCATTGCCCAAGAACTGTTTATTTTGCCAACCTTCATCATCATTATACGATACCATTCTTGGAAAGAACTGAGCGATGGTATATAGATAGTTATCTTCTTCTTCAAAATACTCATAGCCTGATCGCCCTCCTATTTCCATTCTATTATTGATATTGTACCACCACTTGATATCGAAGGCAAATTTATCACCAGGCGCTAAAGGAGAATCTAAATTGATTCTCATCATAGTCTTATTTATAGTATGCGATAAAGCCGAGCCATCTTCATTCTTGACATGGTCTATTTTAAATCCTCCATCAAAAGTATGGTCTAATCTTTTTAAGGATCTCAATGACATTTTATCTGAGATACTACTTGTCCTTACCTTATAGGTATCCGAATCTAAAGCTCTCATATTTTGGTCTAGTTGTAGCCAAAGGTATTCTAGTTTATCAGGAGAGTTATTGTAGTATGTAATAGTTTCCTCAGCGTATATTTTCTGGGTCTTATCATCTAACTCCAATTTGATGTCATAATCAGCCTTCTGCTGCCAGTATTGATGTCCTGGTGCTCCAGCTGCATTTCTGTAGACATTAGGTGTAGGCAGCTCCGTGTCTAATTGTCTAAACTTATTGGTGTTCGTATTTTGTGCCCCTATTCCAAAGGCAAGTAGCATTAATACTACAGTAATTATGTTTTTCATATATTAAATCTGAATTTGTACAAATATAATTAACTATTGGCTATAACTAATTTTATAGGCTATAAAAGGAGTCCATTATGATGGATAATTACACTAACCATACATTAAATAAAATTCTTATATATTAATTCGTTTTCTATGAAAACACGCTACTTATTGCTTGTGCTAGTCATTTGTAGCTGTACAAATTCTATTCCTTCTGAATTAGCAGAATTGAAATTGATTATAAGAAAAGACTTCTCTAAAGATTTAATTATTAAGGAACTCATTCCTTTAAGTTTAGGGATAAAACATTCATTTAGTTCTTACACCGCTGAAACAGAGAGGACCTTCTGGGAGAATCCTTTACCACCACCGCAAGTTATATTTCCTATTGAAAAATTGGAGATAGGTAGAAACTTATTTAGACAATTGATTAATAGCAACCAAATTGACTCTACTACATATGTAAATCTATTAGCTAAAATTGATAATCAATATGGCAATAAGCAAGAGCCGTCTCTAGATTGCTTGACGTGTAAAAGTCTGAGTAATGTGTTAAGCAACGAGGAGGTTGACTCATACCGTCGTTTTGCCCAGCCGATAATAATAGAGAATATTCTGATAGTATATACGGAGCATTATTCAAACATACAATCAGCAAAAGAGTTGGGCCTCATAGGTAGTGGTACTTATCTTATTTATAGAAGAGAAGATAGTGGATGGATCCTCATTAATAGGATTGTAAAATGGATCACTTAATTCATGGATCATAGAGTATAGAGA
>ENA-ORXT01005476-ORXT01005476.1-marine-metagenome-genome-assembly--contig:-NODE-5476-length-12432-cov-3.242736_pt1 | contig 12432 bp, 4 predicted proteins | sample MGYA00237868_ERZ511482 | MGnify/ENA metagenome assembly ERZ511482 | reverse complement strand
CCAAGTTTTGATATCGGATATGTGACTGAGCTGGATCCTGTTTGGAATAGTGACGCGCTGTCCGTCATTATGCACCCTGAGTCTATCATATTTGCAAATCCAATCGCGATTGCGGCCTGTACGGCAGATTGCGCTCAAACGATTGCAAGCCGTCCTGATAAGAACATGTTTTGGTGTAATGGCTGCATGAATAATATGTATCCGCTTAACGGGAATATAGAAGGAGAAGAAGTTTTGGCGAAAGGCGCGATGACGGTTGCGGGTAGGTTTTCGTTTAAGCTTCATAGGCAGCTGATAGCCTGGACAACGGCGGGCGAGGAAAATCTCTGTCATAAGTCTGTTCAGCCGCTCATGGACAAGCGTCAGTACCGCTATCAATTGACGCAGCCCAAAGCGATCACTGACGGGCCTGTGACCTGTCCGCCTTTAGGATTTCCGACAACGCCTTATGATACGCTCGGCGTGACCCGTCCGGTTGTGCGCGAAGATTTTGGCGTTTTGATTTGGGGAAAGAGGAATTGTTGTGCGCTTTAAATCTTTAAAGACGGCCGCTTTTTTGCTTGCGGGGTTTTGTGTGTTTGGCGCAGCCCCGAGTTTTGCGCAAGATTACGAGTCCCAAGAGCTGGTTGACCGCGCAAGAGAGCGCAAAGACGGTATCGAGATTGAAGATCTTAAGACAAATGATAAGCTGCTCGAAGAGGCGCGGGCCCGCGTCGAGGCTATGAAAATTCCGGATGTTGACTTGGAGAGGGCAGGGGATTTTTTCGGAGAGGATTTCAATGAGCAAGTTGAGTCCTATCGGGGTGAGCTGCCGAAAGATGTGCTTTATGTATTCGTCAGTTTTTCAATGGAAGACAGCCTGATTAAGTCTTATATTCAAGATGTGTCCAGGACGGGCGGTATCGTGGTTATTGGCGGGCTTCATAACAACAGTTTTAAAGAAACAGTCAGCAAAATAGAGGAGTTTGTGATTGTTAAAGACGGTGAGTATGCCGGCGGCGTAATGATTGACCCGAAAGCTTTTGAGACCTTTGCTGTGACCCGCGTGCCAACAATTATACTTGCGGAGACGCAGCTCGCGACCTGCTTGGACGCCGCCTGTTTGAGAGAAGTGCCAAAGCACGACCGTTTGATGGGGTCTGTTAGTTTAGAGTATGCGTTGAAGCTATTTGCGCGTGAAGGGGACATGAAGACTGCGGCTGCTGAAAAGCTAAAGGCCGTGTCTAAGTCGATATATTCGGCTTACGAGGAATAGATCATGGAAGGTCTGATTTTTCAATGGGACAAAGCTTGTGACGCGATGCCGTTATTGCGGCCTGTATCAAAGCTGTTCGCTATGCTGTCGGTTATTGTGTTGGTGTTTGTGATTTTGCCGTCAATTTTTATGCCGGAAAATGAACGCAGGCCAGATCCTTTAAGTCAGGGGAGTTATGATGCGAATAAAGCCAAATATGTGGAAACGTCTGTTTTAACGCGGCCGGCTGAAAGTCGTCATAATGTCGAGCCGGAGAGTATTATAGCCGTTGTAGACGGCCGTGATGATATTACTGATGAAGTCAAGCCTTCCAATATCGTTCGTCAGGTTTTTGAAGGTGGTATCGGCAGGCGCGCGTCTGAGTCTTCGAAAGAGGATGAGCCTTGGGACTATAGAACGGAAGTGGCTTATATTATTGAGACCGGTTTTGGCGAGAATACGTTTAAGATCAATACGGGTGTGTTCGTAGACACGCGCAATCTTCATAAGACGGGAAAGTATCTTCAGCATGTCACGGTGAAAGCGCCGACGAACGCATATACGGATTTGAAAAATCATCCGGTTACAGTTACAAAAATGCGTGACGTTGAAACGCAGTGCATATATTACTCTATGGAGATCTTCGGTAAGCGCAGGCTAGTGCTTGGCGGAGGAGATGGGAAGATAGAGGTGAGCTGTTGATGAGATATTCAGAGCTAAGAATTAAGGTCCGTCATAAAGGTAACAAAATTTATATTCCGCGTTATGTCGGGGGGTTGGTTTATGCCCCGTCTGCGTTGTCTGAATCGTCTGCTTTTTTACGCGGGCATGAGAAATTGGTGTTGGGGTGTTTGAGCCGGCCGTTTTATATCGATGAGCTTTTTTGCAAAGAGGGCGATACTCTTTTGAGTGCGGAGCTGCGTCACCAGAAGGTGATGCTACGCAAGGGACCTGTGCTTCGGCGATTACGTGTCGTTGATGACGGCCTGAGCGCGCCGCGTCACTATCTGTACTTCTATGTTCCCGTTAATGAGCTTGATGGCTCTGCGTGTGGATATGCTGAAATTCGCAATGTGCAATCCCTTTTTCATGTGCTGACGCGCTTATTCCCGGATATCAAGCTTGCCACGGACCTGATTTCAGAGTGATTTTAGGCCGCTTGGGCTTGCTTTCCATCAATATTTTGTTACAAACCTTTAGCCGATCGCTTTGTTAAAGTGCCTGCCAGGTTCGGCGTGTCTTTTTTGGGACGCTGATTATCAAGTTTTTGGTTCAAATATTATGTTGGCTTCTTTTAGCCACGAGCGCGTCAGCGCAAGTTATCGATCCTCCCGAGTTAGGAAGCGATACTGGAAACTCGTCTCCATTTACTGAAAATCCTTTTGGCGATATTGACCCGTCTCAGTTTGACGGAATGTATGATAATCCGGATTCGACAACTGTGTGTCCGGATCCGGCTCACTGTCAGTCTATGATAGACCTGCTGGGCGATTCCAATGACGCTCTGGATAATTTCGAAACGTCTTTGGACCTGGATGGTTTAACGGAGCGGGATGACCCTTTCTCGGTGATTGGCGACGCGCTTGGATCCGCTCCATATTGCGACGAGGCAACGGGTGATGTTGTTCAGGATAATGTTATCACCGAAACCTATAGCTGCTTTGATACGTTTGAGACGACTACGACGTCCGATAGCTGTTCGGTCCCGCTCGATGTCGATGTTGATGTAGATTATGAATATAGCTGTAGCGAAACGAATGAAGATGTCTGTACCGGAACCCGTGAATATTACGAGACATGGGAAGGGCAGGTCTATGTTGATTATGGGGATTATGATCAGAGCGATACGCCGTTAATAGACTTTAAACGGCATTTGGAGCAAAATCTTCCGAGTGGGTGCTGGGTCGATATTAATGAGAATGAATTTTACGAGGATAATGAAGTCCCCGTTATTTATTTCTGTGATTTTGAGGTTGAAGCTGGGGCGGCTGACTTCGCATATGATTTTGTTCTCCTACAGCACTTTGATTGTGAGAATGGTGATACTGGCAGCTCCGGATCGACGTGTGAGGCGTTTGATGGGAACCCAAACTGTGTTGAGGCCGGTGAGGAATATTGTGAAACAGAAGGCGGCTCGGTTTTTGAGTCCGTTAGTTGTGTTCCGGGTGGGCAATCCGTTGAGGGCTTAGAGTGTAAGCGTGAGCGCGTTCACGAGCTTGAAGTCATCTTCTCTTATGACTGCCAATATATTTATGATGACGAAAGCGGTGAGCTTTTACCGGATCCTAAATGTGCAGACTTGCTGGATGATGAAAGCTGCTCCCCTGGGGGTGATGAATGCGTTGAAAACGCAGATATGGAATTTGAGGATTTTGACTGTCAGGTCGGCGAAAGTCTGACTTATGAAGATGTTGATTGCGTGGCAGAGCGTTATGGTCTTGGTCTTCAGGAGTTCCTCTATAAGGGTTACGAGATTTTCGATGTCGGCAGTGCGTCATTCTCGGATGATGCGGCGAAGGTCTTGCTAGATGGTGATAGTTCTTGCCGCGAAGATGGCCGGACTTGTGTTGTTGAGGCGCCGGAGCTTAGCGAGGAAGAAGTTTGCCTCGAGGGGTATGAGCTTGTCGATACCTCCTACACTTGCGAGCTTCAGCGGGTGGTCGAAGTTGACGAGGATTATATTTACGGGACGCGCCGGGGTTGGAATGAGGCGTCTATGACTCATGTGGCGCTTGATAATGATAGGGCCATTTTAGAAGAGAGCTGTATTTCTCAAGGCGAGACGTGTGAGGTCGAGACGCCGCCGTCTTATGAGCAGCATACTTGTCTGCAAGGATATCGTTTTAATCAAAGCACGGAAACATGTGAGCTCGCGCGAGAAATCGTTGTTGATACCGATTACGGTTATGTGGGCAAAGAGGTCTATAACGAGGTCGTGGTGGATGCGCGTCTTGGCGGTCCTAGTGATCAGTGGTCAGAAAGCGTATTTGACTTATCCGGATGGTCTCAAGATGTGAATGGTGATCACATTGGTCAAAGAGGGCAGGTTACGGGCTGGCCGGCGACTTACTCTTCTGAGACCACGTTTACCCGCACCCAAGGGCCGAACGGTGCGTCTGTTGTTTCAGTTTTGGCGGGGCAGACGAATACGACAAATGGGGGTGGGGGCGCGTTGTCTAGCGAGGTGTCTGTAGACCCGACGAAGGGCTATGAGTTTTCAATTTATTTCAAGTTGGACGAGACGGATAAGCATCGGGTTTACTTTGGACTTGGGCGTGACGTCGTTAAGCAGGGCTGGACGGGAAATGATAATAATAACCCATATTTTGCCTATCCAGTCCCGGCGGCAAGTGCGGGGTTTGAGGCCGATGTTTGGTATAAAATTGTGGGTTATGTTTTGCCTGTCGGTCACGCCGTGGAATCAAAGCGCTACGGGGGCGTTTATGATACGCGGGATGGGTCTCGCATTGGCGGACCGGCTTTCCATTATATCTGGCGCAATGCGTCCGTTGATAGTACATGGCTTCGTTATTTCAATCATTACGGGGTGGAGAACCAAGGGCAATTTACGCATTTTTATAATCCAGAATTGCGCGAGATAAATATTGGCGCTGTGATCGGCCCGGACGATAATTTATCCTATAACGCCAATGCTGACGGACATACGAGCGGATTTGTAAAAGACGCGGCCTTTGACGCGGCTGAAAACGCCTCTTGTGATACTTTGTCTCGAGAATGTACGCTTGCTTACGAGACGCAATATGAAAATCTGACCTGTCTTGATGGGTATGATTATGATGACGAGTTGGTCACGATCGAGCGTCAGCGCGTCATCGATTACGATATTGATTATCTCTATAAAGGCTATTCCAATTACGTCACTAATACGGGCTTTGTTGATACGGCAGAGCTGGATACGTTGCAGGCAACATCGACCTGTTCGCTTACAAATGAGGTTTGCACAATTCCAGGCGACGGCGTCTTTAGTACCTATACGTGCCGTGAGGGTTATACTGAAATCTTTAATGAGTTTGAGTGTGATGTTCCGCTCTTGGTTTCGACGGATTCAGATTATGTTTATCAGGCCAGTGAAACTTTTAATATCGATAGATATCTTCCGGAGAGTGAGCTTATCGCGCTTAGGAATTCAAACGTTTGCACAATGCAGGACCGTTTCTGTACGGTTGATAGTCCCGGGGTCTTTGAAGCTTATGCCTGTAATGTTGGATATGAGCGGACGTATGAAAATAAGTCCTTCCGGCGTCTCGGGCAAGCCGTCTTCGATACGGATTATTATTATGAGGGAACGCGGACTTGGGAGGGGGTTAAATCCGCGAAGCTGATAGCGCTTGAAAATGATAGTGAGTGCGCGTTTGAGGGGACGGTTTGTTCTCAAGAAACTGCGCCGAGCTATTCTTACCACACTTGCCGTCAGGGGTATCAGGATAATAAGTCCAATATGACGTGTCAGCGTAACCGCATTATTGAGGTTGATGAAGATTATACCTATACGGTTGATCGTGTTTGGAGCGTCTCTCAAAACACTTGGACGGGAGCATCCGACTGGAATAGAGCGCGCTCTTCGACGGCAACCGCGGCGCAATGCGTCAAACAAAGTGAAATATGTTCATCTGACAGCCCGGGCGTGTTCTCGGAGCATAGTTGTCAGCAAGGTTATCGGATTGATGATGGGTCGAGGACTTGTAACAAGGAGCTCAGCTTCACGACTGAGACAGATTATCGTTACACGGCGTATGAAAATTGGAACGGCTCAAGCTACGTCAAAGATACAACCCTAACTAAGATTAACCAGCAAAAGAATACCAAATCTTGTACGCGTAATAGCGTCACGAATGAGGTCCCGCTTACGACCGCGCAGCGGACGTCGAAATATCAGTGTCTTCAAGGTTCAATAACTTATAGTGATAGTTCTACATGTGAGCCAGTTCTCGAGCTGGACTGGTACTGGAAAAAATATTGGATTATGTACGCGTTTAGCGGGGATGATGATCCTTCTATTATGGAAGGGACATGTACATATTTATATTCCCAAAGCGTTGAAGAGGATTATGACGAGGAGTGGTATAGGTGTCCGGAGGGTTATAATGAGGCTGGGCAATATTCTCACGACCAACATATTCGTACCACTAAAACGACTTGGAATTATTCATCCTGCCAGTCCCAAATTAATGCGGGCCTGACGCAAACCGGCGAGATCTGTATCGAGGGCGCCAGTACGAAGTCGATAAACGCGTCTGGTCAAACGCTTACGCATTATGAAACCTGTTGGAAAAAACGCCGCACTTACGGGACGAGCGTTACGAAAACAGTCAATAGCTGTTCTCCGCCTTCGGGTTTCGCGTATAAGAGACAGACGACCTATACAGGGTCTCCGGCGCTCGGAACGAGCCGTAATCTTAAAAAGCGTGAATATGAGAAAGTTGAAAGCCTCGCAAATGCGGGTAACATCGTTTCGGATTATGTATGTTTGACAGGGTATTGGAAGCCGTCGAGCGGCGCGAATAAAAACTATTCGTGTAGTCCGCCTTCGGGGTCTTCGATGAAGTCTAATATTTGCGCCTGGAACGATGCGGCCGGAACGTGCCGGCTGTATGCGAGAAGCTACACGGTTCCAAATCCTGGACCCACTGCGGGTTATAATCGTCATAAAGAAGTCTGGACATGTGACCAGCAGGTTACTGGCTCCGGCGTCAGCTCCCCTCAGTTGCTTCGGACTCGTAAGGCTTGGACCTTCGGGGCGTTGACCTGCAATGTGCCAGTCAGTAATTTCAACCAGGGCTGCACTTTGACGTCTTCGGCTTATGTGGGGCCAAGTACAGCTAAGACTGTGGATGGTTTAACGATCACCCGTCAGTGGGATTATCAGTATAATTACTCGTGTAAAAACCGGGTCGATATAAATACCTGCGCGCCGCTTTTAGCGTTTAATGAGAGCGGGGAGAGCGCAACCGATTTTGCAAGCGTTGATAGTCCTGTAGATCTTAGCAAGGTTACGAAATATGCCTCATTAGAGCTTGGCGACAAATTTAAGGCCCTGAATAATGTCGCATCGCCGTTTTCTCCGGAGACGTCTTTCGGGTCTTCCGGTATCGGGTCGCAAAGCCCGCCTCCTGTTCAATATGCAGCTGTTGGGGATTGGACGTTTGAGGGTCAAACCTGCATTAATTATGAGGGGTCTACCTGTACGCTTTGGGAGAAGGATTATAGCCGGGAAGAGAACGATGCGTCTGGCGGCTGTCATGTTCAAGAAGAGGTCTATAAATGTGAGAATGCCGTTTCTGGTATGGGAACGGCGACGATTACGCGCGATATCGTTTCGGATAAATGGGAGTGGCCGAGTGCGGATTGCCAAGCGAAATTGGCGCAGCATGATAGCTGTCGTTATCTAGGCCAAGCTTATGATATGAGCACGGCCGCAACGAAGGTGATTAACGGCAAATCGGTCTACAAAAGCACGTGGGTTTTGGACCGGAATTATGAATGTACTGACCGCGTTGAGACAAATACTTGCGCGCCGCCAAGCGGGTCCGTTGTTGACGATGTAACCTGTGTTTGGAGTGACAGTAACGGGGTGTGCCGTCTTTCGGATTATGTTTACAGCAAGCTTCTTCCGGATCCGACTGATGGATGCTCTGAATATACCGATACCTATCTATGTGAGCGCAGAACGCACGGCGCTCAAGTTGGGACGTATAAGCACTTCTCAAGACTGACATATCCGACGTCTGCGGAAAACCTGGCCGCAAGGTCAGATCCTCAATGTGTTCGATTGGCCGGGGGCTATGGCGGCGGCCGCGCAACCCGTATTATTGACGGTATCGAATCGACGCCGGTTGGTGTTCAGCAATGGCATTATGATGAGAATTTCAGATGTCATGAAGATGAGCAAATCGATACTTGTAACGTTCCCGATAACTCGACGCTCGTAAGCGAGGTTTGTCTGTCCGAGCTTATTACAGGCGAATGTAGTCTTTACAGAGAAAACTATTCTGTTGAGCTTCCTGATCCGTCTGGCGGCTGTCTGGAATGGACTGAGGAATATCTCTGTGAGAGTCAGGTGGCGAATGCCGGGTCTCCGATTGCCGTGCCAGTTGAAGAGTCGGGCAGCGAGAGAGATTTAAGTCAATGTGCGTCGCTGATTAATGAATTTCCGGTTATCAGCGGCTCTGGCAAAGCGTCAGTGCATAACTTTGATTTTGATAATCCCGTAGAGTCCTCGTGGATTAAGATACAAAATAATACCTATCTACATCTCGGCGAAGTGAATATTTGGGGTCGGGATAGTGGAGGAACCCTTCGCAACATCACGTCTCGCCATAGAGACGGATTGGTAGCCTCCCAAGGCTCTACGCATTATGCAGGCCGTTTCCCTGCTGACAGCGCTGTAGACGGCAATACGGGGACTTTTAACCATACTTCTGCCGGCTCGTCGGCTTGGCTGAAGATATCTTTCCCTGCGGGCTATAAATTGACGCGTGTTCAGTTGGTTAATCGTCATAATTATGATGGCGGCCGTTTGAATGGTTCTGTTGTGTCTTACGAGAAAAATGGAAGCCTGTGTGAGCCTTTGGCGCAGACCTGTATTGAGGGCGCAGAGACCCGTCTTATCAACGGAGCGCAAATTACCAAGTCGTGCTGGAAATGGGAATACTCCTACGAGTGCGCTAACCGGACAGACGTCAATACTTGTGAACCGGAAGAGACGGCGGTTCTGGATGATCAGACGTGTGAATTTACGGATAGAGACGGTAACTGCACGTTGTCTGAATATGTGTATCTGAATGAGGAGCATGACCCGTCAGGCGGTTGTGATCAGAAAGAGTTTACTTACGAATGTGCGGACCAAGTCTCGGGCTTAACCCACTTTGATACTGATGTTGCGATCACGAGAGAATATTGGGATGTTCAACCTTATTATGACATGACCGCGGAGTGGCAGCGATGCACCTATGTCGCTGGTAGCGTAACCGTAGATCCTGCGGAGGTTAGGGATTATGGTCCGTTGACGTTGAATCGTAGATGGGCCGCGCAGTGGACGTATGATTGTTATAACCGTGAGCTCGTAAACACTTGCGATTTTGCGGAAGGGTCTACTCTGGTTTCTGAAACGTGCGCGGATGAGTATAATGGGGCCTGTGTTCTTGAAGAGCATACTTACAGTGTGCCCATTCCGAACCAAGCAAATGGTTGCGCCGAATATTCTACGAATTTCAAATGCGAGAATGAGCTTAGTGATGAATTCGTCACTTATACGGAATTCAAAGAGGTGGAATCCGAGAAGTATAATCAAGATGCCTGTATTGCGCTTGAAAATAGCTTCGAGGCGTGTCGGCGCACGAACGTCACTTGTGTTGAGCCAGGGGAGACAAGAGTAATTGACGGTATGACTTTGACGCGCTCGTGTTGGAAGCAAGAATACGAGTATGAGTGCGATACTAAAGAAGAATTTGATACCTGCGTTATTCCGCCTGAAGCTAAAAATGTTGAAGCGAATTGTGTTTGGTCGGATGTTACGGGAACGTGCCGGCTATTTGAGAATACTTACGATATCTTGCTTCCGGATCCCACGGGCGGTTGCACGACTTATGTAGAGCCATTTAGGTGTGAAGAGTCTATCGCGGGTTTACCTGTCATGGACACAATTAAGCATGTCGAGCGCGAATACTTTGACAGTTCCGATTGTGAGCGCGAAGACGATAATTCCGTATGTTCTGCGTCTCATGAATGCTCAGAAGGCGCGGAAACCCGCACAATTGATGGTTTGGAAGTAACCCGTAGTTGTTGGGCCCAGGAGCGGTCGAATAGCTGTTTGCGGCGTGACGATTATGATGAATGCCGTCCCTTCGCAGAATATGGTGAGCCTGTTTCGGAATGTGCTTGGGAAGATGACAATGACGTTTGTCGGCTTTTCAGTAATACCTATTCTATCCCGGTAGATGATGGTTCGGGTGGATGTCATTCTTGGGAGAATACTTATTGGTGTGGTAGCGAGATTGCTGATTTAGATCATGAAGAGCATGTGATTTCAGTCTCATCTACGCTCTATGACAATGATGCGTGTAATACGATATCTCAGCAAGAGGGCGCTCATAGAACGGGCGAAACCTGTACGGACCCATCTAACGGTCCGCGCGCGCCGCCTATTGTGCGTCATAGAGAATCCAATATTGAGTTCGTTATTTCGGAAGATACGGTTGTAGAGGCTGTCGATGCGGAATGCTGGTCTGAGACCCGAGATTTTATAATCGAGACTGCGACGGTTGTGAATACGTGTACCGGTCAGGTGATAAATACGTGTGCGCTTGAAAATAGTAGCTGTGCGCAGACGTCTCAGATTACGGGGAATTGTTCGCTTCAAGATTTGTCTTATAGCTGTGAGATTGAAGGCTCTGATTATTGTGAGGTACAAGAAAATACGTTTAATTGTGTTGGGCCGGCTACGGCGTCGTCTTCACAGCTGACCAATTTGAACGGCGGCCTCGCCCAATATGAGCCGAGCGAGATTACTGCAAATGTTGTCCGTACTTATTTTGATAATTCGGCCTGCTCTCAGGCGACGGCCTTTGGTAGCTGCACGGTTGTCTCAACGCAGTGTTCGGATAGGAGCGAGGGTGTTCCGAGAGGCGTAGAACGCGCTCAGGATGATTACTTCCAGCAATTCGTGGGCTATGCACCCGATCAGCTTGAAACGTGTTGGGAGCAAACTCGGACGTGGGATTGCGGTATTCCAGACGATATTCAATATTGCGACTCTTCGGTCGATAGTTGTGAGCTCTCTTCAACAAATTGTATTCATGAGGACGACAACGGCGCGTGTCTAATGAATGTGAATAGTTACAGCTGCGATACGGGTGCTCAAGGTGAGTGTTCCGAGACTGGCCAAGACTATGTGTGTGATGAGCCAGTCGAGGGTGAAACGGCGACGGGCATAACGAATACCGAAGTTACATCGGAATATGATCTCTCGGAATGCGTCGAGGCGGATAATGAATCGACGTTCTGTGAAGAGCCGGAGTCGGTCTGTGTTCAGCCTGGTGAGGTTCGCGACATTGAAGTCGGAGAAGAAGGACAGACCTTTACCGTGCCTGTCGAAGCGGATTGCTGGGAGTATGAGAATACTTATCAGTGCACGGAAGTCGGCGATCAGTATAACGATTGCGCGCCTGAGGAAAATTGCGAGTTGTCAGGGTCTACATGTCTGAGTGAAGATTTGGACGGTAACTGCACGACCACTGAGTATACTTATGAGTGTACGTCTATTGAGACTCAGGTATTGCAGGAGGGGACCCAGGGAACGTGCGAGGAAGGCGATATTGTCAGAGATGCGCCTAATGCGCCTAATACATCTACCGGTCCTCTTGCTGCGCTTCTAGGCGTTGCGCAGGCCGATAGAGAGACGGGCCAGAGTGAAGGCTTTAATATCTTTGAGGGCACTCACAAGACGTGCAGACGCAACATTGCCGGAACGCTTAACTGTTGCCAGAACAGCGGCATATTACTCGGGATAGGTTTGGCAAGCTGTAAAGATAGCGAGCGGGAGCTTGCGGTTCAAAAAGAAGAAAATCGGTGTGTCGATGTCGGCCGCTATTGTTCTAACAAAGTCTTCCCCGGGATCTGCACGCAAAGAAAAACATCATATTGCTGCTTTGAGGCCGAGATTGGTAGAATTATTGCCGAGGCGGGGCGCTCTCAACTTGGTCGGGATTGGGGGTCAGCTAAGAACCCGGACTGCGGAGGCTTTAGCGTCCAAGAGTTCCAACAGCTGGATCTCGACCAAGTGGATTTCTCATCGGTTTCTTCCGATTTGATGAACAGCTTATCGGGTCAAGATTTAAGCCAGTATGAGAATGATTTCGGCAATCAAATGGATAATTTATTGAATGGAGGGCAGTGATGCTTTTTAAGAAAATTGGATTGAGTACTATTGGGTTTGCTTTCTTGTCAGCGTGGTCGGCGCAAGCTTTCGCTCAGGACGCAAATTTTTATTGTGATGATCGTGAGCTTGGAGACCAGTTTTACTGCGTAGAGCCTGTTCCGGAAGAACAGCCGATAGCGGAACCTTCCGCGCCGCCACCTACGCCTGCGGCGCAGCTTGATGAGCAACAAGAAATTATCAAGGATTTCGACGTCTTTAAAGAAGAGATCAATAAGGCCAGGGCGGTCGCAGTTTTTACCGG
>ENA-ORXT01005475-ORXT01005475.1-marine-metagenome-genome-assembly--contig:-NODE-5475-length-12432-cov-7.874545_pt1 | contig 12432 bp, 15 predicted proteins | sample MGYA00237868_ERZ511482 | MGnify/ENA metagenome assembly ERZ511482 | reverse complement strand
CGGCAGGGGGGGCCACGGCGTGGGAGGGAGTCTGGGGGGTGCGCGCGCCCGTGGGCCCCGGGCCAGCCAGTTCAGCAGGGCGGAAACGCCTCGGTCCCCCCCCCCCCCCCCCCCCCCCCCCCCGCCCCCCCCCCCCCCCCCGCCCCCCCCCCCCCCCCTCACGCCCCTCACAGTCACGCCCCCCGCAGCAGGGCACCGCCCCCCCGCCGGTTGGCCGCACAAGAGGCGTCGTCAGCGGCGTCCAGAAGGGGCCACGCGTTGGAGCCGCTTGGCGGGGGCGGTGCTCGCGATTCAAGGCCCAAAGTAGCCCACGCGCGCTCGCGCCGTGCAGCGCGTGCATCTCCCGCGACGAGGCGCCGCCCACACCCTTACAGAGCGGTTGGGAGCGTGCCGAAGTCGCTTGTTTCGAAACGAGGTGGTGGATTCCTCACTGGGTGCTTCGGAAAGGTACAGTACGTGCCGGCACGTGCCCACGTCCGGGGCCCCGCTGAGGCCACGCTGGAGGCGGTGACCGGGCCTGCGCCACTCACATCCAGCGTTGATGGCCGTCGTCTTCGCGAGCACTTGGTTGGACGCGCGTGTGAATTGTGGCAGGCTACTTTTTGAAGCGGTCGCTCGACGAGCGTGTGTGGCGGGCTGCAGCCCGCCGTGTGGACGCGAGACCGCGGTCGCGTGCGCGGCAGGCGCGCGGCAACCGCGGCCGCTTCCCCTTCGCGGACGCCGTCGCGGGCGAGCGGGTCGGCACGGCGGGGCCGCCCCGCTGCGCCCACCGTGTGGGCGGGCGTTGGCAGTGTCGGCAATCAGCAGGGCTTCATGCTGCAGGCGCCCGGCTCATCATCCGCATGTTGCGTGGACGGCGGGATCTGCGCTGCCACCCCATCAAGAACGCTGCTCGGCGGCTGCCCCGTCCTCGCCCGGGGTCGTCCCGCCGTCCGCGGGATTCCTCCCCCCCGTGCAGCGCCCACGGTGACGGGTGGCGCGCAGGGGGGTGGACGCTGCGCCCATGGCCAAACGCCGTTGCTGGGGGGGCGCCCGCGTTCCTCGCCGCACGCCAACGCCGCCGCGTTTGCGACCGCGAGCGGCGGTCGGTGGCCAGGCTGCGGGTGGCGGCGGTTGCTGCCTGGGTGACACGACGGGCGGCGGGTGTCACAGGCGGGAGCGCCACCGTCATCATCGAAACCACCGCCTGCCGAAATGAGTGGCTCCAAAACCACCGTTAGACCCAGCCACGACGCCGCGGGCGCGCACCACATTGTCCTTCAAGGTGCGACCCTTGCCCCTGTACCTCATCAGCGGCGACTATCGCCTCCCCCATCGCGCGCGCAAAGGCACTCTCCAGCCTGCAGGACGACGACGGACTGAACCAAACGACGGCTGTGTGGGTGGTGCACCCGCGCTCGGCGGCGGCGGAGCAGAGGAAACGTCCCGAACAACGCGCACTACAGAGAGAAACCATGCCACCTCAACGGCGGCGCCCCCATCCACTGCTAGAGTGCACGAAGCAGGCCGACGCCCCGCATTGTGCACGCCACTGTGTGCCGCGGCCGTCGCCGCCACGGGGGCAAGCTGCTCGGACTGAGATGCATCGCTCGGGAGGACCTTGGGACACACGTCAGGGCGCACCAGGGCAGATTCGTGGCCAATGCCGCGGCACTCGCGGGGTTGCTACGGGAGCCACCGTGCGGTTCCCTTCCGAGGTGGGCCTGTGGTCCGGCCACAAGCGATCAAGTCGGTGTACAGTCTATCCTCGATGATGGCCCACCCCTACGGCACGAATTGCACCTGCCAGCACTATTGCCACAGCCAGTGCTGAAGGCTACTTCATCAACAATCGTGACCAGAAGCTGCCCTCCTGATGCGATCAATGCAGGTCGGTCTCTGAAATGGTGCTCAGAGCCTTGCGCGACGTGAGAATGTGCCTTGATCGCCTCTCTGGGGGCGATCGTCGGTCGACTCGTTAAAGGCCCACCTGGGCCTATACCGGGTGTGACAAGGTCGGGGATTGACTGTATGGGTCGCGAGTCTCCCATTCCAGTCCGTGCAGGCCACTTTTATTCATATTGAGCTGAATCAGCTGTCTCTTGTAACGAGAACGCGCTGTACTGACGATCATTTCATGTCACATTAAATCCTCTTCTTGCATGTGGTTCCATAGTTTGATTCCAGTGGCCACTGCCACTCAGAATGATTGAATCGCATAAATAGGTCCGCCATGAAAGCCCGATATGTAAAATCGTCGTTGATTGAAAGCATAGACAGGAGAGCATTGGCAAGTAGGGCGTGGGTCCTAAATGTGGGTAGAATGTGGGTCGCCGACCCACGTCGGGTATACCCACATCTTACCCACATTCAGCGTCGGCAAGTGCCCAAATACCGGTTGAGACGATTTAAGATCTCCATATCTGCTGCGACGGCACGACAGCCACCTCCGTGCAATCGCCGTCTTTCATCTGACCTGGCCTCCACCACAAGCACGACCACCCCACCCCCTCGAGCACCCTAGTCACCGGCACCTCACTCCGCCATCAACTCCACATCACCCAACCCTGCTCTATCTCATGCCATGGTGACCCAGAAGGACAGGGCCATCGGTGTCTTGCGTCGCCGACGGGCGCGCCTGCGTCGGATGGTGCGCGCTCACTGTGTACATGACCACGACCTCTTCGACATGCATCACGCCGCGCGGGTGTATCTGCAAGTGGGGGCTCTCATTCGGCGGTCTGCGTCTCGAGCCAGTTGCGTTGGAGAAGCGTCGTTCAACGTAAACGTGTTTTCTTCCCTAGTGTCCATCATACTGCTCCCGAGGCTCAAATGAGCCTCAGATGAGGCTCAAATGAGGCTCCCTCTCATATGGCCTGGAAATGCGGCCTTTTTGGGGTGTCTGGGGCACCCCCTCCGAGTTTTCATCGTACACAGCCGCCGAGTTCGCCCATAGGTAAGTGGTCTGCGCTGAGTCCAGATCTATTCTCAGAAAGAGCAGCCGAGGCCGGAACCTGGTCACAGAGAGGCATAAAAAATAGGCTCAAATGAGCCTGAGAGGCTCAAATGAGGCGGTCAGTAGAATGGACACTAGAGTCGCTCTCCACCTTTCGCTTTTTACCTTCCGATGTGGGCCGGCTGGCCGCAACTCTCCTCCTGGACGCGGTTCTTCCACTGCGGCGGTACCGGGTGGACGCTACAGAGTGCCTTGCAATTGTGCTGCGGCGCCTTGCCTCTCCTGCACGTGGGGACGACCTGAAGGTGATATTCGACGTCTGCCGCTCCTCGCTCAGCGAGAATTTTGCCGTACGGTGGACCGCTTGATGACCAAGTGGGAGCATCTATTGACAAGGTGGCGCGGCGAGTGTCTGGCTGAGCGAGCGGCGGTGTACGCGGACGCCATTTGTAGGCAGAAAGCGCCGCTGCAAACCTGTGTTGGCTTTATTGACGGTACTGCCATTCACGTCGCTCGCCAAGGTGGAGGGCTCCAGTGCGTGTGCTACTCGGGGCACAAGAGGCGACATGTCCTTAAGTTCCAGAGCGTTACAGCCCCTGATGGGTTGGTCTTCCACAAGTACGATCCGCATGAGGGGCGGCGTCACGACATGGTGCTGTACTATGAGTCCGGGCTGGACGACGACTTGCGGCAGACTCTCCTCATCGACGGTGTTCAACATTGCCTACATGGCGACTCGGCGTATGTTCTCCGTGCTTGGATGCAGACGGGTCATTGGAACAGGCCGGACCGAACTGCGGCGGAACCGGCATTCGACCTCTTTAAAACCGCGTCCGCGAGACGGTGGAGTGGGGCTACAAGGATATTGAACAATACTTCAACACACTCGACTTCCAGAGGAAGCTCACGATACGGGAGACGGCGGTAGGCAAGCAGTACCTTTATGTAGTACCACGATCAGGGGCGGTACCTCAGGAGGAGGGAAGTAACGGCCGTCCGGGCCGCTCGCGCGACACCCGCTATGGGACTCGAGGTCCGGCAAGTCGGGCCGATCGAAATGCCAAGACATGAAGACAAAGTTTACTTGCCGGCGACGACGGTGCCTCCTACCGTTGTCGCCCTTCGTCCTAAAAGGGCGGAAACCGCTGCGCGGGGACCGGGGCCACTAGTTGGCCCGGTCCCGCGCTGCCAAATACCTACGATGTAGATAATTCCCTCCAATGCATGACACTACCCAGTCTGGATTAACCCGCCCCGCTGTCAGCACACGACTATCCGACAAGCTCACCCGGACAGGTGCGCTGCAGGCGTTCACAAGCCGCAGCGGAACGCCACAAAGGCGACACACCACCGGTCACCCGGCTCCAGCGCCCACAGCTACGAGTACAACGCCCCAGGCGTAGTACTACACTTTATGGTGCGCTACTGTGCAACATCCGGTCGTGCCTGTACGGCAACCAGACCGCATCTTACTTCGGTCGTGACGCACCATCTTTGGAGCGATACCTGTCTGATTGATCTCGTATGTCTGCTCCCTTATATACCAATAAACATACTCACCAGCGCCGTGAGTAGAAGTGAATAGAGTACGACGGGAGTCAGCAAGCGAAGCCGGTGGAAAGCATTACCATGCACGCTTGCTCATGGCGACGTCACCTGTCCCAGAGCTGACTTCATCAGCCTTTGAATACTGCCTGAACAACCCCGTGAACCACGAGGAATGACTAAGAGGGCCGTTGCAATGAGAATACTCCTTGCCGTAATCAGGAGCCCCGTTGCGATTCCCACAGGTGGGATTCTGCGCCTGAGATCAACGGATCCAGGGGGAGATGAAATTGCTTTATTCCGTACAGTTTAAGTCTCGTTGCATTAGCAATACTCTTCCAACAAGTCTGGTGTTTGTACATATGCCAGGGTCGGATTCAAACCGACGGTCTCCGAGTGGCCAACGATTCGCTGAACCACTTCATGCGCGGGGCAAAATTTCTTTGCACCAAATTGACAGCCGACGCACACACGGACCAAATCGCGTCGTCTGCGCGGCTGTTGGCACCAAGAGCTGGCAATCAAAAGGCCAGCATGCATGTATTTCTCTCACCATCTACTTCGTCAACCGTTCCCTGATACGAGCTAACGCTAGGTTAGTTTGCCGTGCCACGGCGGCGTCCACGGCGCTCCGGGTTTCTTGCGCAACCCGAGAACGACTCTCCTTCCCACGCCGAAATTGTGGCTCTGCCAGCACCGCCTCATAATGGGCAAGCTGCGTTTCACACAGCGCCAGCTCCCTCGCGGCCATGTCCTGCTTGCGCTTGACGCTCCTCTCCAGCAATGCCGCAAACTCAGCTTCATCGAAGTCCTCTGGGCGTCCACGACGACGCGTGGGGGAAGGCTCCATCAGGCCGCCGTCGCCGCTTCCGTTAGATGTGGTCAAAGTCGAGGCACTCATGACCTGGTTCCTCGTCGCCATGGCCAAACGGCGGAAGTTTTTACCATTCTTGACCAACTCCTCCTCGTCCGTCGTGCGCTCCTTCCGCTTGGCCGCTGTACGTTCGTTCAACCCATTCATCTGCTTCACCACGTCGACCAGCAGCAGCTCCATTGGCGTAATGACCTCTGAAGTCCTGGTCTTGGTCGCGCGCATCTTGTGCAACGCCTCAAGCAACACGGGGAGGAGTTGAAAACGGTCCTTGGCGTGCTTGTGGTCGGTCTCGGTTGGTGCCTGCGGCTTGGCGCTAGAGTTGTCGCTCACGACTTCGAACCGCTCTGTCATCTTTCCCCAGGGGTACATGTGCGCTTTAGCCACGACGACCTCATTCAGCAGAAGGTACTCTTCCTCGTCCGTTCACCGACAGCGGACCACCTTACGTCGGTCGGTTGACGTCGCCCCAGGAGCGGATCTGGGAGAAGTCAAGTGGTGGGTGGGGGAAGCCGCAGCCGGGTCTATGGCAAGCCTGGCGGCGGGCAACAGAATCCGGGCAGCTGTGGGAGCACTGAGAGTGCTGGGTGGAGCGGCATTGGTAGGCATCGGGGAAGGGGGGGGGGGTGACGGCGTTGGGTGAGCCATGGTGGCAGTTGGCGACGGCAGGGTGTACTGCGAACGGTGCTCCGTCGTCTTGCCCCACGAAATTTATGCGCGCGAGCGCCCAGATCGGCTGGGACAAGCCCTAGCTGCGCGACTGGAGCCACGTGTGCTGCCACGGCTGCCTGTACCGACCGGTATTTGGCGTGGGTAAGATGACCCCTATACCCACAAATGGGTTTCATTAGTTGGTAGCAGCTGTAACGTGGAATGTAACATGTCCCCGACCCACGCCAGCGACCCACTTTTGACTGGCCGACGCTCTCTACTGATCGTCGGGAAAGTGTATCACTGTACTTGGGCGTACTGATTACAACAGCGCATCGCATTTCAGATTGAGGTGAAATGGGCCCAGTACACATAACCGCGGGGTTTCTTGCCTCGTTTCCCCACAGTGATCTTCCAAACTAGCACACTAGCGATTATTCACGTTTACATGTACGGTGACACCGGCCAACGATGCGTCTCGGAGGCGTGGTGGTTTTCATACACCCCCCCGTCACGGGCTCTGTGGGAGCCCTGTCAAGACGGAATGCAAATGCACAGGACTTAAAGTGTAGCCGACCATTCCATTGAAACGTACCGCGCGACGACAACGGTAAGTGCCTCGCAGAGACGCGTCCTGTTGAGTTTGTCGGCGCTACGCTTTGGGCCAGCCGGCAGTCGTCCTGGAGGATTGCTGACACTGTGTCCGGGCTTTGTTTTTCATATGCTTTAGCCCTACTGCCCACAACCACATACATTGCGAGACTACCAGTACTGAAGGCATGCGTACACCTGCGCACCACCCAGGACGCCAAGAAGACTGGCAACAAGCAGGAAAAAAGAAGAAACAATCAGAGCGGACGGCAGAGAGCCAAGACGAGACACGAACACGATAAAAAGCAGGCCACCCAAGCCACCACCAACACGAGAAATAACATGACGCCAGGCAGCTGATCACAATGACGAATGACAAGCAGAAGTGAGGCGATCACGATATCCAAAGCAGGCTCGAGGGAAGAACGGAAAACGAGAATCGGTCAGCGTTCTCTCTGTTGGCAGCGCGCGGTAGTCTAACGAAGTGATCCACACGAGCGCGGGCAGTTTATCGTAGTCTCGTCAGTCACTGACGCACAAACAGAAGTAAAACGCGCGACAGAGGCGCGATGCTTTCGACGGACAGGTGCCGACCACCACCCACACAGTGCACTGCATCGTTCATGTCGAGAGATCTCATGCGCGCGCGTGCCTGGAAGCTATAAGAGTAGCGCCACGGAGCCCCTGGGCGAGTCGGTGACGAGAGAGGCGGGAGAGGGCGCGGGAGAGGAAGACGGTTGGTGCGATTGCACAACCGCATGCCACGAGGGCCGTCATGTTCCGTCTTTGTTATCGGCGCGTCCTCGCGAAGGTCGTGCCCGTGGACCAGGCTTCCGGTGGCCTCGATTCACAGCGTCGAACTGCCACGTAACTGGCCTGGGATCACCCCTCGCGAGTAGGAGCCTCTGCGGGAGACTGAACGGGACGCGATTCGCTCGAAGTCTGCAAAATGATGTGTCCGTGCGGCCGTGTCGAGCCACCGAGAATCAACCCAGGCAGAAAGACGGCATGACATATGTATTGGCTCGGACCACCTCAGCGGACAGCGTGTGAGCCCGTGTCATTTGGCACATCCCAGAACAACGTTCGTGCTTCAGCACGTCTTGTTAGTTGCTCCTTCATCTGAGTCGGCTGACAAAGGAACCGCACACTGCACACCAGACAGGATAAGTGACATTTGGCAGCCACGAATCTGTCAGCTCCATACGTGTTCTGTGAAGAGGCCAACGGGCATTCCAGCGACACTGATCATCTCTGACTTGTGACCCGGATCCGCCTTCCCACGCTCAGCTGCCCAGCGGTTCCTTAAAGAGGGCCGAATCGCGCCAACTGTTGCCTACTTTTGGGCGGGCCGCAACGCGTAGAACTTGGGAGCCGTCTTAAGGTGGATCTCATGCATTAGAACCTCTGGCGGCGACGTATGCTCGGGCCCACCAGAAACGGACACCAACGAACCCAATGCCGAATGTCTTGCTACAGAAAGGACCACCAACTCGCAAGATTTCAGTCTATGCGCGCCGTTCCGATGTGTGAATTGCATTAGGGAGCATTGTCGTGCGTGCAGTATGGTAGGGAGCAGGTTCTGTGGTACTTTCTGCGCCCTCGTTAACGCCAGGCTTTCACGGTGGGCATGTGAGGCGTGCTTGACCCGGGAAAGTTGTAAGCATGTACATGACAAGTTTCACAGCCAGTCAGAAGTCGAAATTGAGCATTGCGGAAGCGCTGGCGGTCGGGACCGAAAGTGAAGCGCCGGCACTGGACTCGGCCGCATGGGGTCATATCACTCGCTGGTCGCAGAGATTACGAAGCTGGGGGCTACAAGTTGATTGCTTGATCCTTTTTTCGTCTCATGAAAGCCAGCCGGCTTGATCCGCCGTATCATCTTGAGTAGGCTGCATTTATCAGCTGGATTATTGTTGCAACGGCTACTGCTCAGATGGAAACCGGACGCAGCGCTTCAGCACTGTCGCCCAACCCACGCGCATTCAGGCGCTTCTCGCATTCACAGCCCCTTTTTTTCGGAGTACCGCCGGAACTCCCATATCTATCATCTGAGGGACTTTGGCTCCTGGAGGTCCTTTTCCGACGCTCCCACACCGTTTTTGGGACACTTTAAAGTGCTTGAGATATACCTTGAGGAATGGCGCGGGTGTGCAGCGTCCCGATATATAAGCCCCAAAGGCCTCGATTTGTCAGGGTCTCGATCGTCATGTAGCCTACTGCAGAGGTGGGTTACAAGGCGCGAAAGCCGGTCGCCGTCTCGAGTACGTGACGTGCAGACTTGCAGCCCACGTTTCGGCCGCTCTGGCACAGACCGGGCTGCGGCTGGGCTCCACTTTGGGCTCCGGGCCTCCGTTTCGGACGAACAGTACGGAAATGGGGCCCCAGTACGCCCTTGTACCCCCCAAGTAGGGTGGTACACATTCCCAACAATTCATGGATAGCATATTGATGTCTTCCCAGGTTTGACCCATGTGGTCGAAGTCAAGACAGGGTCGCGGTCAACTGCCCATTCGTCGAACGACTTTATCCGCTGAATGGATGGCTGAGAGACAGTTTCGGACAATTGATTACCCCTCTTGACCCCGACGGCATCGGCCAATATTGGGAAGACAGCAACACGTGGCGCTTTACTTTAGAAGTCTCAGTTTTTGCGTGCAGTTCCGAACGGAGCTAGGGGCATTCAGAGGTCGAGGCCTCTACGACCGCTTGGTTCAGAAATAGCTTAAAAATCCATACGTCCTGTCCAGAGGCAAAGAGATTACGTGCAAGGCTCTCCGGCCTGATCAAACGTGCCTGACTTATGTTCTTGGACAGATATGAGTGCCACGTCACAAGGACGGAAGCATGAAAATCGCATGGAGCACCACCAAAAAGAATATGTCAAACAGCATACTGCAGATCTTCGGAAAATGGCGGTTGCAATGTGGTTGCAGTGTGATGTACCGTTGTATCCTGGGAAGTCTACGTAGCAGATCTGAGCGGACCCTAGGAATCTGCGTATCTTAACTACATCGCAAGTATCCAAGTCCACCACAGTGGTGATGCTACTTGCGCAACCAGCTTTCAACAGCACTTATCGTCCTTTGACTGTGTCATCCGTCACCCGTGTTTCTCTTGCGTCGAATTCTTTGGCGGTGTTCCTGTCATTCTCAGCCATAATGGCTCGTGCGCGTGTGTGCCGCGCCGAGAGCAGTCCGTAGCCTCGTCGAGGTTTTGCCGCCACTTGCGTGCTTCCCACCACGCCTTCAGTGCTTGCTGTGCCGCCCGCCGATCTGGCCCTCTTGGTCCGGACGCACTAGCACCATGCCCCCCCCCACCCGCGGCATACTCGCACCGCCGGACCCCATTGAGCTTCCCCTTAACCCCTCTTGTGCTGCTATGATTGAGCTGATCAAGATCCGGGGACTGCGTGTTCCACCGCACCGCACCGCCGCCAGCCTCACCCGCCTCATTGCAATGTATAATGGGGATCTAATCAACTCTGGTTGGGCTCTGTGGCGTGACACCAGTCAGTTGCGCGAAATCTAAGCTACAAAACATTTTTAGTCGCGGGAGTTCCTGTCCAACCCGAAGCGCCACATGCGTGCCCGCTACAGCCCGCCACGGCCACGAGCAGCGCTGCAAACATGGCACGATGAGACCTGCCCAAAACCTGGCATTGGACGAAGAAACACTACTTGCATCAACCAACACCATAGACATTCCTAACTAGAATTTACCTTGAATTGTGAGAATGGGTGTTACAAGGCATTCCGTCAAGAAAGGGTACCCTGGGAAGTGACCACTTCCCAGCCATGACAAATATTGAAATTCACTTCCCACCGTGGCGGTGTGCAGACATGTATTTGAATGTCCGTAAACATTTTGTAGGGGCTTAAGTTTTGCCGAAAGAGAGATTAGACTACTTGATTGACATTTTAACTTGTTTGTTAACTACACCATAGTTCCAATTAATGTTGAAATTGGTGCTTCATGCTGTTCAGCCGTGGGTTGCGCTTTCTGCAGCGGCCGTGTTTGCCCGCACACGGCTCCGTGTGGAGCACTGTGCAACCTCCTGGAGATTCCGTGAGACTTCTGCGCCTCCGATCCCGTCGCTCTGAGCAAAGCATGCCGATAGGCGCGAATCCCGCACAAATACGTGAAGATCTGCAGATATCGGGAGACTTCTTGGGAGGCGATACCGACTTGACCCACGCTTCTGGCATGGCAGATGCGGGTCACCATCGCTGTGTCTTCGTGCTTCTGACGTTTCTCGCCTGCGCCATCCCCGTCGACCCCATATCCCCCCTCCGACTCCCCACGATGACGATTCCTGACGAGCTTCGGCGGGCTGTTGCAGAGCGCTTTCTGCTGGACCAGCGCGTTCACGGGGACATCCACCCTCACATGAACACCCGCGGAGTGCAGGAGGACAATATGCGCCAGCACGCGAGCGTCCGAGGTGCCGTATGCGCTGCCTTCGAGGCGTACCCGGAGGTCTTCCTCCACGAGGCCACCGTCTTCGTAAACGAGGTGCAGGAGATGATGGCGGAAGAAGTGCGGGTGTCCCCTGAGTCGGTGCGGCGCATTCTTGCAGCGAACGGGACCACGCGCAAGGTCATCGAGATAAACTTCCGGCAGCGAATGAGGCCGAGCGGGCCGCATGGGTGGCCGCCCAGTGGTTCATCCCGTTGGAGTGCCACGTGTACATGGACGAGGCGCACCGCCGCGGCCGGGCGATCAAACGCAGGTGGGCGTGGGCGCTGCGTGGTGCCCTCGCCGAAGGATACATTGACGCTTCCAAAGGCACATTGACGCTTCCAAAGGCTTAGCGACGAGCTTTGTTGTGGGCATGACGCACGGCGGGCTGGTGGATTGGAGGGTGACAAAGCCGCCCCATGGGCAGTTGTCCGTGGACTTTTTGCTGTTTTTGATCAACTCGGTGCCGCCCGGCACGAACAAGTACAATCCTGCGCTTACGTGAGACCAGCAACAGCCTTTTTGCGTGCTCATCCTCGACAATGCTCGCGTGCATGACCACGCGGCGGTGGCTGTATTGGAGGCGGCGGGAGTGATGGTGTGCTTTTTGCCACCGTACAGTCCGGACTTCAAACCGGTGGAGGATATAATTTCCATAGGGAGTAGCTGGCTGCGTCACCACGTAAATATTAAGAAGTTCTTAGCTTGACCTTTTCCGACACACGCCTCAATGCTTCTCCACATCACGCCTGAAATGTGTGCTGGCTTTGTCAAAGCAGCGGTGCGCCGATACGCATCGTACGTGTCCAAGTAAAGTGCCTTATAAGGCAAGAAACACAACATAACACAGAAGCAAAGAAAGAGCTACGATTTCCTCATCCATCCTCTCCAAAGCTACGACACGCGCGTGTTGGCGCGGCCCGCCGGCCGCGCGACCGCGACCGCCGCCATCGCGTCGACTCTGCCGCCGCCCGTTGCCGCTGGCCGCTCGCCGGGCGCGGCGCCGCCGCCCGCCTCGTGGTGGCGGCGGCGGCAGGAAACCACGGCGGCCACGCCGCGCGGCTTGACGCCATGGTGGGGGTGGGGTGGCGGATGGCGGTCGGCGGCGACACCGCTCCCCCCGCCAACAGCGTCCTGCCCCCCCTCCCCAAAAGGACGGCACGCGCGTGTCGGCGCGGCCCGCCGGCCGCGCGACCGCGACCGCGGCCAACGCGTCGACTCTGCCGCCGCCCGTTGCCGCCCGCTGCTCGCCGCGGGCGGCGCCGCCGCCCGCCTCGTGGTGGCGGCGGCGGCGGAAAATTACAGCGGCGACGCCGCACGGCTACCCACCGCTACGCGGAGGGATCCTCAAATGTCACGCATCGCGAAAGTAGGAATA
>ENA-ORXT01005474-ORXT01005474.1-marine-metagenome-genome-assembly--contig:-NODE-5474-length-12435-cov-4.139990_pt1 | contig 12435 bp, 9 predicted proteins | sample MGYA00237868_ERZ511482 | MGnify/ENA metagenome assembly ERZ511482 | reverse complement strand
CGATCGTACCGCTGAGGCTGGAGAACAGCTCAACGCCCCATTTGTATTGTGGTGGGATGGAGCCTACGGCGGCGTGCAGCAAGCCGAGGTTTTTATAGGTCAACAGAAAGTCCGGGAAATCTTTAGCGTTCTGCCGTAACAGTTTATTTGCTTTGTTTAACTCCCGGAAAGCGGAGAGGTGGCGCTCAAAGCGCAGGTCAATCAAGCTGCGGTGCAGCCGGGCCTCCGCCAGGGCGTAGTTGTAATACGGAGAGCTTTGATCGCCATCTTCCAGGGCATCGATGCGGCGGTCATACCGGGCTTCAAGCTGGGCGTCGAGCCGTTCATTACCCTTGAGATAAAGGCGGAAAAAGTCAAGGTAGCTCTCCAGATGATGGGCCACCAGATTCGTAGGGGTGGTGCGGCGCAGGGCGTCAATATCGCCCTGTGCACCATCAAGCTCAAGGCGCAGCACCCGCTCATAAATGGCGTTCGCCTGCGGCGTGAACTCGTAGAAATATTCACTGTCCGTACCAGCCACCAGGCCGGTTAGTGTGCTACTGAAAACGATGAAGAGAAGAAGAAGTCGGTACATATTATTCGTAGATCCGGTCGATCGTCGCCGCAAGGTCGCGGTCCTTATCGGTGATGGTATTGCCCGCGTCGTGGGTGGTAAGCCTGATGCTGACGCGATTGTACACGTTGGTCCATTCGGGGTGATGACCAGCGGCTTCGGCGGCAAAGGCTACCCGCGTCATGAAGGCGAAGGCTTCCGTGAAATCAGCAAATTGAAATGATCGCTCCAGGGCGTCGTTGTTTTCGGTCCAGGCCATTTGTTCAGTGAGGATTATGAACCACAAAAATACGGCTTACGGCAGTAGAAAGCCGCTGGAAACAGATAATACGGGTCGATTTCACGCTTACTTAACGTTTTTCGTCTACTTACTCTTCCGTAGAGGATTTTCTGGCGTCAGCAACGATGCTCAAACTTCAAAGCCGGGAATCCCCTTACCACCAAGAATTTCCACCCCTGGTTCGATGGTGAACTGCGTGTAAGTAATCGTTTTACCCAGCCCCTTATGCAGTTTTTCGTAGTAGGTCTCCGTGCTTAATTCCGGAATGTAGAGTGGCTTGGAGTAGATGTCGTGGTCGTGGTACATCACCTTTACGGCGGGTTGGCTGGCGAAGGTTTCCTGCGTCCATTCATAAAGGTCGCGACTATCCGTTTTGAGGTGCACGATGCCACCGGGTTTCAGGATGTGGCGATACTGCTTCAGGTAGCGGGCGGCCGTAAGGCGACGATTTTCCTTACCCTTTTTCAGGAAAGGATCCGGGAAGGTGATCCATATCTCATCGATTTCGCCAGGGGCGAAGAAAGTAGCGATGATCTCAATACGTGTCCGTAGAAAAGCAGCATTATCCAGCCCCTCCTCTTTAGCGATGTTGGCGCCCTTCCAGATCCGGGCTCCTTTAATGTCAACACCGATGAAGTTTCGCTCAGGGTACTGCCGTGCCAGGTCAACGGTATATTCTCCGCGCCCGCAGGCCAGCTCAAGGGTGATGGGGTGATCGTTAGCAAAGTGGGCTTTGGCCCACTGCCCTTTACGTTTCACAATTTGCCCCCCTTCACCTACTAATTGAGGGTTCCGGGGATCAAAATTTTCGTATACGTTCCGCATTTGCAGGATCTCGGCAAACTTCTGCAGCTTGTTTCTTGTAGACATTAGGTCTTTTATCTTTGGCGGCAGCAAAGATACGTGGTGTGAGCGCTTCGGTGGGTTTAGGGGGTGTGCAGCGTGTATAACCAAATGCACGGACGAGCTGATTCTACCCGTCTCAACTCCTTAACCGGCGTTCAGCGGACAGCATACAGGCTGTTCTGCACTGAACGCTGTATGCTGTCCGCTGAAATTCTTGTCGATGAAGGTTCGTCTGGCACCTGGTCGTGCATTTGGTTATACACACCCTGCGCGTGGAGGCCGAACCCTGCTCCAAAAAATATTCCCCGCACCTGCGGCAGCGGCTAAGCTATCATTTTAACAAGTTAAACCAATAAGAAAGATAGCATTACTATCAACAATTCAATAATTCTTCCGTTCTTCACGCCATGGCCATTCAGGTAAGAATCCTTCCCGCCCCCAATCTGTACTTGCGCGACCCTCAGGATACGGACCTGGGCCGCCGCATTCTCTCCACCAGTATCCAGCTAATGGATAAGCTTGGTTTGGAATCCTTCACCTTCAAAAAATTAGCCAAAGAGCTTGGTTCAGCCGAAGCGAGTGTTTATCGCTATTTTAGCAGTAAGCACCAGTTGTTGCTCTATCTGGTAAGTTGGTACTGGGACTGGGTCCACCACCTTGTCAACAAAGCCGTTGCCAGAGAGCCAAGCCCGGAACGACGGCTACGGGAAGCCATCCGGGCGCTTACCCGCCCGTTCATAAGCAACCCCGGTGTTCCTTACATTGATGAGCGGCTGCTTCACCAACTGGTCATCAACGAGGGGTCTAAGGCCTACCACACTAAAATGGTGGACCAGGAAAATAACAAAGGCGTATTTCTGGGCTACAAGAGCCTGACCGCAGAGATCAGTAATATTCTTTTGGAAATCAATCCGGACTTCGCCTACCCACACAGCCTTGCTTCTTCCTTGTTCGAAATGGCACACAATCACCCCTATTTCGCCGAGCATCTTCCGCGTTTAACCGACCTGAAGAAAAGCAAGCGACTTAGCGAAGAGCTGGATGAAATGCTTTGGTTTTGGGTGACCAGACTCCTTGGGCTAAGTCTGGAAGTTTCTTCCAATGAAAAAGTCGCCGAAGGACAAATCAGGTAGCCTTTCTGAATAAACGGACAAATACCAAAACAAACTGCTTCAACTTCTATTGATAGTATTACTTTCCTACAATAGCAGCTACCCACTTTACCACCCACAATTCACTTTCCATGAGTCAGACTTCTACAACAAATGTTTTCGGTAACTGGCGCAGCGACCTTCCGGCCAGTATCGTTGTCTTTTTTGTTGCTCTGCCCCTTTGCCTGGGTATTGCGCTGGCCAGTGGTGCGCCCTTATTTTCCGGCTTGATTGCGGGTATTGTGGGTGGTATATTGGTTGGTAGCTTAAGTGGTTCCGAGATTGGAGTCAGCGGCCCCGCCGCGGGTTTAGCGGCCATCGTGCTCACGTCAATTGGCACGCTTGGCGGATTTGAAAATTTTCTGGTAGCGGTGGTATTAGGTGGAATAATCCAGATTGTCTTCGGTTTACTCAAAGCGGGCATTATTGGATATTATTTTCCCTCTGCGGTCATCAAGGGGATGCTGACGGGCATTGGCCTTATCATCATCCTGAAACAGATTCCTCACTTCTTTGGATGGGATGCTGACCCGGAAGGCGATGTGGCCTTTAACCAGGTTGATGGTGAGAATACCTTCTCGGAAATCATGAACCTCGGAGAGCACATCAGCCCCGGGGCTACGGTTATCGCCGTAATTGCATTAGCCATTTTGCTGTTATGGAGTAATGTCCTGAGTAAAAAGGGTAAAATCTTCAACCTTATCCAGGGTCCGTTAGTAGCCGTAGCTGCGGGCATCATCTTTTACATATTAACCAAAGACAGCGAGACGATGGCCATCTCCAGTGAGCACTTGGTGCAGGTTCCGGTGCCAGACTCTTTTGACTCTTTCCGAAGTCAGTTCACCTTCCCGAATTTTGGTGTTATTACCCAACCTGCCATCTGGATTACGGCCTTCACTATTGCCCTGGTGGCCAGTTTGGAAACCCTCCTTTGTGTAGAAGCAACGGATAAGCTGGACCCCGAAAAACGGGTTACACCAACCAACCGGGAATTACTGGCGCAGGGTGCGGGAAACGTTGTCTCGGGCCTCATTGGTGGCTTGCCCATTACCCAGGTGATTGTACGTAGTTCGGCAAATATTCAGTCGGGTGGCCGTTCCAAGTTCTCCGCCATTTTCCACGGCTTCCTCCTATTGATTTCCGTAGTCCTCATCCCTACCCTGCTAAATAAAATTCCACTGTCTGTACTGGCAGCAGTTCTACTGATTGTTGGTTACAAGCTGGCCAAACCAGCTACCTTCAAAGCGATGTATAACGCAGGCCCCAAGCAGTTCATTCCCTTCATCGTAACCGTTGTTGGCATCGTACTTACCGACCTCCTGATGGGCATTGGTATCGGGCTGGCGGTAGCCATTGTAATCATCCTGATCAAGAGCTACCAGAACTCTCACTTCCTCAACATTGAGGACAAGAGTAACGGCGTACACCGAATCAAGATGACCCTGGCCGAGGAGGTAACCTTCTTCAACAAGGCCAGTATTCTGCGCGAGCTCGATGCCCTGCCCGAAGATACTTACCTTGAGCTTGACGTACGCAAGACGCGTTACCTGGACTACGACATCGTAGAGATTCTTGAAGACTTCGCCTATAAGGCCAGGGAACGCAACATCAACATTAAGCTAATTTCAGAGCGGGGCACGGTAGAAAATCCGCCCAGCTATCTGGAATTTTTTGAACTTGCCCCCGCTGCGGACGCGCATTAATCTATCGGTAGCGTAAATTGAACCGTACTAACGTTTTTTGAACCAACAATTACCAAAATGGCAAAGCCAGCATATACCAAAGAAACCCAGGCACAAGTAACTCCAGCTTCCGCTCTTCAGGAGTTGATGGACGGTAACGCCCGCTTCCTGAAGCAGTCGCCCACTGAGCGCTCCCTCATCGAACAGGTAGAACAGACAGCGCAGGGGCAGTTCCCCATCGCCACGGTACTCTGTTGCATTGATTCCCGCATTCCGGTCGAGATTGTTTTTGACCAGGGGGTAGGCGATATTTTTACCGCACGGATTGCCGGCAACTTCGTCAATGATGACATCCTCGGCAGTATGGAGTTTGCCTCTAAGCTGGCGGGTGCAAAAGTCATCATGGTGCTTGGTCATACCTCCTGTGGTGCCGTGAAGGGTGCCTGCGACCACGCCAAACTCGGTCTTCTGACGCAGATGCTCGATAAGATCATGCCCGCCGTAAACGCCGTAAAAACGCCGGAGGGGACAGACCGTAGCTCCAAGAACAAAGCATTCGTCAATGAAGTCGCTGAAGTAAACGTGCGCCACACAGTAGCTGCCGTTACGGAGCGCAGCAGCGTTTTACGGGACATGGTGGAAGCTGGCGAACTCAAGGTTGTGGGTGCCATGTATGACGTGGCTTCGGGGAAGGTGAGTTTGGTAAAATGATAGAATGGTGGAATGATAGAATGGTGGAATGATAGAATGATAGAATTAGCCGCTCCGCCATAATCTTACAATTCTATCACTCTAATCTCCTTTGTTGGTTTGCCGGGAAAGTTAGGTTATTAGGATTTAAAAACAGGATTTTCAGGATACACTTCTACGAATCCTTTGGTAATCCTGTAAATCCAACTCCCCCGGCTAGCACCTCCCTTTCAAACATTTTCACCCCGTTTCAGCAAATTTGCCACGTAATTCAGTAAATTTGTCCCATATGAACGAGCATCTCGATCCTACTGCTGACCGCCTGGAGCCCGAAGACAACACCATGGAGCGGGCCTTACGCCCGGACTCGCTGGATGACTTTAGTGGGCAGCCCAAGATCGTAGAGAACCTGAAGATATTCATCCAGGCCGCCGTTCAACGGGGGGATAGCTTAGACCACGTCCTCTTACACGGCCCTCCGGGCCTGGGTAAAACAACCCTGAGCCACATCATCGCCAACGAGCTGGGTGCTGAGATGAAGATGAGCTCCGGTCCTGTGCTGGAAAAAGCGGGTGATCTGGCCGGACTGCTTACGAACCTCAATGCAGGAGACGTACTGTTCATCGACGAAATCCACCGGCTCAACAACGTAGTGGAGGAGTACCTCTACTCCGCAATGGAAGATTACCGCATCGACATCATGATTGATAGCGGGCCCAACGCCCGCTCCGTGCAAATAAGCCTGGAACCATTCACCCTCGTTGGTGCAACAACCCGAATGGGCTTGCTCACCGCTCCGATGCGCGCACGTTTTGGTATTAACTGTTTGCTGGACTACTACGATGTTGAGACGCTGGTAAAAATTATCAAACGAAGCTGTTCCATAATGGACGTTCCGGTGACCGACGACGGCGCAAACGAAATCGCGCGGCGCAGCCGCGGCACCCCACGGATCGCCAATGCACTCCTGCGGCGCATCCGTGACTTCGCCCAGATCAAAGGCGACGGCATCATCGATAAGAAGATCGCCGACTATGGCCTCTCCGCCCTCAATGTAGATGAGGGGGGACTCGATGAGATGGACAATAAGATCCTCGACGCCATCATCAATAAATTCAAGGGAGGGCCGGTGGGCCTGACGACCATCGCCACCGCCGTCGGAGAGGAAGCCGGAACGGTGGAAGAAGTACACGAGCCTTTCCTGATCATGGAGGGATACCTGCAGCGTACACCACGGGGCCGGCAAGCCACCGAAAAGGCCTACCACCACATCGGTGCTACGCCTCCGGGGACGGTGAATACATTGTTTGAATTTTAAAGGAAAAAATTTGGCGCTGTAGCAGATGTAAGGATAACTCAGGTCTCCTCGGCTCCGCTCGGAGACCGGTATCGGGCAGCTTTTTCCGTCGTACCGCAGGTACGACGGGAGCTTGAACAAGCCACCGGGCTCCGAGCGGAGCCGAGGGATATTATGTCTCACCCTTACATCTTGTACACCGCCAGAAATTTTAGCTACTGGTCGTCTATGTTCCAGTAGGTATTTATACCTGTTATTATGGGTATAACCCCTGTTTTAGGGGATTATTTGAGGTATCCGGGGGAACTGACAGACTATATTGTGGGACGAAACAACAGATACCTGCATTCTTTCCATACTTCAATTTCCTATGAACAGAAGAAAATTTGTTACGAAGGCTTCCACTGTCGCCCTGGGCCTGGGCATTCCTGCTTTCGCGCTGGCGAAGATGACTACAGCTCCTCTTCTTAACCAGAAAGAAGAGCAGTTACTCAACGAGTTCCGCCAACTATTGGCGAGCTACTCACACGGTGCTGCTTATTGCGGCAACCTTTCTACCGTTAAAAAAATCAACTCATCCCTTCCCGATCTCCTGGACTTTCAGGATACCAACGGCAACCGCATCTCTTTACGAAAAGTGAAGGGCCGCTTAGTGGCCAAACTTCACTAAATCAAATACTAACCAAGCTTCTTAACCAGCAAAATTTAATTCATCTTATGGCACTACCATTTCTCGGACAAATCGTCGCCTTCGGCGGCAACTTCGCACCACGCGGCTGGGCATTCTGCGATGGCTCATTAATAGCTATTTCTCAAAACCAGGCCCTCTTTTCCATTCTCGGCACCACCTACGGCGGTGATGGCCGAACCACTTTCGCACTTCCTGACCTTCGGGGCAGAAGTATGGTCAGTCAAGGCCAGGGACCCGGCCTGAGCAATGTTCAATTAGGGGAACGCGGCGGATCAGAATCCACCACCCTGAATTCGAACAACCTGCCACCAGTCCCCGTCCGCTTAGGAGGAGCCGTTGGCAACCAATCCATTGGAACGAACCGCTACCTGGCCTTCAACGCCCTTGGCGAAACCATCTTCACCGACACGGCACCTAGCGCTGCTGCGCTGAATGGCGGAACTGCCGGAGGGAGCGGTCAGTCTTTCAACAACCAATCACCCTATTTGGCGGTGAATATGATTATCGCCGTACAGGGTACTTTCCCGAGCCGTAACTAATTCAAACCTCAAAACGCGATTGCGTTATCCCAACCCCCTCTCCCTCTGGTCGCAGGTAAGCGTACTTGGAGAGGGGTTAGGGAGAGGGTTTGAGGATATGCGATTATCGATATGTGACATGTGATATGTGATTTAGCTGCCGCACGTTGAAGGACGATCGCTGAAAGCTAAGACTTCATGGCAAAGGAGGCTCCTTCTTTGCCCACTTTTGGAATCTGGCCAAGGCCCGAAATGGGATTCCCATGCAACTACAATAGGCTCCCAAACCCAAAATCACCCCTACTTCTTTACGACATAATTTCAACCTACAAAGCATGAAACTCTTTACTACACTTCTTACCAGCTTCCTGTTATTTACCGCCGTCCTTTCCGGGCAGGCGGGTATGACGGTTGACTTCAATAGCACTTGTACCGGACCACTCACGCTCACCTACACCGGTACAGATGCAACCGGACGCCACATGTATGGAGATGAAAGCTTTAATGGGCAAGGTAACCCTGTCTTCAGTATTTTCTGGGACCAGGCCAGTGGAACATGGTTTGCCGGACTATTCGGCACGGGTAACGCCTCTGATATTCTTTACGCTACCGGGCCGAATGCCTTTAGCCCCAACCCTCCGGATTCTGCTACAGAGCCTTACCCGGCTACTGCAGCTGGTTGCGCAGGCAGCGCAACCGTCAGCGGCACCGGAACCCAGTCCACCGCCGGCATCCCCTGTGAGGGCATCGGTGATGACGATATGGATGGTGTCTGTAATGATGTGGACGTCTGCCCCGGAGAAGATGATACCATTGACGCTGACGGAGATAATATCCCGGACTGTAATGACCCCAATCCGGGCGTTTTTGATGGCGTATCTTTTGATAGCCCATGCATTGGCGAGATACTTCCTTTTACCTTGACGGGCTCTGATGGCACCCGTAACATTTACACAAATGCGCCCCAAAATTTGGAAATTGCCTTCAGCACCGCCAATGACCGTTGGGAAATGCGCGGCGCCGGCGCAGGTGGTGCAGTCAGTCATTTCAATACCCTGGCCACTCTTCCAGACCCTCCCTCCTCCATCGCGATGGCCTGGGAAGCTGATCCTGCCGGTGGCTGTACGGACGTACCCACCGTTTCCGGAACCGGCACCCAGGATTCGCGTTGCCTCAATGTTGTAGCCGATTGCCCGGACGACGGAGACGCCTGTACCGAGGCGGCCCTGGACGAAGACTGTAACTGTACTAACGTTCCAATTACTAATGTTCTTCCAACGGCCACCTGTAACCCTACCGTTACGGTAGAGTTAGACATGGATGGGGTTGCCACCCTTGCCGCCGCTGACGTTGACAATGGTTCAACAGATGATGCCTGTGGATCTATCACCACTTTAGCCCTGGATCGCACGGGCTTTGACTGTGATGACGTTGACAACACCATTACCGTAACCCTGACGGTAACCGATAATGAAGGAGGAATGGCGACCTGTACCTCAGAGGTAACGGTAGAAGACAACATCGCTCCCACCATCACCTGCCAAAACATTGCTATTGACCTCGACGCAAACGGTACCACCAACTTAAACACACTTGCCGTAGTTAACGGAGTTTTGACCTCTTTCAATGATAATTGTGCGGCAGACTGGGTCTCCGTTGGCTTCTCCCGTGATGTCATCGGGTGCGCGCAGATTGGGGTAATCGATCTCACTATTTTCTTCCGTGACCGTCCCCTAATGCCCTCTGCACAGGAAACCAGCTGTACCGTTCAGGTCCAGGTCAACGACCCACTCGGTGTATGCGGAACCGACCCCGTAGTGAGCTGTCAGGATTTCGGTGCCGCCCCGGACCCCGACGGCACCTACACCCTCGATGCCAACAGTATGGACAATGGCTCATCGGATGACGGGAGTGTGTACACCCTTACTTTCAGCGACCAGACTTCGTCCGTAGGCAACGCAACCGATGACCAACATTTCCGAAACATCGGCCACGGGCAGTCGTTCCTTGCCGCCCAAACCGGAGCCATTCAAAGTATCCGGGTACGGTTCTTCGGCGCGGAGTCAGGGGTAAATCTTCATTTCTACGATGGCGGCCAGGGCAGCGGAATAGGTGGCAGCGTCGGTACCCCGGTGTACACTGAGGCCAACATTGAACTTTTTGCGAGCGTAGACGGTGCTTCCACCGAGATTCTGCTGAGTACGCCCCTGCCGGTCGTCCAGGGACAGGCTTACAGCTTCATTTTTGAGGGTTTTACTGACGTTTATTACGATGGCAGTATCGGGGGAGGCCCCTACACCGACGGTGAAGCATTATTCAATTACGCGAGTGGCTTCAACTCAGACCTACGATTTGAAGTTGACTTCATCGGCCCGACGACCATGGATTATGCCGCCGCTACGACCGAGACCGTAGACGTCTATGCCGTAGACAACCAGGGCAACGTGTCCACAGCCTGTACGCCAACCTTTACGCTGAATGACCTGTGCAGTTTCAGTGAACTCAATGGTGGCACCTTCCTTGTTTCTGGCGATGAATTTTACTGTCCGAATCAACCCCGGACAATTGGTATCAACGCAACGCTTGCCCCCGGTGCTGCCCTTAGTTGGTATCGGGGAACCTTCAACAATCAAATTGAATTAATTAGTACCGGTACTGGTACAAGTGCTACTTATACGGTTCCTCCGTCTACCTCTGCGGTAGATCATGTAGTCATCATCGAAGGTCCGGCTGGCTGCCCCACAACGAAGTTCTTCGAATATGCTGAACTACCAGAGACAACGCCACCGACGGTAGCCACCATAAACATCACCCGCATGCTCGACCAAAACGGCATGGTGAGCATTACCGCAGGGGAGGTGTTTGACGCGGTCAATTCTTCCGACAACTGTGACATCCCTGGTTTCGTTGCCGCTACCGACGTGACCGCTATTTCCGTGACGCCAAACATGTTCACCGCCGCCGATATTGGTGACAATACGGTAACCGTAACCGGCCGTGATTTGAATGGCAACCAGGGCACGCAAACCGCTATTGTAACCATCCAGGCCGCCTTACCGGTGGAATGGTTGTCTTTTAGCGCGAACGCAGGTGCAAAGTCGGTTAATTTGCAGTGGGAAACCACCACCGAGCCGGACAACGCCGGCTTCCACATCGAACGCTCGCCCGACGGCAACGCCTGGACCGTGATCGCTGAGCAGGCTCCGCTGGAAAGCAACCTGTACCAGCGCGTAGACGAAGTGCCCCTGACGGGCGAAAACTACTACCGCGTCCGCCAGACAGACTTCGACGGAACGGTGACCTTCTCCCCCGTAGAGGTCGTCTACTTCATTAGTGACCTGACCAACATCTCCGTAGCCCCTAACCCGATGACGGACGAATTCACCGTCATCGTACCTGAAGCCTTCGGCGAAAACGCAGACCTGGGCCTCTACGACCTCAACGGCCGCTTGATCCAGCTGCGGATGAGTGCTACCGGCTCCGGCACCCGCATGGAAACGCGGGACCTGGCCAGTGGCGTGTACCTCCTCCGCGCTACTTCTCAGGACGGTAAGCAGACGCAGACCGTTCGGGTCGTCCGGCAGTAGACCGCTACCGCACTTTCACGCTCCGGGAGCCTACGGCCCCGTTCGCCCGACCGGAGCCGGAGCCGGAGCTCCTCCGCCCACCCTGCTTTTATCCTCCCTCTGCACCTGCGTGAGCGCCGAAAAAAAACTCGCCGCCTACGCAGGTGCTTTAGGTTTCAACACTACGTGACCGCCGTACAACCACGGCGTTCCGACCACCCATCTCAATTTTAACTGATATGTTTCCTTGCCGCCTACTTGCCTTGTTCTCCTTGCTGCTTACCCTCCCTGGCTGCGGGTCAGGGCCCACCGAAGCCCCGGAAGCTAACGCTCTGAAGATAGATCTGGAAACCCTTCCTACCCTTCCCCCGGCAACTGCGGGCGATCACTTTCTTTTCCTGGCCGACATCCACCTCGACACGGAAAGAAACCACACTTACAAAGGACAGGACACCGGTCTTGACCTCTGGGCCGCTGCGAAAGAAAAGCTCACGGAAGTGATGTCAGCCAGCGAGCCACCCGCCTTCATCCTCTACACCGGTGATCTCCCCTGCCACCATCCCTCCAGCGGCCCGCAGCACGATGCGAACATTAAGCAAACCCTCAGTGATTTGCGAAAGCTGGCCGGAAACACCCCCCTGTTATACGCCCCGGGAAACAACGACGGGCTCGGCGGCGATTACTACCCCTTCACCGATAATTCCGGACAGACACCACTGTCCCTCGTTCCCAGCCTCGATTTCCCGGCCCCCAATGCCACGATGGTGTCCAATCCACACCCTGAGCACGGTTACTATTCAGCACGACCTGTAAACGGTCTGCGGGTCATTGCCCTAAATACCGTCCTGCTCGGCACTTCCTACTATGGCACTACGCGGGAAGAACAACTCGCTGCCGGAGACAGCATGCTGGTTTGGCTTAACGAACAATTGATCTCCGCCCGGGACACGGTAAAAGAACAGGCGTACATCATCATGCACATCCCACCCGGCATTGACGCCCACGGCGGTGGCCCGATGTGGGACACCCACGAGAACAACAAGTGGCAGGGCCTCTTCCTCGAAATGGCTTCGACCTATGAGCAAACCATCTCCGGCATTTTTTACGGCCACACCCATATGGATGAGCTGCGCCTGCTAACCGATGGAAGCACCTACACTG
>ENA-ORXT01005473-ORXT01005473.1-marine-metagenome-genome-assembly--contig:-NODE-5473-length-12439-cov-10.580489_pt1 | contig 12439 bp, 14 predicted proteins | sample MGYA00237868_ERZ511482 | MGnify/ENA metagenome assembly ERZ511482 | reverse complement strand
CCCGGAGGGCGGCGGTCAGCGGTGCCGGGGGAGGCGGCGGCGGCGGGGGTGGCGGAGTGCGGCGACGTCGGCGGTGGGGGGCAGCGGGGGCACGCGTGGGGAGCGGGTGCGTGTGGGGAGCGGCTGTGGGGGAGCGGGGGGGTGCAGTGCGCGTCAGGGGTCTGCTTGCGTGCGTGGGCCACGGCGTGTGGCCAGGGGGCAGCCGTGGGGGTGCGAGGGTTGTCAGGGCTGCCCTGGGGCACTGTCAGCGGTGGGGGGGCCGGCTGAAGGCATCACGTGGCCGCTGGTGCGGCCACCTGGCGACCCGGCATGGATCGGACATGGGGCGGTGGCCCGGCCCCGCCTCGTGTGCCCGCTCGAGTGGTCCGATCCACTCGTTGCGCCAGTGTCAGTGGGAACGCGCCCCGTGTCAGACGTGCCCGAACGCCTGCTCGGCCATGCGCCACGGCACTATGGATACGTGACATGCTCCAACGGTCGGGACCCTCGGGCCGAGCTGACGCGCGGCCTTCCACATCCGAGAGGTACCATATTCCATCCGTGGGTAGCTGTCGAAACAAAAATATGATAAATCGGGCAATCTGAGGACAATATGAAGTGCCACATGTCACTCATTTAACCCCGTGAAACTGCGATGGACCAATCAGAGCACAGGACCCGTTGGCCCTGGGGCCAACGGCTCCGACCCCGAATCGGACGCAAGTACATTCGCGTTTTAACTCGGTTGACCTCGGTTGGCACCGTCGCGTGCACGTTCGACATTGATAACCGCCCCGAGAACTGGCCAACGGCGAACTTGAGACACGTTTCTGCAACGTGTGCCCAATATGGCGTTGGCCCGACATTGGTGGGAATGCTCTTAATGTATTTTTCCCGTGGGACGTGCAGTAGAACTTGTGCTCTTTTTCTTCTTTCCGTTTGTTCTTTGTACACCCACACTGTCCGACAAGTGCCATGGACACGTCGCCTGGTGCACCTGCACGCAGACGCTGCCACAAGCTCGGCTGCGGAAACTATGGGCGCCGCGTACCTGCCTCACCCTTCAGTGCGACCGCCGAGGTGGCGGGCACCGCCGTCACCGCCACCAAAATCCAGTGGAGACCCGGCACGAAGGCGACGAGGTGCTCGTTGGTCAACCCCACGCTGGCGCTCAGAGGACGACCGGCATCGGCAGGAGCAGGGGAATGGGAGAGGCTCCAACGGACGGGAACAAGCCGCCACAATCAGTGGCCGTCGGCGCGCAGGCGACGCAACGGCTACAGCCGCGGCCGTAAGGACCTTGCTGGTTTCGACAGCCAGCCCTCCGCCGTATTCGAGGATGGGTGCTCAGCCGTTGCTGCTGGTACAGTAACGAGGGTGGGAGTGGAGGCCGGCGGGGTGAATCCCGGTGGCCACAGTAAGCCGCGGCCGGACAAAAGTCTCAGATCTTCACCCAAGTCTCATGGTCATTGCTGTTCCAATCAGAAAGCGACTAACCTCCGCGGCCTCGAGCGAGCAGTGAAAGAAACTGCCGAGCGGCACTTGCTCGCCGTTACATGTGTATTCGATATTAGGGCGCTCGTTTATACGACCCGGTCGTATATGTATTGTGCTTCTCACAAAAACTGGACCTCGGTGCATCAGCTTCCGTTGCAAAACCACTGTTTTATTGGCTCATGGGGCGGTTCATGATGCTGAAACGGATGTTGCGGATCCAGTTTTTGTGAGAAGTACAATCAACGAGCCGGTCCTTACTAAACTTAAATACACTGCCGCGACGTCATTCCATGGGACTGCTGACTCAGACATAAAGCATGTGCCCCCGTTGTCATGTAGTGAGACAGCTTCCGTCGCCACCGCACCGCACACCATCCCCCACCATCAAACTACAACCTGCTTGCCCGCGGCCCTGTCCCCCCCACCGATCATCAACTTCCCCAGTCGTGTTGGCGGGGTCTCTCAGTCGCGACAAACAAGATCGACGCTGTAGTGCACACACAGCTGCATGAGGTTCTACCTGTAGCTGACAGCGTCCATGCGGACGTGTCAGAGGTGGTCTCTCTCTTGAAAAACACTGGTTTGGTTGTAGACCTTCTGGGGGTGTTGAAGGAAGATAGAGGCCGTGCGGTGGAGAGGTGCTTTGTCGTCGAGGATGACGTGAGCACCATCGCTCAGGAGGATGAAATGTTTCTCACAGGAGAGGACGAAGACTAGCGAAGCTGAAGAGCCTTCTTTTTTCTGTCGCGTTCTTGATGGCGCTGTTGGCAAACACCGTCTCCGTAGGCCTTGGCACCTTTTGCTTGCTGCGCATCGGCTCTGAGTCGGTACAAGTAGCGAGACCGCAATCGGGCGCAAGTACAGTGGTATTGCGCCCAACCCTGCAGTGACACACCCCAAATGATGATCTAAGAGTGATTTCGAAGTAGGCTACTATAAAGTGGCCCCGCGTCGCATAGTCGAATACACACTGTAATAGAATGGGATAGACTTTAGTACAGTCATTGTGCGCTTGTAAAGCAAGGTGGAGCACTTTGTCGCCCACATGATAATTTACAGATGATTGGACAATCTGTTCCGAAACGACAACGACCGGAGGCGCTCATGACGCTCGATCGTGGATTTGAATCATAAATGGTGCATTGAGGCGCAGAAGGACGTTCCAAGACTTATGCCTCGTTCTTCACGAGGTGTTCCTGGGGGGTAGGCAGGCAAAACCTGATAGACTTGAGACAACGGATTACTCGATCGCAGATCAGCTGTGGATCATCACTTCAAGTGCCATCAAGTGCGGTGGGCCCCGCACTGGAGCGATCGAGTTGCCTCAGTTATAAAGCAGGGTACCTGTGGATAAAATCTGGGAGCACGAAAGGCACGAAAACTCGAGAGCAAAAGCGGTGACGCAGCATCCCCACAAGCAACACCCCGACCAGGGGTGGTGCTCATAGACGCGCTGCGTCGTACCGGAGGCTGCGCCACCGCCCGCTAGCCGGTGCCGGCTACTGCTTCTATACCCTCAAACGGTGTCTGCACAGGCCCCACCCCCCCGCTCGTGGGCGTCCCCAGATGGGGGAGGGGGCCTTCGACAGGCACCCAACAGGCTGACAACAGGGGGGTACGCGTCCACACCCCCCGGGTCCCAGCAACAATGCAAAGGCCCAGCGCCCTAGGGGCTACCGGGGCCCTCCGGCGCACGTACGTAGGCGCCGGTTCAAACATCAAGACGAGGACGGGTCCTCCCCAAGCACGCCTAGCTGAGACCCCCACGAAGCGGACTTGAGGCTTTTCATGTGATTTCCACAGTTCCATCGCTGCTGGAAGGGATACCATTCGCGATTGGATCACTGTCGAGGATACAATCGGCACCACACTGGTCCACTCCGTAAACCCTTCGAACAGTTGGCTCAGTATCAGCCTTTCGACAGGCACACGAGATGAAAATCAAGCTCTTTCGGTCCAATCTCCCATCAAGGCCCTTCACAGAGCCTGTCCCATCCACGTGGACAGCTTCTTTCACGCAAAGAGAATGGAAGGCCTCTCAGATTCACTCGCAATTGCTAAAATGTTGCGACACTTGACTCCCCAGGTGGAGCTGCGCCATCGCGGAGGGAGCAACGCGCCCCCCGAATAAAATAACGAAAGAGGCAGCGAGAGCGCTGGACTCACGGGGTACTTGCAGTTATAGAAACAATATATTTACGCTATCACCAAGGCTGCCACTGGGTCGATGCCCTCGTCCACGCCCACAAGCTCACTATCTGAGTACTCGTCGTCCGACACATACTCCACCTCGTGCCGGGCGTTGAACGCATCCACGTGCCGCTTTGCATTGCACGCACGCTTCTTTGCCCATTGGCACATTTCTTCATCCGCGCGGGAGTCGCCGGCCACGGTGTCGCGCTGGGCGTCCTTGTTGCGCCACAAGCGCCAGTCATTCGGCCGCGTCGCCAGACGCGCCCCCGCCTTCTGGGATAGCATGCAGCGTTGGCCGTTGGCCAGCTCAGATGAGGCCCCCGGCTGGCGCTGCAGCGCGGCTTGCTCGACCAGCCGCTTGCACGCTCCGAGGAAGGAGTCGGCTGTCCAACGAGCCTGGGAGTAATGAAAGAAACCATGCCAGGCCTCCAGCGCCTGCTAAACGTAGGCACCCAGGGAGTCAAACCACCGCAAAAAGGCAGGCGCGTAGTGCGCGAAGGCGTGCAGTTTGGGAGTCACACTTAGCCAAGGGAAGGCCACTTGTAGGGGGGGCACCAAACCCCGCGCCAGTCGTGTAAACGACTCAATCTCGGTCAATGGAATGTCCGCAGCGGTGTTTAGCGTCCCGACAATTGCCGCCCAGTCGGTCCACCCAGTGCGCAGGGCGGCCAGTTTTCCTGTCGACAGGTACGGCGCCAATCCGGCACAAACCAGGGGGTACTTGGCGGTCAGCCGATGGCACTCGCGCCCCTCGAGAGCGCCACCTTGGTAGGGTGCGGGACTGACACGAATGTCCTCCAGCAGGGCACGCCCCAGAGCTTCCGCGGCTTCCAAGCAGGCGTCTGACCCCCCAGCCTCATGGCGGCCTCCAAACCCAAGTCGATTAACGTGAGGGTACCTCCTAACGTCGTGTAAAAGGGAATCACAGAGACCTCGGAAGGGTCGACCGCCAGCAATGGACACTTGACAATCGAGAGATGTTGCAATGGGGATAACGGCAGTGTCAAGCTGTCGTTATCGCACGTCCAGTAGGCCATCATCGCGTCGAGGAATTTTTGACGCGTGCGCAGCCCAGTCGGAGGCGCCCCAGGCCGTTGGAGCGTGCCATACTTGGCAATCAACTCCGCGTGCAAGGGTCCCGGTCGTATAACGGCAGGGCAGAACACCAACGGGAAGCGCGCTGTAGCCCCCGCATGGCTGACCAGCGCCGACAAAATGGACAGGTCCCCTGTCCAGATGAGCCTTACAGCCCAGCGGGTACTCCCCACGACGACGCCTCGCTTGAGGGTCCGTTCCAGGTCCACCACCCACGGCCCAATCAGTTTATGAAGGGCAGTATTGTCATAGGCAATGCACGGCATTGTCAACATCAAGATGCTGTTAGGACGGCTATGAGGGCAGGCTTGATTGGCCACAGTAGCCACAAGCTTGGCAGTGGGCGTGCCACCCAGAGCAGTGGGCACAAATGCCGTCGTGTGCGCCATCTTAGCCCCCACTCCGTCCCGGACGAAGCGGTCCATCCATTGGTTTGACGACCACAGCCCCTCCGCCACGCTCTCGAGAGCGCTGTGGAAGTCCACCAAGTGGGCGCCTCGCTCGTCCGTCCGCACTTGCCGCCCCGGCTCGTTAGCCACCGCCGCCGCTGCCCCCCGCAGCGTCTCGCGACTGGAAAAGCAGCTATGGCGTCCACTAACGCCCCCCGCAATTGGCTCCACTGCGCGCCGCTAATATTGCAGCGGAACGCAAGTAGGGCTTTAGACGAGGAGGCAAGCTGCCAGCCCCGCACACAGGGACAACTGAAAAGCCCCGTGATGCCTAGGCCTGCCGCAAGGTCCATTCATGGGCTGACGCGTAGGTAGAAGCCCAGTTGCCCATGATCCGGGCCTGCAGCCCCGTCAGAGGCTCAGCTCGTCGTCGGAGGTGGCAAACACCCACCGCTTTGCCCCGACCGTTTCGTACCCACACGTAAGTTCGGTTCACGCCGTTTTCGAAGGCCACGGAAATGTCCGGAGGTCTCTTGAAAGCCAGGTGGCGGTTAAGAAGGATTTCCAACGTCGTCAGCTCAGGCTCAGCCAACGAATCATACTTGTCAAGCAGCGCCGCTAAGTATCGCTCGGACGACTGCCACGAGAGGTCGGGAGGGATGACAAGAGACAGGCTCCCTGGCACAGCCACCGAGCCACGTGGAGTTGTGAGGGCGAGCCCCGGCTCCTCAGGACCGCACGGCTCTTGCAACGGCGAAGTGTCCGTTGCAGACGTGTCGCTTGCACCACATGCAATTTCCGATGCGTCCTGCTGGGACCCACCCGCGGGGTCCTCTGCCGCAGGCAGGAGAGGCGGGCCACACCGAGCGGGGGGGGGTACCGGCAGGTGCAAGGCGGTGGCCGCCGCCTCTGACAGCGCATGCAGTCCCGAGGGGGTGCCGAGGACCATTGCAGCACGCGGACCACCCGCCGCACCACATTCCTCCACTGGCACGGTGCTTGATGCAGAAAGTGTCTGGGCTTGACCCTCAACTCGGACGCGTTTAGCGGCCCTCTCAGAACTTGTCCTACACCCAGCACACACCTTAGTTCGGCCCGCTGGAGAAGAAGCGCGCTCCTGGTCCGCCTGGGCAGATGACCAGAGGTAGGGCATTATTCCCGGACCAGGCGTGTACTTGGCAGAGGATGTGCTAGCGGCGGGATGCCGCTGGCTTGTGCATGCCTCCAATTGCTTGGACATCCTTGCACGGGGAAGGCAGCGGGGGATGGCGCATGAGTTGCATGTGTACCCCAATGACAACTCCAAAAGCAAGCACACGCGAGCGCCGAGCGTTACGGCTCCTCCCCAGCATCGCCGACTCAGAGTGAGCTTCTAAATCAGCAGGTAGGTGGGAGACCGTGCACAAGTACTCGTCTGCGGCCGCTCCGGGTGGGAGGAAGGCCCGAGAGCAAAGTCCCCAAATAAAAGGCATCGGCCGCCCGGTGATGGGGTGGGTGATGCCCTTTACTTTATCTGCTAGGTCAAGCAACACATTGCGATCAAGAAAACGATGCAGGACATACGGAAAGAAGAAAAAAGATGAATAGAAGCCGTGCCAACGTTAGGAACACTGTCCACCCCATCAGGAACTGAATGGCAGCACGCCCGCATGCTATCCCAGGCTCAAAGGGATGCCCAGCCGGCGCGCATTCCAATCATACCTTCAAATGCTCATGCCGCTGACTGCTTCACGCTGCTTCATCGGGATCGGCGGGGGCGGCCGGGTACGGACCTCGGACACACGCCCTCGTTGTCGCCGTCCATGGATGTCGATGCTTGGACAGAGCGCCTTCAAAGAGTGACAGGACAAGCAGCAGCACGTCGAAGACACGGTTGGTAATGGGGGGTCCCAGCGGGGCGAGGGGAGTGTGGGGTGCCTGTTGTAGGCGATGGTGACGGCGACGGTCCGTGCGACACGGGCCGCGGCGACAGCGGCGTCATAGGTGGTCAAATTACGCCTCGTGCTGTAAGAATGTGACATACGTGGCACCGATTTAGCGAAATTGTTTCAAGCCAGATGTCCGACCTTAACTAAAGGTGGATCTCACGCATTAAAACGTCTGGCGGCGACGCATGTTCAAGCCCACCAGAGACGGACGTCATCGCACCCAATGCCGATTGTTTCGCTATAGAGAGAATCACCAACTCGCAAGCTTTCAGTCGATGCGCGTCGTTCCGATGTGTGGACTGTATTTTGGAGCTTTGTCGTGCGTGCAGAAAAAGTAGGGTGCCGGTTTTGCAGTACTTTTTGCGCTCTCATTGACGCCATGCTTACATGATGGGCATGTGAGGCGTGCTTGACTAGGGAAAGTTGTAAGCATGTACATGAAGAGCCTTACAGCCTATCAGAAGTCGAAACTGAGCATTGCGGAAGCGCTGGCGGTCGGGACCGAAACTGAAGCGCCGGCCCTTGGACTCGGCCGTATCTGGTCGCACAGATTTTGAAGCGGGGGCTACTATTTGATTGCATGTTTTTTTTTTCGTCTCATGCAAGCCAGTCGGCTTGATCCGCCCTATCAGTTTGAGTGGACTGTATGTATCATCTGGATCATTGTTGCAACGGCTTTTGCTGAGCTGGAAACCGGACACAGCGCTTCACCAGTATCGCGCGACCCACGCGCATTCCGGCGCTTCTCGCACTCACAGCCCCATTTTGTCAGAGTACCGCCGGAACTCCCATATCTGTCATCTGAGGGACTTTTGCCCCTGGAGGACTAGTTCCGACGCTCCCACATCGTTTTTGGGACAGGTTTTAGTGCATGAGATATACCTTTAGGCGTGCACGCGGGTCGGCCCGTCAAATCACACAACAACCGCAACGTGGCGCCGCCCGGCTCACCACCCAGCCACGCGCAACCCAGCCAATCAGACGCCGCGCGCGGTCCCACCACACCACCGCGGCTCGTCATTGGCCACTGCCAAGGGCCCCCATCTCACCGTGCGCGAGGTTCACGCCATGGCTGACAGTGGCAAGAATCGTAGATTCACAGTACCTTAAAAGCGGGACACATAATGCGCAATGACTGTATGCGTCTGTCACCTGTTTTTGAAACTGGTCCCAGTTCTTGGCAAATCGGGCTCGTGTGGGAAATCCCAAGTGTATATATATGAAATCGGGCTCAAGGGGATGCTCCGGAACCGCCTACGGCGCAGTTCACTCGTTTTTATACCAGCATAGGTAGCCCCCCAAGAAGCGGAAGGCTAGTAGCGAAGCTTCTTTCAACTGGTTGACGGAACTGTTCTGGAGCGACGTGTGTTCAGGACATTAGCCGCGGGGTGGTACAGTGCAGGCGCGGGCGCGGGCACGGCGTCCACAGAAAAGACGTCAAACGCCAGATGTGGCGCTTTCCTTTAGAGTTCTCAGTTTTTTGGTGCAGTGCCGAACGGAGCTAGAGGCATTCAAAGGTCGAGGCCTCCAGGGCCGCTTGGTTCAAAAGAAGCCTACCAATCCATGCGGACTGCCCCTGAGAGAGCGATTTCGTGCAATGCACTCGGTCCTGGTCGAACGTACCTGACATTTGCTCTTGGACAGATACAAGCGCTACGTCACAATGAGAGAAGCATGAAGATCGCAGGGAGCACCATCAGAAACAGCACGTCAAAGAGCATAACGTGTTTGTCTTATCTTGCAAACTCGTCAAGCCTCATAAGATGAGAATTCTAAAATAAAGCGCCACAGATGGTGGTGCCCATGTACCCCTCAGTGGAGAACTTCTCGGCTTCTGGTGTTTGGCTGTTGATGCCCACCTCCCTTGAGAGCAAACCCTGCAACGTCGGCCCCAAGTCATATTTGCGAAATGTGGCTCAACGTGGCGCAAACGTGTCTCATTATTAAGGAAATGAGGCCGGCACGCTCCCGCACCAACGTCTCCGACTCAAATTAGACTTCATTTCAACCAAAATCAAATGACGTATGTACAACGCATATGTCGCTTTCAATAATGGGGCCTGAGCCCCATTCCCGACCGGAAATGGGGCCGGTCCGAAGCCGACCCCATTCTTCTACGCTCTGTCATTGGTCGTACGATTCCAAACAGTTTAGAAGATAGCACGCTTGAGCGAGCAACGTGTGGGCCCGCGATCAGCCGTGGTTTTCAACAATCATTTGGAAACCAGAAAATGTCGATACGGACCACTTCTCTCGAAAGCAGACCCACGGCTCTCGCGAGATATTTTGGTTACGGCGTGCACAGAGAAAGACGCTGTGGATCTTTTTGCGTCTGCGTGAGGCCCACGCATCGCTCGCAGAGCAATCTGAGAGGGGTGGGGCTGTCAACCCAGGTGTGCTGCGCCTGCGTGGGGCCTCCCTGGGGGCCCATGCGCAGGGAGGTCGCGGCGCGAGGGCGGCGCGGGACATCGACAGCGCCGTGTGGACGGGCGAGATCGGGCCGGTCGCCGAGCGACCGCTATTGGGGCGCCCTGACAGGAGCTTAAGGGGGACCTGCAGCCTGAACGGTCGCGCCTGGATGGCAGGGGCCGCGATCGGCACCGTATGGAGGGGGGTTGCCGCGCAGCCACCGTGCCTCAGTGGCAGTGGCGCACGCACGAGCGGCGCCTGCGGGATGTGGTGGCGGGGCATCCCGGCGTGCATCAGCGGTGGGGGGGTGCGCTGGGGTGGCTGTCCGCAGTGGTCGGCCGGACACGCCATTCAGAGGACGGCACGGGCCGCCCGCTGATTGCCACCGCCGTCGTCACCCCCATCCCGCCGCCGCCGATTTTTGTCCACCCACCACACCCGTGAGAACGGCCGACGAGGCTCCTCCTCCATCGCACCGGCCACGCGCTCTGCTCTCACCGCTGGGCTTCATTCCACTCCCCCCCCCTCCTCGATCTCGCTGGGCACTCGCGCTGCTTGCACCGCTTGTCCCCCCTCCTCCCTCCCTCCTCCATTTCCACGAAGCACCCGGCGCCCCTGCTGTTCTTCCCCATTCCCACCCCGCCCCCCACGGGGTCCGGTCTTGTTCGTCCCTGCTTTCCCTATGGACGTCCAGGAGGAGGAGGTGTCGGCCACCGCCTCCCTGCTGGCCGAGGACGACGGCGCGGACGTTGCTGCGCTGGTGCAGGCGCACGTCAGTGTGCTCATGGCGGTGCGCCGACGCGCGCGCGCCAAGCGCATCGCGCGACGATCACTTTATCGTGGCTCCATCGCGGGGCGCCGTGGCAACAACCGCCGCGACTTTGCGGCCGGTGTGCACGCCTTTTTGTGAGACGACTTCGGTGTTGGCGGTGTGCTCCCTTGCTTCGATGACCGGGACATTGAGACGCGGTTCCGTGTCCCCCGCGCCGACTTTCGGCGTATCTATTTGGCTGTTAAGGACAAGCCGTTCTTCCAAAAACGCATTAATGCGACAAGCAAGCTGCAAGCGCATCCACTGCAGAAGGTAGTGGCTGCCTTTCGCGTGATCGCCTACGGCGAAGCAGCCGACCGAGCGGACGAGTACGTGCGCCTGTCCCGGACGGTGATCGCCAAGACGACCAAGTTGCTCATGGAGTTTATTTTCAAGCGATGGGGACCTACCTACCTGCGACGACCGAACCAGGACGAGCTCAACACCATTATGGAGCGCAACAAGGAACGCGGAATGCCGGGGTGCATGGGCTCCCTTGACTGTTGCCACTGGGAGTGGCACCAGTGCCCGACGAGGATGGCGGGGGCGTACCAGAGTCGCAAGGGCAACCGGGGCATCGTCGTAGAAGCTGTGTGTGACGAGGACCTGTGGGTGTGGCACCTGCTTGCAGGGGCCCCCAGACGACTGAACGACATCAATGTCATGCAGCAGTAGCCGCTGTACCTGGACGTCACCGGCGGCCGGTGGCCGCCTCGCGGCACGCCCTTTACTATCAATGGCCGCACCTGCACGCTACCCTACTACCTTGTCGAGAGGATGTACCCGCGCTACGCTTTTCTGATGTCACAGAACCCCAAGCCGTCCACCAAGGAGCAGACGACGTTCAACCGCCTCCAAGAGGCCATCCGAAAGGACGTGGAGCGGCTGTTTGGCGTATTGATGAAGCGCTTTCATGTTGCGCTCCACCCTGGGCGCTACCGCTCTGTGTCGCAGCTCGTGACGACCTACAAGGCCATATGCATTCTGCATAACATGTGTGTAGAGAGCAGGAGTTGTCATGGATAGATCCCCGAGGATTATATCCGTGCATTATATCCGTATCCACTTGGGATACGAGCCGGACCCGCTTATCGAAAATGCATCAGGAGAAAAGGAGGAGAGGATATATCTATCCTGTCCGACAGAAATTGCGAGATTATATCGGATCCGTATCCCAGATATGACAGTCAGCATACAGGGACATATACGATTATGAGGCTTCGCGCGCCTGGAGAATTCTGGCTAAACATAGTCAATAACTCTTTTCGAGTTCCAAGAATCCCGGGATTAATGTCCAAACATTTGGCAGCGACAAGCGGCGATTCAGCCTGACCCGAATGGAACCGTTCAATCGCGCGACTCGACCCAATTGCGTTGTTGTCAGAGTGTAACACGAGATTCAGAACGGTCATTCTGGCGTCAGTTTACACAAATGGCGGGGAACCACCTCGACGGCGCCCGTTGGGGCGTTGAAATCAAATGCGGATTTCAAGTCGTACCGACGTCCATCTAGCATTCGAGTAACGGCTGGATGGCGTCCTTCTTGGGCTCTAATTGAGCAGTCCGTCGGACTTGGGGGATTTTATTCGGATTCAACAATCGTATCCGGATACGGATATGATCTTCTCAAACATCCGGTTCCGGAGGCAGATATCCTGCTCCGGATCTCAGCTGAGGGAGTTATCCGCAGTCAGACACGAAGGATCAGCATGTATCCGTATTCTATTACGGCCCAAAAACCATATCCTGACAACCCCTTGTAGAGAGTCGACGTAGCAACTTTTTGAGTCCCCGTCGACGTGCGGTGGGGGGTGATGGTGGGACTAACTGTGGTGTAGGTGGCGATGCTGGCGGCGGGTCAGATGATGGGGAAGGGGAGAGCGGTGGGACACCAGCTGGCGGCATTGCTGCCGCCGGGGCACTTGCACCTGGCGGCGGCAGCCACGGTGGCGTCGGCGGTGTTATTGCTGCCGCCGGGGCTCCAGCACCTGGCGGAGCGTCGGCGGCGTCTCTGCGGCAATAGAGAGTGTCGGCAAGTCAAATGTGGGTCGGCGGCGTGGTTCGAGGACACGTTTCGTGCCACGTAGCAGCCGTTACCCACATTTGGAACCCATTTGTGGCTATCTGGGTCATCCGAC
>ENA-ORXT01005472-ORXT01005472.1-marine-metagenome-genome-assembly--contig:-NODE-5472-length-12444-cov-4.020215_pt1 | contig 12444 bp, 12 predicted proteins | sample MGYA00237868_ERZ511482 | MGnify/ENA metagenome assembly ERZ511482 | reverse complement strand
AGAACCAAACTGCGATGCTTATGATCAGACTTGCTCCAATGGTTTTAGGCCTGCTCGGTAAAAAGAAAAAGGAAGAAAATTTGAATGAAGGCGGTTTGTCAGATTTACTTTCCAATAGTGTCCAAAGAAGAGAGACTAATCAAGATCAAAACATTCTGAGCAGGATATTAGATAGAGACAATGATGGTAGTGCCATGGATGAAATCGCTAGTATGGGCATGAAAGCTCTAGGAAGTTTTTTATTCCGGTAAATAATTTCTTAAAAAAAGTAAATAAAATCTAAACCATAAGATTGCAGGCTAAAGGATTAACCAAAATCTTTTATGCCTTTTATGGTTTAAACTTTTATCAACTCCTTTGATTCTTCAATGCTCTCCATTTTTCGTTTCTTTGTATGAATCGAAAATCAAACATGATCGAGACTGTTATAAAACAATTTCCTGCACTTGCACGAACACACAATAATAAGCCACTAACTTTTTTAGACGGTCCTGCTGGCACTCAAGTACCAAATAAAGTGATAGATGCGATCTCTGATTATTATCGGACATCAAACTCTAACACTCACGGAGCGTTTCTCACAACTCAGGAAACAGATTTAGTTCTTGAGACGACACGTGAAGCCTGTGTGAATCTTTTGAATGCAGAGAGTCAGCATTGTATTTCCTTTGGTCAAAATATGACTAGTTTAAACATCAAATTAAGTCGTGCGATTGGGCGTTATTTAAAAGCAGGCGATGAAATTTTAATTACTCAATTAGATCATGAATCAAATAGAGGACCATGGTTACGACTTGCAGAAATGGGAATGGTGATAAAAGAAATCGCTGTCACGCCTGAAGGCACTTTAGACTATGATCATTTTACTTCGCAGATAACTCCCAAAACGAAACTGGTTGCGATGGGAATTGCTTCCAATTATACTGGGACAATAAACGATGTTGCTTTCGCTAGACAAAAAAGTTACGAAGTCGGCGCATGGCTCTTATTGGATGCTGTGCATTATGCTCCTCATTTTAGTATTGATGTACAAGCAATGGGCTGTGATTTTCTGTTGTGTTCAGCTTATAAATTTTACGGACCACATGTCGGTATTTTATATTCAAAATCAGGCTTGTTAGATTCTTTAGATACTGATCGATTACGGACTGCTGATCAACAAGCGCCGTACAAAATTGAGACTGGCACATTAAATCATGCAGCTATAGCTGGCACAAAGGCTTCCATAGAGTTTATAGCAGAGCAAGGAGAAGGCCCTGATATGAGGAATCAGCTTGTCAGTGCATATTCCAAGATTGCAGACCACGAAGGAAGGCTCGCGCAAAAGCTTTACGCATACTTAGATTCGAACCCTCATATTAGAATTATTGGTCCAAATTTTAGCTGTGTTAAAGCTCCAACAATTTCATTTTATCATGAGAAATGTGAGGCACTCAGCTTATGCGAAAAATTAGCTGCAGAAAATATTTTCGCTTGGGACGGACACTTTTATGCCATTCGCGCATCCGAAAGATTAGGGATGCAGGAAAAAGGCGGAGTCACTAGAATGGGTATGTCTATGTATTCTACAAATCAAGATATAGATCGAACGATTAATTTTTTAGAATCTGTCTAAACCTATAAATCTTCATGGACAAGATCAATATTATCGGTGCAGGTATTGCTGGACTTGCACTCGCAGTCCATTTAGAAAAGGCGAATATAGAGTATCAAATATTCGAACAAGCAGCAAGCTTTAAAACAGTTGGTGCCGGAATATTACTCGCGAATAATGCGATGCAAATATTTGATCAATTAGATCTATCAAAAAAACTAACAGAAAAAGGCAATCGAACAAAAACGCTTAATATCGTAGATCAAAATCTCCACATTATATCAAGTATTGACTTAACAAAATTTGAACAAAAATTTAAGGTAAGTAATATAGCTATACATCGAGCTGACTTACAAGAGTCCTTATTGGATTCGATTTCATCTGAAAGTATTCACCTTGATCATCAATTAAAAGATATGACGGAGACGGATCTAATTTTTCAAAATGGAAAGACAATTCCAAAAGGAATCGTCATTGGAGCAGACGGAATTCAGTCTACAGTTCGAAAGGTCTTGTTTGGAAAAAAAGAAATAAAATTTCCTGGTCAAATTTGTTGGCGAGGAGTTGTTGATTTTACACTTCCCGAAAAATATACTCATCAGTTTAATGAGAGTTGGGGTGATGGTTGTCGCTTTGGTTTTGCTCAAATAAATTCCAAACAAGTATATTGGTTTGCACTTTGTAATTATAAAAATTCAGTTTCAGAATGGGATGATAGAAGTTGGAAACAGTCCTTTAAGACCTTCCATCCATTGGTTGTAAAACTATTACAATCAACTCATGCTTCATCAATCCATATGGCACCCATTAGTCAATTAGAAATATTAAAAAAATGGCATCACAAATCAATCTGTTTAATCGGTGACGCTTGTCACGCCATGACGCCCAATATGGGTCAAGGAGCAGGCCAAGGAATAGAAGATGCTTACACATTAAGTAAATGCTTACAGCATACTAATTCTATAGAAGCAAGCTTTGATTTATTCCAAAAACTTAGATACAAAAAGCTAAAGTCTATTGTTAAAAATAGTTGGCACATTGGAAAAATAGCACAATTGGAATCTAAAATTGGGCGTACAATTAGAAATACTGCATTTAAATCAATTCCTCAATTCCTCACACAAAGTCAAAGCAAAAGGATCTTCCAACTTGCAGAAGTAAAATAATATGTAAAGAAAAAGATAAGCCTATGATGCCAAACATATCACCTTTAAGAAAAGAGCTCCATCAACATCCCGAACTGTCAGGACAAGAGTTCGAAACCCCTAACAGAATAAAAACTTACATACAACAACTCCATCCAACGACAATTATAGATCAAATCGGTGGGACAGGAATAGCTGCCATTTATGAATACAGTACAAATGGACTAACGGTCATGATTCGCTGCGAATTAGATGCCCTTCCGATCCATGAGAAAAATAATTTTGAACACAAATCTATACATTCGGGCATCTCACATAAATGTGGTCATGATGGGCACATGGCTATTTTATTAGCTTTGTCATTAAAATTAAAAGAAAAGCCATTTCCTATTGGAAAAGTTATTCTTCTATTTCAACCTGCAGAAGAAACCGGTCAAGGAGCGGATCATGTCATTCAAGATCCAAAATTTAAAGCTTTCCAGCCTGATTATATTTTTGCTCTTCATAATATTCCAGGAGCTCCGCTTCATCAAATCATAAAAATGGAGACTGGTTTTTCTGCTGAAGTTATCAGTTTTGCAGTAAGACTGACAGGAAAAAAAAGTCATGCCGCTGAACCAGAATTTGGAATCAATCCTGCCTTTGCTGTCGCGTGTCTCATTCCAAAATTAGACCAATTGAAAATATCAGATCCTCTTGATAACAACTTCGCAGTTCTAACTCCTATCCACATATCTGTCGGCCAACAATCTTATGGTGTCTCCCCTGCTCACGGAGAATTACATTATACAATTCGGACTTGGAGTCAAGTATCAATGACCAATTTGAAGAAGAATATTATTCAGATAATTGATGATATCGCCAGTGAACAATCATTAGAATACAAGATTGATTGGTTCGAACATTTCCCTGCTAGTCAAAATAATATTGAGTGTAATCAATACATTACAAAGGCCGCAAATCAAAATTCTCTGTCTTTAGTTGAAAGACGGTATCCCTTTACATTCGGAGAAGACTTTGGATGGTATTCGAAAAAATATAAATCAGCTATGTTTGGCCTCGGAGCAGGGGAAAACTCGCCAGCACTTCATCATGAAGATTATGACTTCCCTGATGAGATCATCGAGACAGGAGCCAAAATGTTTTATGATATCATTACACATATACTTGTAAGCAAGTAATTTGAAAATTTTAGTATTTTAAAATGATGAAAATAGACAAAATACTAATTTTAGAAACAGAAGATGTTATACTCAGAATTCCTTCGCTAGAGGATATCCCTGACATTTTTTCAGCGACTAGATATGAAGGCTTTAATGACGGCATGCTGTGGGATCCACCAAACAATAAAGAAGAAATGATCAAACCTTACCACAATGCAATTAAAGCATGGGAAGAGGGCAGCGCATATTCTTTTACGATTGAAGACAAATTAACTCAATCCCTTTTAGGAAGAATTTCCATCAGAAAAACAAAAGATCCTGATAGATGGAATGTTGGCTTTTGGACGCACCCAGAATATCAAAAAAAGGGAATCATGAGAAAAGCATTACAAAGGGTTCTTGCATTTAGATTTACCAGTTTAAGTGCTAATTGCATTGAAGCTTGTTATGCGCTTTGGAATAAAGGGAGTGAAAAAGTACTACGACGAAACGGTATGACATTAGTAAAATATATAGAAAAAGGATTTGAGAAGAATGGAAAATGGGTTGAGGAAAATTTATTAGTAATAGAAAAGGGAAATTGGCTAAAACGAATAGTTTAAAATAAAAATAAAATATTGCAAAATTTGATTAATAAATTTACAATCAATTTGAACAAAATTAAGAAGGTGCATTGTTTCGTATGAAGAACCACTTTAAAAATATTCGTAGCATAAATCTTTAACCAATCTCATTATAAATGAAAAAAATACTCGCATTCGCAGGAAGCAATCATTCCAAATCAATTAACCATCAATTGATAGAATTTACAGCGGCACAATTTACAGATTGTGATGTAACCATTTTAGATATTAGAAAATGGGAATTGCCCATATATTCGATTGATATGGATCCTGATCAAACTCCTGAAAAAATCACAAAATTGATATCATTGATAAAAGATCATGATGGATTTATAATTAGCACGCCCGAACATAACGGCGGCACACCCGCCTTTTTTAAAAACATTATTGATTGGTTAAGTAGGAGAGAAAAAAATGTATTTGCACGAAAGCCATTGTTTTTAATGAGTACCTCTCCAGGTGCAGGCGGAGCGACAACTAACTTAAAGTATCTCATCCATTCACTTCCATTTCAAGGTGCATCGATAGCAGCGAGCTTTAGTTTACCTTCCTTCTTTGACAATTTTAAAGAGGGCACTATAACTAGTGATCACTTTGGCGAATTCAAAGAAAGTATTGGAGAATTTAAAGAAGCATTATAAGAATTAATAGGTATCAAATACAAAACTATTGCTGACTGATATGGATTTCAAATGTATCCTGGATCAAATAAAGAAGAATTCAGTGTCACTGAAGATGATGAACCTTGATTACTGCCAAACATTCGCTTTTTACCTTGATCTTAATAAAATATACTCTCAGCTAAATAGTTCAATCTCAAGTGCGTTTTGAATAGTTATCCGATTTCAAGAACCATTGCATTATAATTATTCTGAACAATTTCGATAACCAATGCCTTTTCTGATCGCAACCCTTCAATAGTATTAATTTCATTAAATTCTCGCATGTAACGATCTCCCCATAAACTGATTTCAATAATAATTGGAGCAAGATCAATTCCTTTCTCTGTCAACAAGTAAATATTTTCTTTTTTATTTCCAAGAATTTTCGTTTTGGTAATTAGTTTATATGACTCTAATAATTTAAGTCTTGCTGAAAGTATACTCGGAGCAATCTTTTCATCTGATTCCGATATTTGTTTGAAGGTCTTTTTATGTTGGACTAACATATCTCGGATAATTAACAATGACCACTTATCACCTACTACATCTAATGTAGAAGCAATTGGACAAGCAGAACGGAATTTATTTTTCATTTTAATATTACTATTAATTCGATAGTAATTAACTATCTTTACTTTCAATTCGATAGCAAATTATAAATTTAAGTCAAGAATTATGTTAGCAGGTCATTTTACTACGGCATTAATAGCCAAACAGAAATTTCCAAAAGGAGCTCTTCTGTACTTTTTAATTATCTCTCAGCTACAAGATATTTTATGGTTTCTATTTCATTATTTAGGTCTTGAACAGACTAATCCTAGTGATGCTTTTGATGCTACATTAAGTAATATGGCAGTAGATATGTTGTATAGTCACGATTTAATACCGCTATTTTTTTGGTTAGCTGTTGTATTTGTAATTGGAAAAATTTTATTTAAAAGCACGCAAATAGGATTAGTCAGTATGGCTTTAGTATCAGTCCACTTTGTATTGGATTTCTTTTCTGGTCATATGCATCATTTGTTTGGAGCCGATACAATGGAAGCTGGTCTTGGCTTATATGCTTCCAGTCCATATTTAGCCATTTTGATAGAAGCTATATTTATCGTTGGCGCACTTTGGTATTTCTTTAGAGAAGAAGCAAAAACGGGAATTATACGAACCACTAAAAATAGAATTGCTATTATTTCTGTGTTCGCTTATGGCATTATTTTTATGCTAGTCATTGCAACTCGTTCTTTTAGAGAGTTATTCAGTATTCCTGAATTTGACTTTGGTTTTAATACTAATATTCCTACTCTCATTTTAACTTATGCCGCTATGCTTTATTGCTTAAATTATTTTGTGCCGAAATTTAAGCTTGAATCAAAAAAATAGAATTGTCATTAATTCAATAATCATTCTTTTACTTTTTTGCTTTCCAGTAAAGAAATTGAAAGATGCTAGAATTTCATCGCGAGATTTTACTATTAGTTTGGCATAAAAATACCTTACCTGATTTACTCCTTTTCGATAATACCCACGATTATCATTCTAGCATTATATCACAAGAGTGTTATTCCCAAGTGGGTGATGAAAGTTTATTTGCTTTCTTTTTTGATTTGTGTTTTTGGATGGGAGATATGGTACACCTATGGTTGGGTAGATGGAGATCATGTAGATGCCCGTCGGTCAACTAATTTAAGCAAAGCCCTTCCTGCTCATATAAATTGGTTTTTGAATTCTCTTTATAATGCAGCTATTTGTTTGACTGGTTTGTTTTGGGTTTGGCTAGCTGGAGGTAAGACTTTACGATCATTTCAAAAATTTAATATTCTAGCATTGGCTATTCTCTTCGTAGCTTTTGTTGGCCAAAATGTATTTGTGGAACTGGTGGTCTATAGAAACCAATTGACTACAGAACACGCATTGTCTTGGGCGCCGCTATCTCCCAAATGCTTGGATACGATAGACCTGTTCGGTATTTCGTTAAAGTTTAATACGCAGATCACATGGGTATTGATGGTGCCTATCGTTTTCTTAGTCGTAAGGTATTTTATGCCGAAATCTAATTAGTGTAGATATTTATATATCGTTAGAGAGGAAATTTTAGAACTAACAGTCTATCACATTTCCAAAGAAACAACTCCACTTGGTAGATACCCGACTCGATCAGCAATCGCATGAATCGTTTTTCCTTCAACTGTTGAAACAGGACCAAGATATACTGACCACTCATCTGGATCGGGATTCTCTCCAGATAAAGTAATTTGGAATCCTAATGAATTCCACTCCTTTGTATTTTGAATTTTAATAGCGTTACCAAATTTTTCAAATTGTGGTTCTTTTGATTTTGGCTGAATACCTTGTGGCCAAAGTTTTGATATATAATCCTTTTCATCCTGAATCATTTGGTCAGGCAACTTTCTTTGAAATTTTAATAAGGCTATTTTCATCTCGGTAATTTGAGTGACATATTGCGGATCATCGATTAGATTATTAAGTTCATGAGGATCAGATTTTGTGTCAAAAAATTCATATGTGGGTTTCGTCTCTCTAAACCAAAGAGCTTGGGCAGGAGTTAGCTCGTCTTCTTTTTTCATTCGATGAAGCTCTTGCATGATAGGCATTTGATCCCGATATTCGACATGAAGAAACATTGATTTCTCAGGATTTAAATATTGGATCAGCTTATATCTATTGTCTCTTATCGCTCTATTGGAATCATAGCTTTCATCAAATCGATCAGCCGCTGCGTAGACATATTTTGCAGGAGACCACCGCTTAAATTTACCGAGGAATGCTTTTCCATCCATGTGACTCGGTGGCCTCATACCAAGCAATGACAGAACAGTCGGCGCTAAATCAATAAAACTGACTAAGTCTTCATTTCGCGTTTGCGCATGTTCTTGATTTGGAAAACGGATAATCATAGGAACTTTGATTCCAGAATCGTACAACAAACGCTTCTGTCTTGGTAGTGGACCACCATGATCTGAATACCAAAAAATGACTGTCTTTTCTAAGAGTCCATCTTCTTTTAACTCGTCTATTATTTTGCCAACTTGGGCGTCCATTTGTTTGATGTTAGAATACATCTGTCTCACATCTTTCAGTCCAATTTCATTATCTGGCAAATAAGGCGGCACATTAACTTCTAAATTTTTATCAACCCACAATGAATCTTCCGCTCTTGCCCAAATCTGAGATTCATGCGTGACATTTAAATTGAAAATTGAAAAGAATGGCTGGTCGGCGTGAGGTCTATTTCGCCAATGTCCTGTTTTGCTACAATCATCCCAAGCGGTTGCTGTTCTGACAAACTGATAATCTTCTTTTGCATTATTTGTGCAATAATATCCTTTCATTCTTAAGTACTCACTCATCATCCGCGCCTTGTCTGGTGCAATTGCTTCATACGCGTTAATACCATTAGGTAAGGCCTCATTAGAATATTTATCTTTTATTTCTTGAGACAGTCCTGCTTTATACCAGGGTCCAGTTCGCATATGATTTGAACCTAAATGTGTCGGATACATACCCATTGCGATCGCTGATCTTGCCGGCGCACACACCGCGGCAGGTGTGAATAAATTATCATAACACACCCCTTGACTTGCCAGTCTGCTTAGGTGTGGTGTTTGGATCGTAGAATCGCCAAACATTGGCAGATAAGAACTTAAATCCTCAGCGACAATCCATAGAATATTTAGCTCGTCCTTCTTGACTGTTTTTTTGACTGTCTTGCTGTCTAACTTGCTGACTGTCTCCCTTTCCGAATTATGAATTTTTGTTGGTTCCTCCTCTTGCAGAAACGACTCTGCTATTTTAGGTTGGCAAGAATAACTGAGACATAATAAGATTGAAAGATAAAGCGATTTCATCTTCTCAATATACTCAATAATTTATTTGTATTAAATGAAGAATCATCTAATAATAATTTACCCATTAATCCTCCACTGGAATTATACATAATCAATTCCTTTTGTTGTGTGATAGCTAAATCACCAAGTTCTGAGTCTTTAGGGATCTTAAACTTTTCTAGTTTCAAGCCATCTCTCGGTGCCATATAAATGTGCTTCACGCGCTGAGTAAAATCAAAAATCAAACTATTATCAAGATCTCTTTTTTGATACTTCTTTTCCATAGACATCTCATATTCCATCATCACATTTCCAGAAGGCCAAAATAATTTTTGCTTGCCATCTAAGTTTCCATTTTGATAGCGTTTGATACTTGCTACTTTTGTACCATCACCATAGTAAGCAGTGTGATGAATGTATTCATAAAAAACAACTTTGTCAGTTAAGACATTATCAAATGAATACCTATACTCGGTGACACGAGGACGATAACTTGTATTCTCATGATGGCTCTTTGAATAAAAATTTTGGTTAGAAAAATCATATATCCAATAATTCTTTCTATTTCCAGAGGGAAAGTACTTAACAAATGATCCAACCGTCTCAATCTCATCTTTTGAGTCATCATAGTTTGTTTCAAAAAATAAAAACAGTGAATCTGTATTAGGCTTTTTGTATGTATAACTGTAAGTCTCATCTGTCTCAAAAATTGGCGAACAATCATCTAAAAACACACACCCAGCATAGGCCCTATCTTTTGCAAATACAGGAATAAAGGCTAGATGCTGAAAGTCATTTGATGCAAGAAAGTTAATTTGATATGCGCGCCAATCGACATGATCTATTGGCTCTGTCTCAAATAGTAATTCTCCTGGATCGCAGGTATTGTTAAATCCCCACACTTGTAGCTTTACTGCATTAGCAAAGCTGAGTGAGGCCTCTGATAATTCATCGCTCGTTGCATCCTGCCCAAGCATTTGAACCTTATTCAAATATCTTTCTGGCTTTGCTAATTGAATTTGAAAACTATAATATTTATTCTTAATCAAAGGATTCATTAATCTTTGACTTATGTTTTCACCTGTGCTATCTGGACGAACCACTAGACTTAAATAGGACGAACCGCTAAATGCAGGGGTAATATTACTCCACCTGAATTCTCCTTGTGTATGAACATCAGGAGCAGCGTTTTCACCGTAAAGACAGGTGTTCCAGCCTTCTAATTTTTGATTTGTATTAACCCCATATTTTTCAAAAGACGGATTTGCGAGGTTAATTTGGTTTTGTGAATATATATGTATTGAGAGACAAATTGTCAAAATCTGGATCAATACATACTTTTTACTCAAGTCCATACCGTTAATCTAAACAATATCAATTAAAATCGCAATACTTCTGCTCATAATACAAAAACGTTAAATGATGCAGAATCGTGGCTTCAAAGTGTATAGAGCTTGACTCTACGCTCAGATTATGTAACTTTATCAGGTTATTACTAATATATGAAACACATTCTTTTATCGATCGTCACACTTTTATTATGCCTTCTGATCTCAAGCTTTCAGTCTTGCTCTAAATCGCCAAGAATAGCAAAGTTGGCTACAGAAGTGAAGGTGCCCAACTTTGGACTATTTGATCACAGCGGTGGATTTCATACACTTCATTATTATGACAATTATGATGCTATTGTCCTATTTGTCCAAGGGAACAAGTGTCCTATAGTCAGAAATGCATTTTCAGATTTTAATCAGATCAAGTCTTCTTTTAAAGATAAAAATGTGAGCTTTTTTATGATTAATGCGAATGTGCAAGACGATCGCAAAAGCATTGCCTCAGAAGCCAAAGAATTTGGAGTAGAAACACCTATTCTAATCGACACCGACCAACTTGTAGCAGATGTGCTTGACATAGATATAACCGCAGAAGCGTTTGTGATTAACCCTAAAGATTGGTCAGTCGCTTTTAGAGGTCCACTCAATGATAGAATCGGTTATGAAAGTCAAAAAAACGAAGCATCGGCTGATTATTTAGCAGATGCGATTCAAGAGCTATTAACTCATGGTACTGTTGAAAATAGTTTTGTCAATACTAAAGGTTGTGCAGTCGTCAGAAAATTCAAACATGAAGATTATGAAAATCTGACATACACAGAAGACATAGCTCCGATTCTATTGGACAATTGTCTAGTTCACTTTCGTAACCTATTGCAAGTCCAATTGCAAGAAATGGTCTTTTAATTACCTCTTCTTGTTCAAGGTATAATTTTCTCAATTCTCGTGTTGATAGTACAATTTCAATATTACCAGACTTAATTTCTTTGAGCAATTTAATTGTTCTCAACTTTTCAAATTCTTTCCAGTCAAAATGTTTATTGAATATTGATTTTATGATTTTTTTGACTTCTCTACTTTTAAAAGTAAAAGCTAACAAATCATTGTAATGGTCTTCTGGAATTATATTTTGAAGCTCTTTATTTTCATAAATCCAACATTCAAACGATTCCAATGAAATGTCATCATTTAGTAATTGATAAAATTTGATTCTATTTGGATTTATCTTGGTCATTCAAATTGTCACTAACTCCAATACACAAGCCACTCTCCACTCCAGTGGCATATATATCTGCTATAGATGTAAAGTACACACCACCTCCTCATCCCCTCCAAAGGAAATTTCCGAAACTGCAACATGTTGCTATAGATATAGTTAGCACAGATAAATAGTTTGTTTTTGATTTGATAATACAATATACAAAATTTGAATCAATCATAAAAGTAAAAATGGAGAATCAGGAGGATTACATCACAATAACCAATAGCAAACGCCCACAAGCGTCTACAAATGGTTATAGACAGATGACCGCTCCATGTGCTGGCCTGCACACCAATAACCTACGCAGCGGCGCTTGCGTCAAAGAACAGCGGACTGAAAGGAGCAAGTTATGCATGAGGATGTCTCTTATCTTATGATAGAAATCCCCAATCTCTTCATTAAAAAAACTTGCGATAGCCAAGGCTATTCCTGCGATTTTTGCCATCATTCATGAGAAATTCTATTTAAAATCTAGTACAACTTTCTCAAAGATAAATGGGTTAGAGATATTGCGAATAGCCTAGTTCCGAACCCGGTAGCAATAGCAATAGGGAGATCCCTATAGCCCAAAGCTTTATTTAACACGCAACAGAATACACACTACCATAGTACAATAGGCCTAAATCAAGCCCCTACTCTTCAACTCCAAATACTTGTTGATACTGTTGATAGAAAGGTCAGCGGGATCGGTAAGAATAGTTTGAATCTTATGCTGACGTAGCACCTGTGCAATGGCCTCCTTTTCGGAAATGAATTTCTTGGCAATAGTCTGATGGTATACGGCTTCAGTGTCTTCCGCTTTTTGATTTGCCAACTTGGTGAC
>ENA-ORXT01005471-ORXT01005471.1-marine-metagenome-genome-assembly--contig:-NODE-5471-length-12446-cov-3.337861_pt1 | contig 12446 bp, 9 predicted proteins | sample MGYA00237868_ERZ511482 | MGnify/ENA metagenome assembly ERZ511482 | reverse complement strand
AATGATACAGCATTATTTTTAAATAAAAAAGAAGACTTAGAATGGTTTTTTAAAAAGGAAAAGAAGAAGTTTTACCATTCGAAGTTCTACATACACGAAAGAAAAAAACATAAAATCCTGGTGGATGATCTAGATAATCCAATCGGTGAAAAATGGAGTTTTGATGCTGAAAACAGAAAGAAATATCCGCGTAAAAAAACACCACCTGCTATCAGCTTTCCAGATAAAGACAAATTTTATAAAGAAGCCTGCAATTACGTTAAAAAACATTTTGATACACATCTTGGAGAACTAACAGAGCAACCGTTATACCCTACAGACTATAAAGCAACAGAAAAGTGGTTAGAGGACTTTTTTAAACAGAGATTTCACGAGTTTGGTACTTATGAAGATGCAATTGTTAAAGAAGAAAGCTTTTTGAATCATAGTGTCCTGACTCCTGTGCTCAACGTCGGATTAATCACACCTAAAGAAGTCATTCATAAAAGTTTAGAATTTGCGAAACGGGAACATGTTCCGATTAATTCGCTAGAAGGTTTTGTTCGACAAATTATTGGATGGCGAGAATTTATCCGAGGGATGTATGAGACCAAAGGTACGGACGAGCGGACACGTAATTTTTGGGGATTCGATAGAAAACTGCCTGCTTCTTTTTATGATGGAACAACAGGTATTGATCCTATTGACACAACCATCAAAAAGATTTTAAAAACTGGATACTGTCACCACATAGAGCGCTTGATGATTCTAGGAAATTTTATGGTTCTCTGTGAATTTTCTCCAGATGCGGTATATCAATGGTTTATGGAATTATTTATAGACGCCTATGATTGGGTTATGGTTCCTAATGTCTACGGGATGAGTCAATTTGCTGACGGCGGACTGATGGCTACCAAACCTTACATTAGTAGTAGCAACTACGTGTTGAAAATGAGTAACTATAAAAAAGGGGATTGGCAATTAATTTGGGATGCGCTATTTTGGAGATTTATGCATGTAAATAGAGACTTCTTTACTAAAAATCCCCGGTTAGGTATGTTGATAGGAACCTATGATAAGATGGCGGCTGAAAAACAAGATTTGCTTATGCGCACTGCTGCTGATTATTTAGAAAAACTGGATAATGGAGAGAAGTAATAATAATTAAATATAAACCTGGCTCCGTTACTTGAAAGGCAGGTAATTAATAATGGAGGAAGTACAAAAGGTCAATGGAAATGAATACCATTACTACCAAAAGCATCCAAGAAAATTGAATCGAAAGAGAAATTATATGCGTAGTGGTCTTTTTAAATAATGAAGAAGAATATTTGATAATTTATAGTGGATGATTAAAGGAGTGTAGATAGGGCAATTATTCTTACAGGCTTCATTTAATTATTACTATTAGATAGGGCGATACCCTATTATGACTTGATCGCATCAGTTTCAATTTATGAGAGGAATTAATTTTAATCATCCAATAAATACTGGTCTTAGGTATTAGCGTGGCTATCCCCGTATCGAAGGTTCTCTTATTCGATGGAATTCGCTACTTTTACCTTTCCATGGTATTCAATATCAAGCCACACGAACGAAAAGTTTTTGAACTTATCCAGGAAACTGCTAAGGAACTGGGGTATCCGACATATGTTGTGGGAGGATATGTTAGAGACAGGTTAATCAGCAGACCTTCGAATGATATTGATGTGGTATGTGTGGGTGACGGAATACGACTTGCCCAAACGCTGGCGTATAAAATGCGTCCTATCCCACGTGTGGTGGTCTATAGCAGATTTGGTACAGCCATGCTTAAACATAAAAACATTGAGATTGAATTTGTAGGAGCACGTAAAGAATCCTACTCGCACAATTCCAGAAAGCCCGATGTAGAGGAAGGTTCTTTAGAGGATGACCAGAACAGACGCGATTTTACTATCAATGCATTAGCGCTCAGCCTTAATGAAGATAACTTTGGAGAAATCATAGATCCCTTTAACGGCTTGCAAGACTTAGAGCATAAAATATTGAGAACGCCTCTGGATCCAGGGAAGACTTTTTCTGATGATCCCTTACGTATACTCCGTGCGATACGTTTTGCAACACAATTGGACTTTAGTATTGAGGACGAAACATATCATGCTATCTCTAAATACAGGAATAGAATAAGTATCGTTTCTAAAGAACGTATTGCAACTGAACTCAATAAGATTCTTGCCTCTCCGAAGCCATCTATTGGACTGAATTTGTTATTTGATACAGAATTATTAAAAAACATTCTGCCCGAACTCGTGGAACTACACGGTGTAGAAATACGAAACGGTATAGGCCACAAAGATAATTTCTATCATACGCTAGAAGTTGTGGATAATGTGGCAAGAAGGAGTACGAACTTATGGTTGCGGTGGGCAGCGCTTCTCCATGACATTGCAAAACCTCCTACCAAACGGTTTGATAAAAAGGCAGGATGGACTTTTCATGGACATGAAGCGCTAGGTGCATTCATGGTTCCTAAAATTTTTAAGAGATTGCGTCTGCCCCTGGATCATAAGATGAAGTATGTTCAAAATCTTGTGCGTTTACACTTACGACCGATCAGCTTAACAAAGGAAAATATTACGGACTCTGCTATCCGCAGATTACTTTATGACGCAGGCGATGATCTAGAGGATCTAATGATTCTGTGCCAATCAGATATTACCAGCAAGAACTATAAAAAGGTACAACGCTTTCAGGATAATTACAACATGGTGAAGCTACGCCTTGCCGAGGTAGAAGAAAAAGATAAAATAAGAAATTGGCAACCTCCCATTACTGGCGAAGAAATCATGGCCACCTTTAATCTCACGCCTTCTAGACTGGTAGGTGATATAAAAACAGCTATCCGTGAAGCAATTCTAGACGGAGAAATAGATAATACCCCTGAGGCGGCAAAAGAGTTAATGATGCGTGTTGCTAAGGAAAAAGGGATCGGTGTTAATGAATGACAAATAACAAATAACTGGGCCCATTCTTATATTATGTGTACGTAAGAATGAGAAATTAGCAATGACTAATTGACACTTGATAATGAGCAGGAATAGGCTATTTGTTTATGTAAGTTTGAGCACTAAATAGTTTAAACAAAGTTAGTGTATAGGTGCATTCTACAAACGCCGAGTATAATGGATAATAGATAATTGGTTTTTTTTGCGACTTGATGCCTTGAAGTCTAATATACCACGTTTTGGAAGTTTGCGTTTGAAATATTAATTTAATGCTAAATTTTTTACACAAATGGCACCTAAAGCAACTACAGTCAAAGAATATGTCGACAATGTCCCATCAGATAGGATCAGACAATTCAAAAAATTAAGAACTGTAATAAAGAAAAACATCGACAAAGGTTTCAAAGAATGTATTAGTTATGGGATGCTGGGCTATGTAGTCCCACAAAAAACTTACCCCGACGGTTATCACTGCAATACCGAACTCCCCCTACCCTTCGTAAGTCTCGCAAACCAGAAAAATTTTATAGCAGTATACCACATGGGTATGTACGCGCAACCAAAAATCCATACATGGTTTACAAAAGAATATGCTAAGCGGTGTAAGTACAAATTAGACATGGGAAAAAGCTGTGTACGACTAAAGAAAATGGATGATATCCCTTACGATCTCATAGGCGAATTAATGGCAAAGATGTCTGTTAAGGAATGGATCAAGTTGTATGAGAAAAATGTTAAAAGCTAATTAATGATGAAAAATTGACAATGAGGTGATGTATTATAACGACTATGTCACTTAAATTTAGTTATCATCGGAGGATTCTCTAATATACCTCGTCTAATTCCTTAATATTGCATCTTTAAATATTTATAGACTTATGAAGAAATATCTAATCTGCTTGGGCATAGCTCTGTCTAGCCTACTACAAGCACAAGAATTCTATGACTTGAACTCAGTACAAACTATAGAAATAGAATTTGCTGAAAGTAACTGGGACCAGTTATTAGACGCTGCCTATGCGACTACTAGTGATTACATACTAGCAACACGTGTCACAATAAACGGGACTGAATTTGATAGTGTTGGGGTAAAATATAAAGGAAATAGCACGTATAATTCAAATCAAGTAAAAAATCCTTTTCACATAGAATTAGATACGTATAAGGATCACAAATATGAAGAATACACAGATATTAAGTTGAGCAATGTAGCCAAAGATCCCTCTTTTTTACGTGAGGTGTTGTCTTATCAAATTTTGAGACAATACATGGATGCTCCTCTTTCAAATTTCGCAAATGTCTATGTGAACGGAAACCTAATGGGACTATATAGTAACTCAGAAGCAATTTCTAAAAAGTTTGTCAACAGCAGGTTCTACTCTAAGAAGAACACATTCATTAAATGCAACCCGCCTGATGGCGCTGGTCCACAATCTAATGATCTTCCAAATCTAGTATACCTAGGACAAGATAGTAGCAACTATTATGATGCCTATGAATTGAAATCTGATTATGGGTGGGATGAACTTATTCATCTGTGTGACACACTTGCAAATAATTTAAGTGATATCGAAAATATCCTTGATGTAGACCGTGCTCTATGGATGTTAGCTTATAATAATGCGCTTGTGAACTTAGATAGTTACAACGGCAATTTTGCACAAAACTATTATCTGTATCGGGATGATTTCGGTAGGTTCCTTCCTGTTATTTGGGATTTGAACGAATCTTTTGGTCGCTTCAGTGCCACTGGAACTGGCAACTTAAATGGAACGACAGCTAAGCAGCGGATGGATCATTTACTGCACGATATGAATGCGGATTACCCATTAATTCGACAGCTTTTGAGCGTAGATAGATATAAGCGTATGTATCTTGCTCACTTCAAAACTATCATGCTAGAGAATTTTGATAATAACTCCTATTTCGAAACAGGTGAAACATTACAAAATCTTATCGATGCAGATGTGCAGGCAGATAATAACAAGTTTTTTACCTACAATAACTTCCAGAACAATCTAAGTTCCGATATTAATGGAGGCGGAGGAGGACCTGGAGGCGGTGCAACACCAGGAATTGCTAACCTAATGAATGGTAGAAATTCTTACATTTTAGGACTCAGTGATTTTACTCAGACAGAGCCTGAAATTTTTGATATAGAAACGGATCCAGATCCCATTGTAAATGAGATAATGTCCATTACAAGTCGCATTACTGATGCGAACACGGTTTTACTTGGATATAGAGATGCACTAGGTGCTCCTTTTACTAAAATAGAAATGGTTGATGATGGAAATCATGACGATGGTGCTGCAAACGATGGTATTTATGGTGTTGACTTTTTAGTTACGGGTGCATTTATACAATATTTTATATACGCAGAAAATAATGAGAGTGGAAAATTCTCACCCGTGCGTGCTGAACACGAATACTATACATTAACTGCAACCTCTTCTGAGCCTGAACTAGGAGACTTGGTTATAAATGAATTTATGGCTTCCAATGATGTAACGCAGGCGGATCAAGATGAAGAGTTTGATGATTGGGTAGAGCTTTATAATAATGGAACTGAGAGTATTGACTTGAGTGGTTATTTTCTATCAGATGATCCTGACAATCTTTCCAAGTGGGAGTTTCCGGCAGGGACTTCAATAGGCGCAGATGCATATCTGATTATCTGGGCAGATAGCGATACCTTACAAACTGGATTGCATGCGAATTTTAAATTATCTGCAGCTGCGGAATCTATTGTTCTTATTGACGATCTAGGAACTATCATAGATGAGGTAAGTTATGTGGATCAATCAGCTGATATCTCATATGGAAGATTACCAAATGGAACAGGTGATTTCCAATTAATGTCTCCAACTTTTAATGCAAAGAATACTGGCAGTACAAATACTAACGATGCATCTAATCATGCTTTAAACTTGCTTCTTTACCCTAACCCTACAGACGGTGTAATCAATATAGAACTGATAGATTCTAAAAGTGCGCATAATTCTTTGGTTATATATGACTTGAATGGTAAGGTAATGTATGCGGATGAGATTGGGTCGTATATGCATGTAGATGTTTCTGGTTGGAATTCTGGTATGTATGTTGTGAGAGTGGGTAGTGGTGTTAGAAGAGTTTTTATTTATTAACATACATTGGCGTTTAAGCAAGCTCCTTGTATAAAATAATAAAATTGTAATTACAGGATAAATCCAGTATTAAGAATAAACGAAGCGATGGGATCAGTCACAGGGGCCACCATCGCTGATCAATGGAATTCTAATACAGATTTTGCAACAGCTACACCTATAAGTTTAGGATGTACCTCGATTAATTTCCGAATTCATGGTCCAGGAATTCCAAATCTAATTGCTAGTTGCGATGCTACAGATTGCTAACTTCTAGACATACCATTACCAGTAGTAATAACTGGATTTACAGCGACTGCTGAAGGAGGAGAGGTATTCATAGATTGGAAAACGGAGACGGTAATAAATAATGAATCTTTTATCCTTGAAAGATCCCTAGACAGCAAAATTTGGAAGGAGATATATTCAATTACTGGCGCTGGAAATTCTGATTCTCAAATTCTAGATAATTATGTAGATGAAAAAGCTATACATGGAAAAAAATCTACAGACTTATACAAGTTGATTATAATGGAGAGAAAAACATAAGCGATAAACTAATAGCAAGTCTAAAAGGAAAACGGCAATACTCTGTACACCCAAATCCTATAAAAGATATTGTTACAATTGCAACCGCATCAGGCACTATTTCAATTTACAATCAACTAGGAGGTGTTGTTTACCAAAGTTCTTTAAGTAATGAAATCCAAAATGTTGACATTGATGTATCTATGCTACCATCTGGAATTTACATCCTAAAAAACAACACAGAAGTGCAAGAGTTGATAAAGCAATAGCTTTAATCGCAATTGAGGATTTTTAAAAGATTGCCGTTGGACCATATGTCTCATGGCAAGAATGGCTTGTGTATAACAAAGTAAATGAACTAATTGGATATGGCATTCTACAAGGTGTAATCATTCGAGCTGAACACCCTAAATACCATGACCTCTGGCCACCCGTACACCCATTAATGCCCATCTTTCAAATCCAACTCCATCTGCTCCTCTCCTATTAACTTCGTAGCAAGTTTGCCGACTGTTAATCCTTGAACTATAATGGAAAAAATAACAACTGCATATGTGACTGTGATAATGAGTTCTCTATTCATTTCTGGGGGAAGACTCAGGGCGAGGGCAATAGAAATTCCACCCCGCAAACCTCCCCATGTCATTATCGTTGCGGTATTGGGAACAAAGTCTAATTTATCTCTAAAGAATCGTACCGGTAATATGAGTGATAGATATCTACAAACAAGAACGAGTACAATACATATAATTCCTGCAACCACAAACTGGCTTTGAAAATCTAAAATAATAAGCTCCAAACCTATAAGCACAAACAGGATTGCATTTAACAAGATATCCATCAGTTCCCAGAATTTATCTACGTATTGCTCTGTCGTTTCTGACATAGCGGTTCCTCGGACTGTGTCATTACCTACTATGAGCCCTGCGACAACCATTGCTAGTGGAGCAGATAATCCAAAATAATGCGCTAAAGCATACCCTCCCGTTACACATGCAAGGGTAATTAAGACTTCTATATCATAATCATCAATACTCTTCAGCAAACGAAATGTTATCCAACCAATTACAGCACCAAATATGATTCCTCCAATTACCTCTTGTCCAAACAACATTGCAATATCTCCTAATCCTGTTCCTCCATCCCCATGATCTGTACCATGTCCAGTACCACCTGTAGCAATACCCATTATAGTCAAGAAGACAACTACTCCTACTCCATCATTAAACAGTGATTCTCCAACAATTTTTGTTTCTAATTTTTTAGGTACACCAGCACTTTTTAAAATTCCCAACACTGCAATAGGATCTGTGGGTGAAATAAGCGCTCCAAACAAAAGACAGTGAATAAACGCAATATCTAATCCTAACATTCCAAAGAGATAGAAACTCGCTCCAGCGACTAAAAACGTTGACGTAATTACACCGAGCGTAGAAAAGACAATCACAGGCCATCTCTGAACTTTTAGCTGATCAAAGTTTGTGTGCATCGCTCCTGCAAACAATAAGTAACCTAGCATTACATCTAAGACGACATGCTCGAAATCTATGGATCCAATTATGCGTTCTGCAAAATCATTTAATCCTGGATTTATTAAGCTAGAAATAAAAAGTACAATTGAAAACAGGATTGCCACTACCATCAGACCAATTGTTGTGGGTAGTTTAAGCCAACGAATATTAATATACCCAAACAAAGCTGAGAGGGTAATTATGATAGCGGATATGTTAAATAGATCAAGCTTTAGGAGGGGGAATAAGGCGATGACATCCATTATAGTAATTCGTTTACGTGAATCTAGTAAAATGAAATTACAATTGGCTAAGGAATAATGAATGATGAAGAATGAAGAGAGTTTATTGAGCTTGTCTGAATATCTTACTAGACAGGTGACCTCTAACCTCAGTGTTTCGTGTCAGAAATTAAATACCTAAGTCCCGTAAGGACTAAACACTAATTAAAATCTTTTAGCTAAACCTAGGTGTACTGACTGTATCCTAAGATTAACAGGTAGAAATGTTTCATCTGATTGGACATTACGCATCAATAAGGAGCCGCCTGCAATTATTTCTAGATCACTGATTAGTTTTACTCTTAAAGATGTAAATGCACCATAAGAAAAGAAAGCTTGTTTTTTTGCAGAAAAAACATCTCCTGACTTAATTAAGTAGCCATTTGTGTCAACGAGACTCCCTGAATAATTTGAATACAGATTTAATCTGGCTAAAGCACCTAGTTCTAATTGGAACATACTACTTCCTAAAATGTAGCTTACTCTTGGCGATACATCCAAGGAATAGAATGAATTTCTGTTATACACATTTTGATCTGTAAGCACAATTTTGTATTGCTCTTCTCCTACATATTCTCCATTTACCAAAAATGCTTGTTCATTAAAGAATAGTTCATTTTTAGACAACATATTTTCAATTCGAAAATCTTCTTCTATTTTTTGCGTGTGTATTCCAAATCCAAAATTCCATTGACCATAGCGATAACATGGGATAGCAGAAAAATCAAAAGCATGAGTATAGTTTAAGACACTATCTAAAAGATTTCCATAAATATTTAATGTGTCGCTTTCAGTAATTGAGGTATTTATAAAACCAGTTGAAACATTAAACTCTAATAGCCAAGCTTTAGTTTTACTTACAATGTCAGGCTTTCTTTCTTCAGCAATAAACCTTGGCCTTGCATTCTCACGATCATAATTAAGCGGAAAATGCTTAAAAGGAATAAGTGGACTAATCCATTTCTGCTTTGCTATATCTTCTAGGAAAATTTTATTTTTTAATTGAGGACTATTTGGCTCAGCTGCAGATATATTACTGGTGCTAGGATTAGCAGTTATACTATTGTTAATTGAATTAGCAATTACATTATTGGTGGATAAATTAGTAGCTATACTTTTTTCGAAACCAGGATGAGTGTCATTATTTGCAGTCCTTATGGAACTGGAATGTTTTGAGATGGTTTTTTCCAATTCTGAATTAATGATAATACCTTGTGCTGCAACACTTGTAAATTGCTCTTTGTTTTCTTTTGTAGAATTTGACTCAGATAGTTTCTGTAAGTCTTCTAATTTTTTATTAGTAGTTTCTAAAAGTGCATTATTTTTGGGAATCGAGACAGTTGATTCCTTGGTATTAAGTTTAGTCGAATTATCAGAATTATAAGTGGCTGCTATTTTACTCTCTGGCGTGCAAATATTAAACGAAACAATTACAATTAGAACTAATAAAAGACCACCAAGAAATCTTTTATAAAAAAGTGATCGCTTTGTCTGACCACTTTTATCTAATCTAAATTCTAATTGACTCCAAAGTTCACCATTTTCGACAGGTGAGGTCAAATTATCTAAATATTCATTATACTCTTTTTTAAACTTTTTGTTCATTGCTTTCAAAATTAAATTTTGACAATTGTGACATAAGCATCGTTCTGCTTCTCTTATAATAGGACCTACTTGTACCTTCTGTAATGTTTAACAATTCAGCTATCTCCTTATGTTTATAGCCTTCCATAACTAGATTAAATATTACACTATAAGGATGTTTTAAATTTTCTATAATCTCATACACTTGCCTCATATCCATCTCTCTATTCAAGTCTATTTCAGTTTCATAATACAGTTGTGAATGCGAATCTATTGGTTCAAAATTTTTACTTTTTGAAATATGCGTTAAAGATTCGTTTATTGCAATACGTTTTATCCAGCTTTGGAATCTCCCCTTTTGAGGATCATAAGAGTTTAGTTTATCAAATATTTTTTCGAAAGAAGAGAGAAGTACAGATTTACTCGCAAAGTCATACCTAACATATCTTTTAACTACTGCCATCAGATAAGGTGCATGTGCATTAAACAATTGATTTTGTGATTGCCTATCATTTTGTAGACATTTTTTAATCAATTTTTGTAATTCCTTTTCAGAAAATTTCTGCATTAGATGGCTTCTTTTACTAGCTGTACTTCTCTTTTCAAGTCTTTTAATTACTACTCTGTTACCCATACTTCGGATTCGCAAGTAGTGAAATTACCTGCATCATCGAAGATCATAAGTTCGACTGGTATAATGAATCCAACTTCATCTTTACATATTCTAATTCCATAATCAAAATTCGAATTATCAGTATCACAGATAAAATTGCCTGACTTTCTTACCAATACCATAGGATATGAATCGCAATCATCTGAAACAGAGTTTAGCAAACAAGATCCAGAAACACCTCGTGTGTCAGCTGTATCCATAGAGAGTTCATAATTGTCTTTGCATTCAAAATCTGGTGCTACAAGATCATTACCACATGTTGTAGATATTGCATAATAACCGTATGAGGCAGCATTGAATATTTGTGCTCTACCAATATTATAATTGCAATTAACTTGAAACTGAGATGGCCCACTTATATCAATTACTATTTCCTGCCAATTTCCAGTTGATTCATCATAGAACCATAGACGTGGATTTTCCGCATCAGAGATTACTCTTAACTCATCTGATAAATTATCGAGCAATTCTATGACAGCTCCGAATCCATCAGTAACGTTGACATATAGTATATTTCTAAAATCTACATCCTCAGCATCTCCTTGAATATTAAGTGCATCTGTATTCATAACTAAACCATCTGGTTCTCTTACTAGATCTATCCAAGAGTATTCCAATACATAGTGATCCACAGGATCAACGAATATGGAATTATCAATTTCCAATTTTGTATAAGAGTCACAAATACAAATAAAATTATTCACAGGTATTTCTCGAGAAGTCAATTCATGCAGAGACAAATTGGCTGTATATGTCTCAGATCCATCAAGCTCTAACAAATAATATCCTGGACTAAATCCTGAAGCAGTAGCTTTGATTACTAAGGCACCTTCCGTATCTGGTGATAACTCAATGTCATACTCACCATTAACTGCTACAATCTGTTCGATTTCTTCTCCATCTTGTAGTACATAAATCAATGCAGTATCAATAAGACCACCAGTTGAGTAGCTAACAGTTCCATTAATACTAAAATCATTAATTACTACAGTTGGATCTATAATATTAGTTTCCTTCACATTTTCAAACTCCTTAGAGCAAGACATGTAACACAGAGAAATTGACAATAAAATCAATAATTTATTTTGAATTTTCATATTCTTTAATTTTAACATTTAACTAAAAGTGCACTGTGTTTTCATATGTAATACATTCTAAAAGAAGTAACCGTGGCAATAAAGTGAAAGAATTTTAAAAATTTCTGTGCAATATGTAAATTAGATGAGATTAGACGGCTAATTAACTATTTCATAATTAGGGAGATTCCCCCTCTGCTGCCTATAGCTGCTTCCATAGCAATGGTCAAAATTTCTGAATAGGATAGATTTCTTTGTTTAAGACTTATCGTAATCTTACTTTCTTGTGCTAGTACAGAGTTACTAAAATGAAATAAAAATGAATCAAGAATCCGACTTGAAAGAGAGAAATCTGTTCATGCAAAAGTATCTTTTAAAGAATCCCATGCTCCATAGAAACTTTGACTAAACCAACTGAGTTGCGCACACCAAACTTGCTTAATAAGTTTTCCCTATGGAATTCTACGGTGTTAATACTGATGAATAGTTTTTCTGCGATTTCCTTATTTGTATACTCTTGCGAGATCAACTTAAGTACTTGCTTTTCTCGTTTAGTGATAGATGGTATTATTCTTTTGCTTTGCGGAGCAGAGAACATATTGTTAAGTAGTTCCTGATTTAAGGATGGGCTGATATTTTCTTCACATAGCTTATTTGTTTATACATACTTAAGGCAATTACTTGAACTTTAGGGTATTTTTT
>ENA-ORXT01005470-ORXT01005470.1-marine-metagenome-genome-assembly--contig:-NODE-5470-length-12446-cov-8.517423_pt1 | contig 12446 bp, 10 predicted proteins | sample MGYA00237868_ERZ511482 | MGnify/ENA metagenome assembly ERZ511482 | reverse complement strand
ACCGGGGACGCGTTCTTCCCCGGCGGGCTGGCGAGCTTCACCGCCCCGGCCGACGATTTCCTGGTGTTCGAGCGCGGGCCGAGCGTGGACGTCACGCTGCAGTGGGCGACCTACCGGGATGCGGCCAACGAGTCCGGACTGTCACGCATCTGGGGCGGCATCCATCCGCCGGCGGACGATGTGCCCGGGCGCGCCATGGGCGAGCAGGTCGGGCAGCGGGCGTGGCGCCGGACGCTGGCGCTGTACCGGGACGAGGAACCGGCCGCGCCGACGGACCCGCCGACGACGGGCGCACCGACCATGGCGTCCGGTGGCGGCAGCGGTTGCAGCATCGTCGGCAGCGGGTCCGGATCGGCCCCCCTGTGGCTGATGCTGCTCGGTGCGAGCGTCGTGCAAGCGTCACGACGACGACGTCGCCGCGACGCTCGGCGGTACCCGCAGCTGCGGTAGTCCACGAGAAGCGCGACGCGTGTAGCGCCGAACTGCCCGCGGTGTCAGCCGAACAGGTCCGATACGTCCACTTCGGTACCGCTGGGCGTCCCGAGCGGCACCGCAGCAAGGCCTGTCACCCGCACGACCGAACCGTAGCCCTGCTCCCCCGGATCGGCGTGGATGGTCAGCGTCCTGGCCGCCACGTCCACCAGCCACACCACCGCCACGCCGTGGCGCGCGTACAGCGGCATCTTCACGTCCCGATCGTAGACCAGCGACGAGTGCGCTACCTCGATCATCAGCACCACCTCGTCGGCCGTCGGATGCTGGTTCGGGTAGCCATCGATGCGCGGACGCAGCAGTGTCAGATCGGGCTGCGGCTCGGAGATGTCGGACAGGCGTACCGGGTTCTGCGGACTGATGACGATGTCGTCGCCGGTGGCACGGGCCAGTCGCGTGGTCAGGAACGAGACGATGCTTGCGTGCGATATCCCTATCGGTGCCATGTCGATGATCTCTCCCTCGATCAGTTCGACCCGCGCATCGTGCGCGAGGATGCCGTGACGCGCCATGGCGTGGTAGTCGGAGACGGTGAGACGGTGACGCCGCATCGGTGCGTTCATGACGTTCCGTCTTCTCCCGCGGTCTTCCCGCCGCCGTGTACCGTGAGTACGGCTCCCGTGTGCCCGGGCACCGTTCGATCCGCATCGTAGCGCAACCCGACCGCATGGCCCGGCACTCGCACCTGGCACTGGCTGTACAATCAGTCCATGGCCAAGCCCAAGCAGTATCACGCCTGCACCGCCTGCGGCGCGAGCACCACCAAGTGGTCCGGCCAGTGCGGCGACTGCGGCGAGTGGAACACCCTGGAGGAGAGCGTCGCACCGGTGCCCGCTCCCGCCGCCAGCCCGCGCCACGCCGGCTATGCCGGCGCGAAGAGCCTGATCACCAACGCCGGCGACGTCGAGATGGTGGACGAGGCACGGCTCGGCACCGGCCTGTCGGAGCTGGACCGGGTGCTGGGCGGCGGGCTGGTGGCGGGCTCGGTCACGCTGCTGGGCGGGGACCCGGGCATCGGCAAGTCCACGCTGCTGACCCAGTGCCTTGCCAACCTGTCGCTGCACCGCGGCGTGCTGTACGTGACCGGCGAGGAGTCCCTGCAGCAGGTCACCATGCGTGCCCGGCGCCTGGAACTGCCGCAGGAGCGGCTGCGCCTGCTGACCGAGACGCGGGTGGAGTCGATCCTGGAGCACGCCGCGCGCGAGCGCCCCGACGTGATGGTGGTCGACTCGATCCAGACGGTGTTCACCGACCAGCTCACCTCCGCGCCGGGGGCGGTCGCCCAGGTGCGCGAGAGTGCCGCCCGCCTGGTGCGCTTCGCCAAGCAGAGCGGCACCGCCATCTTCCTGGTCGGCCACGTCACCAAGGAGGGCGCGCTGGCGGGCCCGCGCGTGCTGGAGCACATGGTCGACACGGTGCTGTACTTCGAGGGCGACCAGGGCAGCCGCTTCCGCATGGTGCGCGCGGTCAAGAACCGCTTCGGGGCGGTCAACGAGCTGGGCGTGTTCGCCATGGACGACAAGGGACTGAAGGCGGTCACCAACCCCTCGGCCATCTTCCTGTCGCGCCACCCCGAACCGGTGTCGGGCAGTGTGATCATGGTCACCCGCGAGGGCACCCGCCCCATCCTGGTCGAGGCGCAGGCGCTGGTGGACGAGTGCCACGGCCAGCCGCGCCGGGTGACCGTGGGGCTGGAGCAGAACCGTCTGGCGATGATGCTGGCGGTCATGCACCGCCACGCCGGCATCGCCATGTTCGACCAGGACGTCTACGTCAACGTGGTCGGTGGCGTGCGCGTGTCCGAGACCGCCGCCGACCTGCCGGTGCTGCTCGCGGCCTTGTCCTCGTTCCGGAACCGCCCGCTGCCCTCGGACCTGGTGGTGTTCGGCGAGATCGGCCTGGCCGGCGAGGTGCGCCCGGTCAGCAACGGCGAGGAGCGGTTGAGGGAGGCCGCCAAGCTGGGGTTCCGGCGTGCGGTGGTGCCGGCCGGCAACCGGCCCAAGAAGCCGATCGCCGGTCTGGAGGTGCTGGGCGCGGCCCGGCTCGAGCAGGCGGTGGACCACCTGTCGGCCCTGGACGCCTGACGGCGCTCGCACCTGACTGCGCTTACACTTGCTCCCATGACGACAAAGAGCCGAAAGGGCGCCCCGCGGGTCGCGAAGGGGACGCGATTCGAGGACGCGCTGGGCGAGCTGGAGACGCTGGTGCGCTCGCTCGAATCGGGGGACGCCTCGCTGGAGGAATCCATCGAGCAGTTCGAGCGCGGCGTGGCGCTGTCGCGCTACTGCCGGCAGAGCCTCGGCGAGGCCGAACAGAAGGTCAGGGTCCTGCTGGAGGAGGACGGCGAGGAGCGGCTGGAGCCGTTCGAGACGTCCGGCACCGGCGAGCCACCCGCCACGGACGAGCGCTCGTGAGCACCGTGACCGGTGCCGCCGCGGACGCCGCCACCGGGACAGCCGGGACAGCCCGGGCGCCCGGGGCAGCCGGGGACACCACCGCCTTGCAGGCACGGCTGGAAAGCTGGCGCACGCGCGTCGACCGGGTCCTGCTCGACCGGCTGCCGCCCTCCGCCGCGGGCGACACGCAGCTGCCCTCGGCGATGCGCTACGCGGTCACGATCGGCGGCAAGCGGGTCCGGCCGGTGCTGACCTACGCCACCGCCGAGGCGCTGGGCGCCCCGCCCGAACGGGCCGACCTGCCGGCGGCGGCCCTGGAGATGGTGCACGCCTACTCGCTGGTGCACGACGACCTGCCGGCGATGGACGACGACGCCCTGCGGCGAGGCCACCCGACCTGCCACGTGGCGTTCGGCGAGGCCATCGCCATCCTCGCCGGCGATGCGTTGCAGGCGCTGGCCTTCACGCTGCTGGCCGCCAACCCGGACCCGCAGCTGGACGACACCACCCGGATCGAGATGGTCCGCGTGCTGGGCGAGGCCAGCGGTGGCAACGGCATGGCGGTCGGCCAGGCGATCGATCTGGAGGCGGTGGGTCACGCGCTCGACCTGGCGGCCCTGGAGAGGATGCACCGCCACAAGACCGGTGCCCTGATCCGCGCCGCGGTGCGGCTCGGCGCGCTGTCGGCGAACCCGACCGATGCGGACCTGCTGCGCCGGCTGGACGACTACGGGGCCGCGGTGGGGCTGTCGTTCCAGATCGTCGACGACATCCTCGACGTGGTGTCGGACACCGGCACGCTGGGCAAGCAGCAGGGCGCGGACATCGCGCGCGACAAGCCGACCTACCCCGCACTGCTCGGCCTGGAAGGCGCGCGCCGGCACGCCGCGAGCACCCACGAGGCCGCGCTGGCCGCGCTGGAGGGACTGGGCGAAAGCTTCGACACGCTGCGCACCCTGTCGGGCTGGGTGGTCGGACGAAGCTACTGAGACCGGCGCGGGCGCTTGTCAGTGCCCGCTGACGCGCCCCATACTTGCCGGCTTCCGCTCCGGCAACGAGGTTCATGGACGTCCAGACACGCTACCCCCTGCTGGACAAGGTCGATACGCCAGCCGACCTGAAACGGCTGCAGGAGAGCGACCTGCCGCAGCTGGCCGACGAGCTGCGCCGGTTCGTCATCGCCTCGGTGGCCCGCACCGGAGGCCACCTGGGCGCCAGCCTGGGCACCATCGAGCTGACCGTCGCCCTGCACTACGTGTACGACACGCCGCGCGACCAGCTGGTGTGGGACGTCGGCCACCAGACCTACGGCCACAAGATCCTGACTGGACGGCGGGCGCGCATGGACACGATGCGCATGCGCGGCGGGCTCGCGGGCTTTCCCAACCGCACCGAGAGCGAGTACGACACCTTCGGGGTCGGTCACTCCAGCACCTCGATCAGCGTGGCGCTCGGCATGGCCCTGGCGGCGCGCCAGCGTGTCCTGACGGGCGAGGCGACGGACGGGGCAGCGGACGGAACGGCGGACGGAACGGCGGACGGGGCGCCGCCGGCCGCCCCGCGCATCGCCGCCATCATCGGCGACGGTGCGCTGACCGCCGGGCTGGCCTACGAGGCGCTCAACCACGCCGGCGACGAGCGCGCCGACATGCTGGTGGTGCTCAACGACAACGACATGTCGATCTCGCCGAACGTGGGCGGCATGAACAAGTACCTGGCGCGCATGCTGTCCAACAAGGTCCTGCACGACGCGCGCGAGGGCGGCAAGAAGGTGCTGGCGCGCGTGCCGAGCATGTTCGAGCTCGCCCGGCGCGCCGAGGAGAGCGTCAAGGGCCTGGTGGTGCCCAGCACGCTGTTCGAGGAACTCGGGTTCCACTACATCGGTCCGGTGGACGGGCACGACGTTCGCGGGCTGGTCGCGGTGCTCGCGAACTGCCGCGAGCTCACCGGTCCGGTGTTCCTGCACGCCGTGACCAAGAAGGGGCACGGTTACGCGTTCGCCGAACAGGATGCGCTCGCGCTGCACGCGGTCACCCCGTTCGACCCGGACACCGGCAAGCCGCTGAAGTCGTCCGGCTCGAACCGGCCGACCTACACCCAGGTGTTCGGCAGCTGGCTGTGCGACGCGGCCGAGGCCGACGAGCGCGTGTGCGCCATCACGCCGGCGATGCGCGAGGGCTCGGGGCTGGTCGAGTTCGAGCAGCGCTTCCCGGACCGCTACTTCGATGTCGGCATCGCCGAGCAGCATTCGATCACGCTGGCGGCGGGGCTCGCCTGCGGCGGCATGCGCCCGGTGGTGGCGATCTATTCCACCTTCCTGCAACGCGGCTACGACCAAGTGGTGCACGACGTGGTGCTGCAGAACCTGCCGGTGGTGTTCGCCATCGACCGGGCCGGGCTGGTCGGTCCGGATGGCCCCACCCACGCCGGCAGCTTCGACATCTCCTTCCTGCGCCCCCTGCCCAACATGACCATCATGGTGCCGGCCGACGAGAACGAGTGCCGCGCCATGCTGCGCACCGCCCTCGCCCACGACGGTCCCTCGTCGGTGCGCTACCCGCGCGGCCAGGGTCCGGGTGCGGAGGTCGAGGAGGACGGCGACGTGCTGCCGCTCGGGCGCGCGCAGGTGCGCCGCTCGGGCGCGCGCATCGCCCTGCTGGCGTTCGGCACGATGCTGGCCGCCGCCGAGACGGCCGGCGAGGTGCACGGCGCCACGGTGGTGAACATGCGCTTCGTCAAGCCGCTGGACACCGCCCTGATCGACGAGCTCGCCGCCTCGCACGACGTCCTGGTGACGCTGGAGGAAAATGCGGTGCCCGGCGGTGCAGGGGCTGCGGTACTGGAGCACCTGTCCACCACCGCTCGCGTGCCGCGCACGCATCTGATCGGCCTGCCCGACGTCTGGATCGAGCACGGCAGCCGCGACGAACTGCTCGAGGCGGCCGGTCTGGACACGGCGAGCATCGTGCGGCGGGTGGGCGACGTGCTGGCCGAGGCGATCGCCCGGGACGTTACCGCTTGACGGGTCGCGGCGCTCCTTCGAGAATGGAGTTCCGCCCCGGTAATTCCAGCATCTTCGACGCCACGAGCGACGAGTCGCGCGCCCTCGAGAGTCTCGAGGTGCCCGTGTGGCTGTTCGATGCGACGCACATGCGTTTCGCCTGGGCCAACGCCGCGGCGCTCAGGCTGTGGTGCGCGGACACCGTCGAGCAGCTGGTGGCGCGAGACGTGCGTTCCACGCTCTCGCCGATGGCCACCGAGCGGCTCGCGCAGTATCGCGAGGACCTGGCCCGGCCCGGCAGCCGCATCCGCGAAAGCTGGACGTTCTACCCGGAAGGCCGGCCGCTGCACTGCGAGATCGTGACCAGCGCCCACCGGGTCGAGCAGGGGCTGGCGACGTTGCTGCTGATCCACGCCGCACGCGCCGGCGGAGCGGGCGATCCGGACACCCTCTACCGCTCCAACGCCCTGCTGCACACCCGCCTGCTGGTGAGCGTGCACGCGCAGGACGGCACGTGCGTCTACGCGAACCCGGCCGCGCGCCGGGTGCTCGGTCCCGAACCGGCCCGTCTGGCGTCGCGGTTCGTCGATCCGCAGGACAGCCGACGCGTGGCCCGGGCGCTCGAACAGGACGGACGCATCGAGCTCGAAGCGCTGGTGCACGTGCACGGCGACCGACGCTGGCACGCCCTGCACCTGGAACGCTGCCCGGATCCGCTCACCGGCGCCAGCGTCGTGCTGGTCAGCGAGAACGACATCTCGGACCGGCGCGCCGTCGAGCAACGGGTGCGCGAACTCGCCTACACCGATCCGCTCACCGGACTGGGCAACCGGCGCACGCTGCTCGAACGGCTCGACGCGCTGGTGCTCGAGGCGCGACCCTTCGCCCTGCTGTACATCGATCTGGACCGGTTCAAGATCATCAACGACTCGCTCGGGCACGATGTCGGTGACGAGCTGCTGGTGGTGGTGAGCCGGCGGATAGGCGCCTGTGTCAGGGGACCGGTGACGCTGGCACGACCCGGCGGCGACGAGTTCACCGTGCTGATCGCCAGCGATGCGCGGTTCGATCCGGCGCGGCCCGGGCGGACGGATCCGGTCGGCGAGGCCGAGGCGCTGGCGGTGCGCCTGCGCACGAGCCTGGAGCAGGAACTGGACGTGGGCGCGCACCGGCTCAGGATCACGCCCAGCATCGGCATCGCACGCTTCCCGCAGGACGGCGACGACGCCGGCGCACTGCTCAGGAGCGCCGACCTGGCCATGTACACCGCCAAGCGGACCGGTGCGGCGTTCGCCCGGTTCGATCCGGGCATGGAACGCCGGGCCAGCGAGCGCCTGGCCCTGGAGAACGACCTGCGGGCCGCGATCCGCGCCGGCGAGTTCGAGGTGCATTTCCAGCCCAAGATGGCGATCGACGTCGCCCCCCCTCGCCCGGTCGGGGTCGAGGCGCTGCTGCGGTGGCGGCACCGCGAACGGGGCATGGTGCCCCCGGACGTGTTCATTCCCGTCGCCGAGGAGATCGGACTGATCGGCACGCTGACCGAGTTCGTGCTGGAGAGATCGCTGGCGGCGCTGGCACGCTGGCACCGGGCCGGACACGGGCAGCTGTCGGTCGCGGTCAACCTGTCGGCGTCCGACTTCCGCTCGACGCGCATCGTCCCGACCCTTGCCCGCCTGCTCCGGCCCTTCGCCGGGCGCGAGCACCTGATCGATCTGGAGATCACCGAGTCGGTGCTGATGGTCGACGACCCGAGCGTGGTCGACGTGCTCGCCAGCATCCGCGCGCTCGGCGTGCGGCTGGCGATCGACGACTTCGGCACCGGGTTCAGCAACCTGGGCTACCTGCACCGGCTGCCGATCGACGACCTGAAGGTCGACCGCTCGTTCGTCGACGATCCGGCGCGGGACGCGGTGCTCGCCTCGATCGTCGGACTGGGGCTGCAGATGAAGCTGCGCGTGGTGGTGGAGGGAGTGGAGACCGAGGCGCAGCTGGTTCGCGTGCAGGCGCTCGGCTGCCACGTGGCGCAGGGCCACCTGTTCGCCCGACCGATGGGCGAACGGGCGCTGCTGGACTGGCTCGGCCCGGCCGACGGACCGGAGGCTAGATCAACGTGGCCAGTTCGGCACGCAGCTCCTTGAAGCGGGCACCGACCTCCGTGCCGGTCTCGCCGGCGTCCACCCGCGTCTGCAGCTGGTCGAGCTGCTCCAGCAGGCGCGCCACCCGCGCCGGACGCGAGTTGTCGTCCTTCAGCAGCCGGTCGAGTTCCTCGACCGCTGCCAGGTACTCGGGCGAGACCTCGTAGCGGGTCTCGAAGCGTGGCTGGCCGCTGTCCGCCACGTCCGACTGGAGTCCGCGACCGAACTCGTAGGTACGGCGCACCGGCAGCAGCGAACCCGGCTCGCGCTTGTAGAAGATCCGCAGGACGTCCTTGCGTGCCGATTTCTGCAACGTCTCGTAGCGGGCGATCTGGTCGGGGTTCTCGATGCCCATCCGGGACAGCGTGGGTGTGTCCATGCGAGTCGGTTCTCTGGTCGTGGCGGGAAACGGACACTATAGACTCACCGCTCGTGTGCCTGCCCGTGCCCGTGCCCGTGCCCGTGCCCGGACTCGTGCCCGGACTCGTGCCCGGACTCGTGCCGATGCTCGCGCTCGTGCTCGGCGACGCGCTTCGGCAGCGCCGCCCCCGCCTCCACCACCGCGCCCGCTCCGGTGCGCAACCACCGGTCGGGGCCCGGCGTGGACAGCATCGTCAGCAGACCGACACCTGCCACCAGGCACAGCACCCACGCCGCCACCGCGCCGTTCTCGGCGACGACGCCGGCCAGCGCCGGCGTCACCGCGAGCAGCAGGGGACCGTGCAGCAGGTAGATGCCGAGGCTGCGCCGCCCCATGATGGTCAGCCGGCCGGCGGGATCGGCGGGCAGGAACGACAGCAGGGTGCACGTGCCCAGTGCGGCGGCGCACAGCAGGGCGGCGCGGGTGAGCACCCCCTCGCCGATGCCGACGCCCAGTGTCTCGAAGCCGTTGCTCGCGTACAGCCAGCCGTGCCCGATACCGAGGTGGTACGCCGCCGACACGGTCGCCGCGCAGGCCGCCAGCATGAGCGCGCGCAGGGCGAACGGTACACGTGCGGCCCGTTCGACCAGCACCCCGCCCCAGAGCATGCCGGCCACGAAGAACGGCAGGAACACCAGGGTGCGCGACAGCGCCAGCGCGTTCCCGACCCACGGGACCGCCCCGCACCCCAGCGCCACCGCCAGCGAGACGGCGAAGGCGGTGCGCGGCGCACGGGCGATCGGCGGGGCGAGCGCCTGCCACCACACCATGGCGAGCAGGAACCACAGCACCCAGAAGGGCTGGTCCCACGAGAACGACTTGCCCGACTCGACCTGACCGAGAACGAGGAAGAAGATCACCTGGAAGACCGCGAGCAACACCAGCATCGTGGCGATGCGGCGACCGGTGCGAACCGGGCTGGCGGTCACGCCGGCCATGAAGGCGAACGCGGGCATGTGGAACAGGTAGATCGCGGTCAGCGGAAACCGCGCCGCGCCGCTGTTCCAGTGATCGACGGCCTCGAGCAGGTGACCGAACACGACCAGCGCGATCAGGATGCCCTTGGCGGTATCCAGGCGCGGGTCGCGAGCGTGCCCGGAGGCGGCGGGGGCAGCGGCGGAAGGGGTGGCGGACATGGCGAGACGAACGGCAGGCAGCGGGGGGGATCCACCCCGTACGATCCTCCGTCGACCCGGAACGTGCCGGGCGCCTGTGCTTGTTGCACGCTCTGGAAGCTGACGAGACGGATACCCATCGGGGCGCGCTACGCCATTTCCCCGGCGGTGTCCCGGACGCCCTGCACGGTCTTCTCCTCCCTGGCGGCAACCGGCGCCGCCAGCGCACCGGGCCGCAGCTCGAACCACTCGCTGCAACGGTGCTGGTCGAGCACGGTGACCCGATCGTGCCGGTCCTCCAGGTGCTCGCACACGGTCGCGTGCGCCACCGCGTCCGAGTTGTTGCGCTCGGACAGGTGCCCGAGCAGGATGCACTGCAGCGCGGGATGATCCAGGCGACGCACCAGGCGCGCCGCCTGATCGTTGCCCAGGTGCCCCCAGTCGGAGCGGATGCGCGCCTGCAGCATCGGCGGGTACGGACCGTGACGCAGCATGTCGGAGTCGTAGTTGCACTCCACCACCAGCCCGTGCACACCGGCAAGCTTGGAACCGACATGCGGCGTGCAAGCCCCCAGGTCGGTGACGTTGGCGAAGCGGACCCCGTGGGCCTCGAACACGAACTGGCACGACTCGGCCGCGTCGTGCGGCGTCGGAAAGGGATCCACGCGGATATCGCCGATGGTGAAGGGCTCGTGCGCGTGGAACAGGTTGATGTCGGCGAACCGGCGGTCCCGCGTCGCCCGCCAGGTGCCGTGCGTCAGCCACACCGGCACCCGGTGCTTCCTGGACAGGGGACCGACCCCCTTCATGTGGTCGCCGTGCTCGTGCGACACCAGGATGCCGTCCAGCCGATCGGGCGACACCGACAGATCGGCCAGGCGAGCGCGCGTCTCCTTCAGGGAGAACCCGCAATCGATCAACAGCGTCGTGGTGGCGGAGCGCACCAGCAGGGAATTGCCCGAACTGCCACTGCCCAGGGCGGCAACCGACAGCATCAGACCGAGCGGCGTCCGGCGGCCTCCAGCAGGCGCTCGGCGAGCGCCTCGAGCACGGCCCGCTCGCGGGTCGCGTCCAGCCGCCGTCCATCTGTGTCCACCACACCGACCCGCACCGCCGCCACGTTCACCGGTTCGACCGTCAGCACCAGCGACGGCGCGCCGGCCGCCTCCGGCCCGCCGTCGGTGAAGGCGATGCGCCCCACGCTGTCGTCACGCGTGCGAACCGGCCGGCCGCTGTCCGTCAGGGCCGCTTCCAGTGCCTCGAAGGCGCTCAAGTAGCCACGGTGCACCACCAGCTGGTTGCCGGCGGCGCTGGTCCGCACCACCGCATCGTCGAGCACGTCGGCCGCGGCATCCGCGTCCAGCACGCCCTCGCCCTGCTGACGCTCCAGGCCCAGGTGCACCAGCAGCTCGGCCAGCAGCGTGTCGGTCGCCTCGGGGTCGGCGGACGTGGCGGGCCAGGCACCCACCGTACCGGCGTCGACCGCCCTGCCCGCAGCGATCTGGCGCCGGGCGAACAGCCGGGCGCCGGCCGCGCCGTCACGCTCCAGCCGGAACGCGATGCGCGAGCGCGGATCGCGCGGACCGCCGATCAGAGCGCCGAGCACACCGTCCTGGGCGTCCTCCACCGCCTGCCAGCGCGTGGCCAACGTACCGGCCACCGGCGAGGTGCGATCGATCGCGTAGCCGCGCGCGGACACGAACGAGAGCAGCTCGGGCCACAGCGCCTCCGGGGCGACGTCGAACGCCAGCCAGGCCCGGTCCTGCCCACGCTCGAACCGCACCCCGCTCACGTCCGGCAGCAGGGTGTTGCGGGTGATCGGTCCGGGCGTCCCGCCGGGCAGCACGAACTGCTCGGCATCGCTGATGTCGGTCAGGTCCGGCGGGACCTGCAACGCGACCGCCCGGGCACTGTCGGCGCGGTAGATCACGTCAGGGCTGTGATCGCTGTCGAAGGCGGCGCAACCGCCCAGTGCTGCCAGGGTGGCGGCGAGCAGCACGGGCACGGCGGCCACCGGCACGGGCGATCCGGTGCGACGCATCACGATGCCTGCGCCGCGACCGGCACGGCATCCCTGCCCCCGTCCCCGTTCTCCCGCTCGACCTCGCTCCCGTGGCCGCGCTCCAGCAATCCGGCGCAAGCCAGGGCGGCGCGCACCGTGGCGTGGTAGCGCTCGGCGAGCGGCGTCAGCGGCAACCGCAGCGCGGGATCGATCCGGCCCATCTCGGCGAGCGCCCACTTGACCGGAATCGGGTTGGATTCGTGGAACAGCGCCACGTGCAACGGTGCGATCGTGGCGTCGATGGCCTCGGCGGTGGCCCGGTCGCCGGCCAGCGCGGCCCGGCACATCTCGGCCATCCGGCGCGGGGCGACGTTCGCGGTCACCGAGATGTCGCCGTGGCCGCCGAGCAGCATGCTCTCGCACGCGGTGGCGTCGTCACCGGTGACCACCATGAATCCGTCGCGGCAGCTCTCCACCAGGATGCGGATGCGTTGCGGGTCGCCGATCGCATCCTTGATGCCGACGATGTTGGGCACGTGCGACAGCCGTGCGGTGGTGTCGGGATCCATGTCCAGCGCGGTGCGGCCGGGCACGTTGTAGAGGATCTGCGGCACGTCCACCGCCTTCGCCACGGCGCGGAAATGCTGGAACAGCCCCTCCTGGGTCGGCTTGTTGTAGTAGGGCGTGACCAGCAGGCAGGCATCGGCGCCGGCACCGGCGGCGTGGCGGGTCAGCTCGATCGCCTCGGCGGTGGCGTTCGCACCGGTGCCGGCGATGACCGGTACCCGCCCGCGGACCAGGCTCACGACCCGTTCGATCACCCGCGCGTGCTCGGGCACGGTCAGGGTGGCCGACTCGCCGGTGGTGCCGACCGCCACGATCGC
>ENA-ORXT01005469-ORXT01005469.1-marine-metagenome-genome-assembly--contig:-NODE-5469-length-12446-cov-34.952785_pt1 | contig 12446 bp, 15 predicted proteins | sample MGYA00237868_ERZ511482 | MGnify/ENA metagenome assembly ERZ511482 | reverse complement strand
AGCAGGAGATACCCTCGCTTTCATCTTGCCTCGCGGCACGGTGTCCCGGAGAAGTTTCTCGCTGCCTCGTGGCATGGTGACGGTTTCGATACGGATACGGTCGCTTGGCGCGCGGGGCGTAAGCCATCGACTTGTGGGCATGGTGCCGGGGGCATCACGGTTGTGATCTTCGACGTTGCCGCGCAGGGCGTAAGCCAAGTCGGAACACTTTGTTCAGGTCCCAGTATGTCTACTAGTGGTACCAGCGGCACTCGGCGAGCAAGAGACGGCAAGTTGCCAGCTGGCTACCGGCCGCCGGGCGGGGGACAAGGCTCTCCTGCCGCCTCCGACACCCCAACGGACGGTGCTCCAACTCCTCCCATCCCTGCGGATCAAGCCGCCTCTGTGCAGATGCAGGTGGTGGAGAGGCTGACGGCGGCCGTTGAAGCACTTCAGCGACGCCTAACGGCCCAAGAACAGACTAACGACTCTGTGGCGCGAGCCAATGACAAGTTGCTCGACGACGTCGAGGCCCAGCGCAAGGTCGACTCCCCTGAGGAGGAACGCCGTGTGGCTAAGTCTCGCCGCCAGGCGGGCGACAAGACCAAACATGTCAAGAAAACGAGCAAGGTGACTAAAGGCAAGTCCGTCCGCAAGGACGATCCGGCTAACGCCGCGCCTTCCCCATCTTCCGATGATTCCTCCTCTTATTCAAGCCCGACGTCGTCAGACGACGACAACCCCAACGCGACGCACACGTCCTCTTCAGACGATGGACACGGCCTTCCAGGCCCGCCGTCTCCCCGAAGTGGGTCCTCACCGAGCGACAGCTCGAGCGAGTCGGACGCGGCCGCGCGCAAGCGCCCCGCGACCCCCAACAAACGGAAAGAGCGACTTGAAAAAGCCGATAGGATCAAGGTGATCCGCCCGGCTAATAGCCGCTTCAAGAAACTCCTGGACTACAGGACGTACTTCCTGATCCGCCGTCAACTGACGTATACGCCTAAAGAGGCACAACGGTCGCATCGTCTCAACAAACGTTTAGACGGAGCGTTCCATGGGCAACAGCCATTCACGGGAGCCCTGCCCTTGGGCATCTTCACGTTCTTGACGACCTTTCGCCGCGCGTGCGACGCGGCTGGGCTGACGCACGGTCAAGCCCATCCGCTCATGGTCTTTCGACTAGCCGGCAACGCCAAGATGGCCTTCTCCGGCGCGCTTGGCAGCACCCTCGGACGAAAGCGTTATGCCATTCGTACATACGGAGATGCCGTCAACTTGCTTCTTTCGAAGTATGCGACACACGCAACTATGGCTCATGCCTACCAAGACATCAATGCGATGAAGCAACAAGACAACGAGGCGCCCACGGCCTTTGGTCATCGCGTGGAAACGCAATGCGACCTCCTGCACTGCACTTCGCGAAATCATCTGGCGACCTTGTAAACGCTCCGCCAAGTGGCGGATGGCTCTGGAACAAAAAACATATTGTCACAGGAGTTGTTGGAAGCACTGTGCTGGGCGAAGAGCTGGGTCCCAAATTAAGCTGGGTGTCGCGAACAGTTTTTTTGTGGGTGGTTCACGGACAGAAAAGAAGTCGCGATGCGCCGTATCTTATTCACACCCTCACACAGGGAAGTGACGAGGTCTTGCCAAGATATCTAAAGCCTCTATCGGTAGCCCTCCCGGATGCTCCTGGAGCAGTCGATGGGGCTCCTGCGTGTGATGCCGACACCGGCGTCGCAACGTGCCAGTACGTGGCCCCCATCGACCCTTGCCAGGCACCTGCTGCCCAGGCGGACGGAAGGATGCTGACAGTAGGACGTCTGCCGCCGCCAGACTCCCGCGAACGGTTGCCTCGACCACGTGGCTGCCGTGGCATACACTCCTCTACGTTCTTCTTCGACGTACCCCAGTGCCCCCTCCCCTCTTCCCCCGCGCGATACAGCTGGCACCAACACCCTCGCGCTCCCTTCCGCCTCCCCCCCCTATATAGACTTTCCTTCACGACAGTCGCCAAGTGTAATCGTGCTGGCAGCCGCTTCCATCGCAACGTGATGGGAAGGAGGCGGGTGCAAAGAGCTGAAGGCGGCAAGGTCGATGAGGTCAATGTGGTCCGCCGAAAGCGTCGTCAGCTGGCCCCACCAGTGGCCGAGCGCCCCCCCTCGACAAATGGCGCTGGTGTCTCCCGCGGACGCGGCAGCGACCAGGGCTGTTTTGCAGCTGGGGGCAATGGACAATCCCACGCTGGATGTATCCAGTCCCCACCTCCAAGCCCTGGTGCGGCTCCACGCAATGGCGAGGACGTCCCGCTTTCCCTCTCTGGAGACGATGCCTCTGACAACGAGGGCGCTGAGCTGGACGTGTACACCTTGCCAGAGGACCTTCTACTGGGGCTTGCCGATGCGCTGGTCAATGAGGACCAGCAAGCACCCGTGGGGGTTAGTCCGCGAAGTCCAGCCAACTCCATGAAGGCCGGTGAAGGGCACGCATCGGTGGATGGGCCCACGATGGACGACGGGAGCTCTGCACGCGTGCCTTTAACGGCGGCGCTGCCGGCGTCTGGAACTCTGCATCCCACCACCTCCTCCATGGATGGCGGCACACTCAAGGCAGGCGTTAATTCCCCGTTTGACAGATCTCCAACGGTGGCACCGGCCCCGCTGGCCACGGTTGCAGCGCACGTGAACGACCCACCGCCATGCACGTGCATCTTTAGAACGGTGGAGGACCTTTACGCCTATCTACTACTGCGGGGCCAGAACAACCTCACCGAGGACCAGTATGGGATGGCGCGTAACGGCTTCAACATCGCTTTCCCCGTACCGCTTCCGTCCCTTACGTGCGTGCGCTACACGTTGGCGCCTATGGTGGACACATGGTCTCTACGTATGGAGACGTGTAAGGTGCGCGTGCCCGGACAGGTGTCCGAGGTGCCTGTACACTACATATTCCCCAGCAGCCATGTTCGTCGAGACCTGCGGTTTGCAAGAACCTTTAAAAAGTTCTTGGCTGCGGACCTGAGGTCTGATGAGGAGCGTGCGCTACACCCCGAGTTTGTAGACTCTCCTTTCTTCCAGGATCGCGGCACGGTCCTGCTGGCGGGCAAGACGGTGAAGCGATTCGTGCTGGATGGCATGGCGGTAACTGTGGGGAACCAGCTGCAGATGACGCTGGTAGATGCCGGTACGACTTTTTGGGTGGTCGTCTCGGACGTTTACTTCTGCTCCCACAGTGAGGGCGTCGGTCGGGACCACGTCGTCCACGCTGGCGACTTCGTCATCGCTTGCGATGACGCTGACGGGGCGGCCGGCTGCATCGTGGTGCGACACTGGCTCTCTGAGTTGCTCCACGGTTTTTCATGGCGGCCAGACCCGGACCACAGCTTGCATAAGGTCAAAGAGCTGTGCGTGAGCAGCAACACGGGCATCCACAGCCATAGTCGCGCGGCGCGCCGGCCACGTCGAGTGGTGCGCGCAGAGGAGGATGGTGGTTTGACAGTGAGCGTTTGTGTATTCCTCGACGACTTTGAGGCCCGAAAGGGTAAGACGCAGTCGTTGGGTGGCGCCCACATGAGTTACCCGCTTTGGGAGTACAAGTACCGGTGCCGCAGCCACGCGCTCCCACGATAGCTGCCACCCCTCCTGGCGCTAATTCCGACTGCGTGCTGAACGCCATTTTGCCTGACCTTGTGGAGGGCGCAACGACGGGTTGGCTCTGCCAAGACCCAGATGGCGTCAACGTTGTTGTTCATGTCGACGTCTCCTTCTTTATTGGGGACTACGTTCAAGTGAGCAAGACGAGCAAGCTGATGGGCCACGGCGCCAAGTCACCCTGCCCACTTTGCCACTACCGGGCGCCTGGTGTGTCGGGAAGCAAGTATGGACTGGAAAGCAGCAGCGCTGACATCACCATGGCTCGTACGACGTCTCGTACACATCATGTTTGTCGTGCTGTCACTGATGCCATTCAAGCAGAGCGTGAAAATATGCAAGAATAAACATGAAAAGCAACTCTCGAATTGTGTCCTTAAGCCGGAAAACACAGCGGCATAGCCGTCGACGTCAGCGCAACGATCGGCCAATAAACCAAAGTCATTGCATGAGCCGAAAACTTGCATTATGGCCCCGCTCCGCGTGCCACCCCGAGCCCACTCCTAGTTCAGCTGCCAAGCTGGTTGGTCATCGTCGTCCAGCATACCGGCGCCACCAACACCCGCCCCAACGTCGCCGTCGCCGTCCTCTTCATGAGCCACGGTGTGCGGCCTGGGCCATGACCGCCTGGCGCTCAGTGGGCAGTAGTGTTTGTACCTCCTTCTCTAAGGCGTCGCGGCCGTCTTTGAGAGGGCAAAGCAGCGCCCACGCGCAAGAGCCGGGGAGTAGCTCAGCCGCCTTGAGCGACATAGTCGTCCACGAGGGGTCTGTGTCGAGAAGGATGTCCCGCAAGTTGCACGCCACACTGTTGACCGCCTCGGCATCAAAGGGGCGTGTCGCTCGTACAAAGGCCTGCAAGAACAGCTCGGCAATGACGTATAGACACGCACTACCCACGACCACGTGGACGCCGTCGAGTGGGTCGTCAGAATCCAATTCGGCCGTGCCGTCATCTTCGGGAACGGCGCCCGTCGTCGTGGCGCGTGTCTTACAGCGCACGGCGAAGTAGTCGGAGTTGGTCCCTGCCCCCAACGTTGGGGCGACTGCATCGGGCTTGGACAGCTGCATGCTCGCTCCGGGTCGCGACAAGTAGATCGCAAACGGCTTCCAAAATAGTTTGCGCGTCTCGGACCGCCCATCATGGAGGGCACTGTGGGTGACGGCGTCGGCCGCACGGTCAATGCGGTCCATGTGCCGGACGAGGAGCCGTGTCTTGTTTCGAAAGACAGTCGGCCGCTTCTCGACCTGGATCAGAGCGTTTCGCTCATACACCTCGTGCACGATGACCGTGACGATCTTGGAGAACTGCTCATTGCTGTACGTCGCTCGCGTCTTGCTCGCCGCAGGAAAGCTGATGGTGAGCACGTCTTTCTTGGTTAGCGGATCCGCGCCAACGGCGATGGTGCGCCTGTTGAGGACCTTTGGGTGTTGATCACGCAGCAGCTTCGTCTCAAGCGCCTTGTTCACGGCGTCATGGAGCTCGTCCTTGTTCATCTGGTCGGGGGAGCGCACTTGGGGGGTTGTCCTCAATACGTGGACGACAGCCGCGGTCACGGACTTGACGAGGTCGGCCTTAACGACGGCTGCGGAGGGCTGCCGCTGCGCAAGCGCATCGAGCTCCTCTGTAAAGACTGTTCGCATCAGCTTGGACAAAGGGCCATCGATGGCCAGCTGCTCTTTGTTCTTGTCATCAATCGAAGCGTCGACGACCCCCTTCAGCTTGACCTCAAGCCGTCCGAAAAGAGTGTTGAGCGCGTCAGAGCCAACGACTGGTGAGATGACGGCAGCAGCCGCCGCAGCGTCGGAGCCATCGCCGCCTGACGGAGACGAGGAACCTCCGCGAGCGGGGCGATGCCGCTTGGATGGCGTGAAGGTATAGAAAACGGGTGGAAAGGCTCACGCAGAGAACTAAGAAAGAAGGGGAGGGGATAAAGGTGGGAATGAGGATAGTAGGATGACATGGGAAGGGGGAGATGGCGAGTCAGATGCTGGGCCATGCCGAGCGCAGAGGTCAGCCGATTGATAAGCACCTTGTGGCACAACAAACAGCTCGCTCGCTCACCTGGGCGGCCAGCAGAACGACTGCGGAGTCCCGCGCACGTACCCCCGCTCTACTCCGCTCTCCTCGGCGGGGACGCCCCAGACACGCCCTCCGATGAATGTCAATGGCCGATTAACCTGCAGTTCAACGGCGTCGCTGCTACTCACCACACACGTACCTCCGTTCAACGGTGTGGCTGCTACTCACCGCACACGTACCCCCACCCCGAACCTCACTCCCGCCGTAGACGCGCCCCACTGAATGGTGCCAACGGCTACCCGCACCAAGGCACCAACGGCGCCACGCAGTTCCGGCCAGCGGCGCGGTAGCTGTACCCGAGGAGCGTACCCCCGCCCCACACCACGTGACCGATGAAGGCATGCCGAACCGAATGGCCTCGGCGGCTACCAGCGGGTACTGTGTACCGCGGCACACAGGTCTCGACCGTGCCGCAATGCGCAGGCCAACGGTCGGGACGCTATGCCCCACGCGCGGTCCCGCGCCGCGCACCGAGGCACTGCAGTAGCCACCCTTCATCGAAATGGCAGCAACCGCCGCATCAGTTGGCGGCCAACGGCCCCGCCGGTACGACGGGAGCTCACACTGCTACCGTCGGGTCATCATACTAGGCGCTTCGGCCGGGAGACCCAGGGCCGAGGTAGGCGCCTCTGGTAACGAGTGTGCAAACGATCGCGACGCCCCTATGCTAGAATCAAGGTATTTTTGAGTTCCACATAATTGATGACAAACTACGGGTTTTATACAGACTACAGTCCAGGGTTCCTGCTTCACAACAACTAGGGTGACTTGGCGGCCAACGCGCGCTAGGCGCCACGCCCGCGTCTGGATCCATGTAGGTGCACCTTACTCCTGGTCGCCTTCGCTGTGTCCCTGCGCTGATACTGCGTCACAATGTCACTTGCGCCGCGGTACGTCATCATGCTGCAGTCAGACGTGGAGGACGGCTCACTCACGGACAAAGAGCACTTGGAGCGCGGCCTGCAGCGTCTCGGGCTCCGACAAGACTCTCATCGGAGCGTACTTCACCTTTGGGCACGCCAGCTGCCCGCGGGTATGTTTGATGGGCACCGCAGTGTGATGGTCGCACCAGACCACCTTATTTTCCACGGCCTTACCAAGAGGCTTGTGGCTGCCACGTTCAAATTGCTATCGGTTCATCAGCGGCGGCGTGTAGGCGTGTCCCTGCGGGAAGCACTGGCGCGCAGAGGCTACCGGACGTGTATGGTGTACAATGGCAAACGCAGCTCCGTTTTGTCCCTCGGCATATCGGAATGGGCGGCGACCCTCACCGTATTTGCCGCGGTTGTGCGACGCACGCTTGTGACCGCGACGCCGAGCGCGGACGCTCATAGGATAAGATTGCATCGGGCCCTAGAGGTAATTGACTCGTACACCACATTGGTGAACGCAGCCTACTTCTATCCCCGCGTGGAGCTGGACGGTGTTGACGAGTGCCGCAACCGCACAACGCCCGTACAGCTGCAGCAAAAGGCCGAGGTGTTCTTGTCTCTTGTACGAGCCTCCTGCCTGCGGCCGGACATGGCCAACTTCGGACTCTACCTTGACGTGCCAAACATCCACCGTCTCCAGGAGCTGGTCAAGTATGTCATCCCCGCGCTTCTGGACGTAAGGCACGCCCAGGAGCTGTTATTTGAGAACGCACACCAGCCCCTCAAGAAGGCGCTGGTCACGGGCAATGGCCATGATGATGCCCTGCGGGCTATGACGCGCTACTGTCAAGCAGAGCTGGTGCAGCGCATTGCCCTGGACCTGCCTTCTTTTTAATTCCATCCTCTTGGCTGCAGCATCCTGGCGTGAGCTCATGCATCTCTCGGGCTTGGCCTTTGTTTAGCCGGTCAGGTGCGTCGTGGAGATGCTCGGGAGGCGTATTGGAGGACATCAGCGTTCCAGGAATGGCTCGCTCAATCGCCGCGGCCCGCTGCGCACGTGAAACGCCTCCGACGTGGCGCGGAAGGGCTACATTAGGCACAGGGGTCGGCCTTCAAGTCGGCGACGCGGTGTCTATTCTCGTGAGCCCCGCACCTGGCCTGACGGAGGTCAATGTGGCGCAAGGTGCAGACGCCCGCAGTGAATGTGCGACGCGAGCTTTCTTCCGAATGACAGTTTCACGACAGCAGCGGGATTCTCATCTGCCGTTGTGCAACCGTACAAGAGCATCACTGGAGAAAACTCCTGGCAATGTGTTAATGGTCGTTTCCTTTTCCTCCCGCTGGAGGGAGCGAGGCGCGCACTGGCTTTGCACGACTGTCGATGCCAATGTGTTGTTACTGCATCTAGTGTGGAGCACACACCCTCCGACCGTTGGCTACTCTTTGGCCGTGCGTCGGGGTTCCCGGCACGCAGCGGGTAGGTTGAGTGAGCATGAGTCCCAGTCGGCTCGGCTGCGAGGAGGGTAGGAGTAGGGCACGGTCATTGTTTAAATAGAGCCAGTACGTCGGGTGGCACCACCTCAGTGCAAAAGCATGCTAGGCGTAGAGAGACCACACCACAAGCGTCCGCCCCCTCCCACCCAAAAGCATCGCACACCTTCGACTCTTGCCACGACAGCAAATTTGGTAAATGCGCCGGTAGTGCGAGATGGTCAATCAGGTGCACGGTCGTCTTCTTCAAAGGGTGAACGAAGTTCTTCCGCCGCACGCTGTAGTCCTCCGGCTCACGCGCAGCAACAGTCAGCTCTCCGTCCGCCGCTTCCCATTCTAAAACATACCAAAGCGTCCCGCTCTCGTCTGTGAAGCGCTCTGCTGAAAACCTGGTCGGAGATGACCCGTCGCGGCGCGAGAAAACACAAGCCACATACTCGCCCACCAACGTCGGCGAGAAGGAACGTGCACGGGGCAGACTTGTCGTGTCTGAGAACAGGATCTTTCTGGAAGCCCGACCCCGCCTCTTGATGCACCGCTCACTGTACCCAAGAGACTGCATACGGGCCAGCTCGTCCAAAACGCCGCGCGGCGCCGGGATGTCAATGCATATTTAGCCTTGTGCTTGGCGCGCCGACATTGTGCTGGCACGCTGGCCAGTTCCAGGTGTTGGTGGGCACACTCGAAGCCGCTCAACCAGCCGCATGGCGAGCGCGCGTTGCAATCCACGGCCAAGCCGGAACTCGTCTTGCCGAGCGACAGCAAAAATGACGTCCAGACCTTTCCAAGACACGCGTGACGCCTCAAGCTCCTCGTCAATGGCGCTCAACCTGCTGAGTAGCTCGGAATGGCCAAGCTCGAGCCGCTCAATCTTGTTCGACATGCGGTCCATGTCCGCATTAACGCGTCGGGGAGCCTTACGCACAGGGGAGGTCCCCCGAGGTGCATCGTGTGGCCGCGCCCCATCTGGGCGTAAAGGACCGACTTCCATTTGACCGCGTGGCGCATCCATCACCAGCCTCTGGGTGAGCACCTGAAGAGCAGAGTGACGGCCAGTACAATGAGCGGAGGAGATACGAAGCAAGCACGTGTATCATAGATGGCATCATAGAGCAATCGCCCATGCCATACTCGTCAGAATGCGCCTTGCAGGAAGGCACTCCCTCATGTCGAGGAGCTGAAGACCATGCCATCTCATCAAACCCAGTACCATGACGTAAGAGGGCGTTGCCCGGTATGAACCGGATGTACTACACCATGCGAAAGGCATATTACTGGCCTTCGATGGTAACGGACATCCACACCACCATCACCAAGTGCACAACTTGTGCCCAAAACCGCCTCGCCTTGCGGCGACACACCACGCCCTTGACGCTGTTCCCGGCTACTGAGCCTCTCACGGAGCTGTCCGTTGACATCTTTGGGCCCATCCCGGCCTCCAAGAAGGGCAATCGCTTCATCTTGGTTATCACCGACCGCTTCGCCAAGCTCACCAAGTGCGTCGCCTTGCGGCGAATCACGGCCATGTCCGTGGCGTCAGCCATCATCGACGCGTGGGTGTCAGCCTACGGGCCACCGGACCGGATCCTATCGGACCAAGGGCCCCAGTTCATGTCGAACTTCTTCATCGCTGTGATGAAAATGCTTGGCATTGAAACGGTTCGCACCACGGCGTATCATCCCCAAACCAATGGGCAAGTTGAACGGTACAACCGTACCATGGCTACTCAGCTGCGACACTACGTCGCCGACGACCCATCACGATGGGACGAGCTACTCCCGGTAATCACCATGGCATATAATAGCCAACCACACCGGTCTACGGGTATCGCTCTCTTTGAGCTCGTTATCCCCAGGCGGATCCCCAACCTCACGGCTCGCAACTTGCCCCCGGGCACCCCGCTTACCAATAAGGGAACGCTCACAGATGGGTCACCCCTAGCTCGCCAACACGAGTTCATGGCCCGCCTGCGCAAGCAGATCCCCATCGTAGTCGAGGCCTTGCGTAAGACGCAACAACGTTACAAAGGTAACTTCGACCATCGGGTCGCAACCCGCAATGCGGACGTCAAGATCGGCGACTACCTATACACGACCAACCACGATTGGCAAAACGAGCTGCAAAGCAAAGCCATTGGACCCTTCGTGGTCATCGATGCAAACGCGGATGCCTCCACATTTGTCATGGACATTTACGGCGAGGAAAAACGCGTCAGCAGTGACCATGTCACCCCAGCTCCTCGCCCAACGACGACGGACACGGTTCCACACCCCCTGCTGGATGGTCTTGACCAACGCAAGCCACCCCCGGCAACTGCCGATGAGTACGTGGTTGACAAACTTCTAGGCTTACGCCAGACTGGTGACAGCTATAGCGCTAAGGTGCGCGGGTTCGATAACGAGTCGAAAGACGACACCTGGGAACCCCTGAGGAATCTCTCAGGCAACCTGGTGGTGCGATTTCTTCGTCAGAAGAAGGAGCATGTACCAGGGTACGAATGGTAAACGCCAATGCGACGAAGTCGCCGACAGGCCGGGCTCATAACCGTGGCCAACATCGTCATGGACTCCTCGTGGATACCCACTATCTCACATGTCCTTATTACCGGTGACGGAGTTATCCATGCCGATGTCTCGTGGACAGATTCAAGTACAGGCGCCGCAATAAAGGAAGTAATTCCCGTCGCATGGCTTAAATACACTATGCCGTCCATGACGCGCAACTTTGCGTATGATTCCCAACTTGCCTTGCCGCTTTTTCCACGGCTGAACCGTGTTTACGGTCCGTACACATACGTGTGGCCGAAATCCGCGCAGGCTACACTAATCGGGAGCGATCCCTCTATACCAGTGTTCCTCAACGGGTTTCTTGTGCCCTCTGTACAGCACTTCGACTCAGTCCTTCGACGCTTGGTGACAACCACAGAGGAAGTAACCGTGGTCATACCACAATGGACCAACACCAGTTGGTACGCTAGCGCCACACGCGCATGTTTCGAATACCCAGTACTTTCATCAACAGATGCAAGGGATGCAAATCCCACACCATGGGCCATGCTGGCCTGCCACGTTCTACATCGCTATGATGACTGACAGAAAACTGCGAAGTAGATACGCCGAGTGTGCGCGCGAGTGCGGTTGCGGACGCAAATGTCGTACAGACTCTGGTCAGCAATGACCGGGATCCCAACGACCACCTCGGTCGGGCCAACGTGCGCGTAGAACGAGCCGCGAGGCTGAGGCTGACATATTGCTGCTTGCCCAATTTTTGGCCGATGCCAAGCGCTTCGTCGGCGTGTCGACCAATTGTACAAATCAAAATTGTATGAGCGTTTCTGTTCAAGATGCTCATGCAAGCCAGTGTCAGGCTCGTCTGATTGGTTCAAAGTCAACATCGGCCGTATTTTTGAGAATATTTTCATGAGCACCAGCGGCCGCTGGCACGTCATTACCACAGCTGTCCTGCTTGGCGCGCATTTGGCTCAAATGCATTCCTTGACGTGGTCCATGTCATTCCCAATGAGGGTGTCACGAACGGACTCAGCTTAGAGATGCGCAAGCTTCTTGGACCTCGCACCCAAACGGATCCAGCACTGGCCCGGGTTGCAACAAATTGAGTGCCTGCGGCTTGGAAGCGACTCGGAGTGCAGAGAATCTGACGGCAGGCGCCTGAAAGTGCGGGACTGCGGGAGCAAAGCTTGGCGTCCTGCAAGTGATTGCTCTCGTCAACGGCTTAGCCGCTGCGTCTTGCCAACGCCCCCTTGCATGATCCACCACTTCTCGTCGACCCCGCCACCGCTTCCTCCATATCCGCCCCCAATCCACCAAGCGCCATCTTTTGAGCCCAACCCCTGCAGCGTCGTGGTTACATGAAGACCCTGGAAACACGTCCGCGCCTCGTGGAGATGGTTGTGCGTTGTAACAACCTCTATATCCCTTCTTCACAACAAAGATGGTCCTCATGTGTAAGCGTCCGGACAAAGAGAGCCATCGCCCACCATGCTCGAAAATTCTCGCGCCGCCGCGCCGCTGCGTCGCAAACAACCTTGGAGGCGGCGCCGAAGGCAGCGCCGCTACAGCCCACGCGCAGTAACGGCCTCGCCCTGCAGACGACAGCACCATCGGCCCCCGAGAATAGACAGCCCCCCCGCGCGGCCATGCCGCCGCTTTTCCACCGCCGCTGCGCCGCTGCCGCTGCGCCGCCGCACCGCCGCGGCGACGCCGACCTGGTGCGCGGCGGCGATGGCGCGGAGACGATAGCACCGCTGCCTCAGCAGCGGCGGCCTCCGCATGCGGGTGCGGCGCCGGGGCGGGCTTTTTCAGCACGCGCCTCGCCCCCCCCGCCCCCCGGGAGCCCCCCCCCCCCCCCCC
>ENA-ORXT01005467-ORXT01005467.1-marine-metagenome-genome-assembly--contig:-NODE-5467-length-12450-cov-22.368464_pt1 | contig 12450 bp, 7 predicted proteins | sample MGYA00237868_ERZ511482 | MGnify/ENA metagenome assembly ERZ511482 | reverse complement strand
GCCGCCTGTGTATGGAGAAGAGACGTTTGAGCGTCGCTTCCGTGTGCCACGGTCTCTGTTTATGAGCGTTTACGAGGCCATTTGCGACAGGCCGTGTGGGCGGCAGAGCATCAATGCGACGAGGCGGCCACGAGCTCATGTTCTGCAGAAGCTGGTGGCCGCTTTCTGTGTGGCCGCGTACGGGGGGTCGTTTAATCGCGCGGATGAGTATGTTCGGCTGTCCAATTTCACAACTGACGTGGCGACAAAGAAGCTGGTTGAGTTTATCGCTGAGGAGGGGGAACCTGTGTACCGACGGCCTCCTATCGAGGAGGAGATCTCTTCGCGAAGACCTGGCAGCCCATATTTCCGCTGATCGCGGGTCCCTTGCGGAGCCGTATGTGTAGTCTTCAACGGTTGTTTTTTTCGCCGTCATGGCATTTTTTCCTCACATTTTTGCACGTTGGCCGCGGCCGCCACGTCGACTTAGGATAGTTAAGACTCATGGGCGGCTTCCACTTCTCTGGAAAGACAGGCGAGGCCACCGCTCTGTCTGGCGTGGGCGGATGTCCGCGAGCTTCGTATAATATCATGCTGCAATGTAACTGATGCATAAGTGAAGGGATCGTGCCGTGCTGGCTTCTCGGACAGAGTCGGTGAGTCGGACAGAGTCAGAGAGTAGGAAAAAAAAAACCGGCAAAGGGAAAAAAAAACGTGTATTATTGTGGTACACTAGCCGAACACTCAACGCGCAGAGAGGACTCCGTCTCGCCAATTAAAAGAGTCACAACTCAAGGCAAGTCACCATCCGCGACATCGCTGCCACTAGTGCCACAGGAAGCGTCCCACTCGTCGTCGCCCGAAGCGCCAGCGGCCGCATTCTGCGGCCGCGGCGTCACGAAGCGACTTGGACCTGGGACGGAGTCCCCGCCCGCCGTGAAGGGGCATGCTTGGTCTGCAGCGAGTTCAAGCCGCGCGCCTTCCTCCGCTTGACAGATTAAACACCAGCCGAAGCCGCAGCGCGGCGGGCAACGGCCGCGCTGGCGACCGCAGCTGGTGATGCGCCGGCACACGGCGACGCATGGGAGCCGCCACTGGGAAAAGGTGCAGACGGAAGCCATGCGGCCGCACTCGCGGCCGCGCCGGACGCCGGGGACTCGACCGTACGGCCCGTGGTCGACGCCGACGCGGCCGCTTCGCGGCCGTTCACAGCCACGACGCCGGGCGTAGCGGGCGGTCCGCCAGACCCAGGAGACGCGGCCGCACCGGCACATGCAGAAGCCGCACATGCGGGCGATGCGGCCGCACCTGGAGCCCCACCTGCGGCCGCAGCCGCCGTCGCCTCAGCGGCCGCATTAGCGGCCGCAGAGGTGCCCAATACAGACAGCGCCGTCGTTGTCAAGAGGGACGCGAGGCGTGACTACGCTGCTTTGGCCTTGCGCAGTCTTGCACTGGACAGCAGCAGGGTGTGTCCGGCGGGATGCATATGAACAGCGTGTCTGACCAATGAGCATGCGGATCGCTGACACGAAAATCGGATGTAGCCGCACGATTCTGCCGCTGCGCGACGGGCGCTATCGTACGTGACCCCTTTCGGGTCTCGGCAGACTCGCAAGCCCGGCCACCCGACCGCCGCAGGCGGCCGCGTGGGAGCCCGCCCTGCATCACGGTGACTGGCGGACACCACGCGGCCGCCTCAGAGGCAGACACCACGCGGCCGCCTCACAGGCGCTTCAGAACCAGAAGGCTCCAGTGTCGATCGAGGCGAAAGCGCCACCAGATTGCATGCAGGCTGTACGTCTGCCGGCTGAACGGACCAATGAGAGACCTACAAATCACTGCTCTCCGTCGCGAGATGCGACAGCGCCGCGAGATGATGCGAGATACTGCCAACGCGTCTCCGACATTTGTGCGTTTGACCACGTCGTGTCTACTCGATCGCAATATTTTGTAGCCATTTGAAGCCTATCGCGCTGCGTGTCTCACTTGACTGTCTTATTTGCTGACGATTGGGGTCCAGATCAGCGTGATCGCGAGGTCGATCGATGGCCTCTTTGCTTGAAATGTAGCACTGGGCAGTCGCAATGTGGACATCTCACGGGAAAGCCGCTCGCAGGCTCCAGTTCGCAGGTCGACAACCCAGCAACGTCGCCTTCTCCGTTTCTCATACACTGCGATCTGCCGATAGAAGAAAACAAGTACTCTGGATCCGAGCGGACCGGGTTAGCAGAGCCTGCGTATATCGCTGCCGAAACGCTTTTGGCCACTCATAGGCGCACACGTCGCGCACTTAAACGGTTCGCAGATCGTTCGCAACCGACGTTGCTGGGTATGCTCTTAAATCCACAAACGCACAGACGATCGGGGAACCGGCGACCCGGTACGGGCGTGGCAACGGCCGGAATCCCCTGCTGCTCCACCAGAAAGTATAGCGGTTCTAAGCACCACCACGTTGGTTCATCGTTGGCCGAATTGAATGTTTGATCAGCTCGGTCCGTCGAAGGAACTGCCCCCGAAATCGACCCACAGCCCAGCCTTCCCCCAACGGGAGGAGAGGATCACGGCAAAGCCCATGGGGGAATCGTAGTCCAAAGCACAGTTGATTTTATCAAACGGCGACGGGGACGGCGTCCCCGCTCTCAATAAACCCCTCCCAACCCGAACGCCGATGGCCAAAGTAGCCACCCCAAATGCGCCAAACGGATAAATCCCTCCCAAGCGAAAAGTTCAAGCAAGTAGCAGGGGGGCTGGGAAAACCACTGGGGAAAAGCCCCGCCCCCGACCGAATCCAATCTCCCCAAGATCTGGACAGGTCATTCCCTTGCTGGCCCGGATCGGGATATTTTGGGACGGCCCCCGGGGGTGTGCTGTCCACAGCTGAGGGGCCGCGCCCCTTCCAACTGTGGCACCCCCGACCGTCACACTAGGGTTGCCCCACACGTCCGCCGACCCGCCGCCGGCGGCCCCGTGCGACGCGGCCCCCGCCATCGGCCCCGCCGAAGGCTCCCCCTCGAACTCCCCGGGGGCCTGGGAACCCGGCCCGCCCGCGGACGGCTGCGACGCAGGGAAGGCGGATGGCCCAGCATCTGCACCAGGCGACGCGACGGCCTGGGACACAGGGACGTGGAACCTGGGCTGGGACGGGCTGCCGCGCGCCATGTCGGCGTGACGTCGCTTCCGCGCGCGGTAAGCGGCCGACGCGGCCGCCTCGTCCGCCGACGGCGGGACGGTATCCGGGTCAGATGTGGGGAAGCCGGCCGGCACCGCCCAAGGCTCCGTAGTCACGGGCAAAGCCCTCGGGGCGACGTCCGCGAGCCGCGGCTCCGCCAGCATGACCCCCAACGGGGCTTGCGGCGACCGCGGGACGCTTTTGACGCGAACGTAGTGACACCGTCCATCGGCGACGGTTCCCACTTGTTGGGGCAGAAATGTTCTGGGGGCATGCCGTTTGGGGTCGTGATGATACGGCAGTCGGTCGTGCACCGCTGCCGAAGGCACCGCTCTCACGATGGCATCGTACTCCGTCAAGGCGTCGGCGACGGAGCCGTCGCCCGGCGCGAGGTCACCAACCGAGAACTTCCCCGTCAGGGAGTAGTAGCACGGGGACGGCTCGAAGTCGTGGTGCGTCTCGCGGTACGCGCACACCAGCCCAGACACGATGGCGGCCGTCATCATGACGTAGGCGGTACCCTGGATGGGGTGGCACGAATACGCGTGCAGGAAGGACTGCTGCTGATGTACGACGGGCGGGTAGTCGTACATCAGCAACGTCGGCGTCGCGCAACGCGCGGCCATCGCTGGCGACAAGGGAGCACGCGCCGGCGTCAAGCAGATGCCGGAGCGCACGGGCAGGAAGATGGCACCGTGCCCCGCCCGCCGTGCGCTCACGAGCTCGCCGCGCGCGCGGCGGGCGGCCTCCAGCGCCAAGTCGGCCGGGGCGGTCGCCGGGGCCGCCGGGGCCAGGGACAGTAGGGGACCTACTCCCCCAAATTCGACGAGCGCCCAGAAATGGCCAAACGGAACCGCGGGGCGGTGGCGCAAGCGGGCGTGCCAGTCCTCGAGGTAGGCGTACTCCTCGTCGCCGGCGACGAACGGTAGCTCCGCCGCCGGGTGCGGGACCAAGAGCACCCGACCCGGTTTGCACCGCAACATGCAGCGTAGCCACCCCGCACTGCCGCCGACGGAGCGGACGAAGGACGGTCGGCCGCCGGCCGGGCATCGTACCATGCCGCCTTGGAAAACTCCGGAAAGGACCGCCACACGGCGTGCGCCCCGTTCACATCCTGGGGATGGGCGGGCTGAAAGACGTCACTGACGAGCGGCCAGTCGGCCGTGGCGACAGGTGGCCCCGGTGGAGCGAGCCACGCCCGGACGGCGGGCGGCACCGGCCGCGGCGGAAGCGCAGGGGCCGCCTGCACCAGTAGCGGTGGTCGCTTCTCCGGCGCGCTCGCGGGCCCCCCGCCGGGGGCCGGGGCGGGGTCCGTCGCTGCGCCGGACGCCGGGGACGTCGCCACTTCTGCCCCGGCGCCGGCCTCCGCTACGACGCCCGCCGGGCGGGGCGGCTTCCGCCACTCCCGGCCATTGGGGTCGTACGGGAGCCGCATGCCCGGCGGCACCGGCGGACGAACGGGGACGGCCGGACCGCGCCCGGTCGGGCCCGATGTTGCCGGCGCGGCGGGCGCCGTCCCCGCCCCCGGGGCAGTGGCCGCCGTGGACGGGAGCCCCGCGGGTGCGGGGGACGGAGCCCCGATGGGGCCGGCGGGGGGCGTCGCCGGGGACGGCTCCATCTCAGCCGAAGGTGATTTAGTACTACGGGGGCCCCCTATGTGCCGGGGGCCACCGTGGGAGCGACGGCGGCGCCGGAGACGCGGCACCCAGCGGGGGGGTTGCGACGCCAGCTGCGGGACGGCGACGCGGGGGCAGGAACGACGGGGCCGCCCGCACTGCCCGACCCAAGACGCCGGAGGAGCGTACCCGACCCGCCGCAGGGCGCCATGCGGGCCCCACGGGGGGCTGGGTTGGCGCGCCCGAGAGGGCGCGGCAGGCGACGTCTGACCGGGAGCCACGCGGCGGTTGCAGCGCGTTGCGCGCATGAAGGAAACTCTGCAATCTCTTGGCACGTTGGGGTCATCGGCCTCCACGGGCTGCATTGGACGCCATTCCAGGCCCTACGGGCCTGTTGGCACGCCTGCCCAACATGCCAGTCGATCGTGCCAGTTTGTTATCCAATCACCGAAAGAAGATTCCACCATTCCAGGACTTCGAGAGGCAGTCCACAGCGCCCCCGCAAGGCGACAGAAGCATGCAAACGTCACTCTTTTGAGGTGACAAGAACATGGAAACCTGTCACAATGCGAACAACTGTGACAAGTTCTGATGATCAGCACACATGCACCGCCAGGCCTGCCTGCATTTCGGCCGAGAACGAATCGGCACCTAACAAATGGAGCAGCGCAGACGTGGCAACCCCAGAGCCGCAAACGAGCTGCTATGACAATAACGAGGACATTACGTGGGGATCATGCCATCCACCCGAACGAAGACATATGCGGTGGCCATCGCCTGCATTTTCCTGGGTCTCACAAAGAACGACCACACATTCTAACCGACACATCACCTTGATGCGCGATTGGTGAAATCTGTGGGTCAAACGACAGCATCGACGGCGCATCGCGCTCCCTCAGCCGCCGAAATACTAGCATGGCTCCACGGCTCGTCATCCATGAACCACCGGGCACCAGGTTTCGATGGCAGCGACGGCATCTCTGTCTGCACTTGACGGCCGCACATTTGACCGGCCGTCATTCAAGAGACGCCATTGGTGGGTATCCCTCATCAACACTAACAAATCATCTTTTGTTTTAGGCATACAGTACCACGACCCGTCAATACGTTGGCGGTCAACAGGACATGAACATCTCGCGTGAGACGGCATCGAAATCACATACGTAGACCAGCACTGAGGGGTGACGCCCGATTGGTCGACCTTGTCCGTTGAACTATTCAATGCGGCATCATAAGCAACTTCTGCCCACAGTTTACGGCTCCGCGGCTCGTCGCATGGGCACCAAGAGGCCCTGAAGATGTGTGGCTCTAGGAGCCCGCGCCCTGCTCAGCTTCAGCTTGACGGCCGCTTGTTTGACCGGGAGTCGTGCCCGACACCGGATTGGTGGATGACATCATGCCCCGCCCGGATCACGGTCGCGTGGCAGCTGCACCGCCCTGGGCGCGCTGTTGATCCAGCACCGTCGGCCCGCATTGCGCGGCACCGCTGGCCCATATTTTTTTTGGCCGGGTCCTCTGGGCCATAAAATTTCTGCGCCTCATCCATGATATCTGATTGGCGGATGACATCATGCCCCGCCCGCCTGGATCACGGTCGCGTGGCAGCTGCACCGCCCTGGGCGCGCTGTTGATCCAGCACCTTCGGCCCGCATTGCGCGGCACCGCTGGCCCATATTTTTTTTGGCCGGGTCCTCTGGGCCATAAAATTTCTGCGCTTCGTCCCTGATATGTGATTGGCAGATGACTTCATGCCCCGCCCGGATCACGGTCGCGTGGCAGCGCCCTCGGCTCGCCGATCATCCATCACCGTCGTCCCGGGCTGCGCGGCTTCGCTGGTCCACCATTTTTGGCACCAGGTCTTTGGAGCTGCAACTTTGGCTCTGCTTTCTTTTCGACGCGCCGAGAAAGCGAGTTCGTTGTATGAATTCATGACAGCTGGATTGTGCCAGGACCAGCGTGCCACGGCCGTCCAGGATGCCGCCACTTTCGGCAATGGACAGCTTCTGGTTTCGGAAGTGCTTCGCACATGGCTGAACGAGCGATTCTGGTGGGTGAGTGCGGCAAAAAGACTTCTACAGACAATGTCACAATATTCAGGCGCGCCCCAAGGGCGGACGTGGTCCAGATGAGAGCCCAGATGCCGAGTTGCGGGTTGGACTCGGACATTGATGGCTCAGCAATTCTGTTTTTTCAATACACACCTAGAGAATTCTGATCATTAAGGTAAGAGGCCAATTCATTCCGTCATCTGGCTCTCGTGGAGCAGAATCCTTTATAATTTGGATCAGAAAGTTCTGAGGCTCAGTTCCGCTCGTGCCATTGGATGACACCGTGCGTGACCTCATCTGAAATCGAGTCGGAAGCCTGTACTCACACTGTTTCCCAATCTTACATATATTGATCAATGTTGGGGATGTTTTCAATCCGTATTTTTTTGTGCCCTGTGCATTGCGCCTCGTTCCTTGTGGCCTGGTCGCCTAACTCTTCGTTGTTTCGCTTGGCATCTACGTGGCCCTAATTTCTGACCGGGTCTCCCGCTGGGAGGGCTCTGCGTGGCGCTCGCGTGGGGTGGGCCTTGTCCTAGGGGGCCGCACTGGGCAGAGGTCCTTGGAAGTCACTCCGGGGTGCACTAGACAGGAGTCCGTTGCTTGCCCTCCGCCGTGGGAGCGCTTTTCGGCACTGTGTAGGCAGTGGCGGACGAGCCTCGCCGTGGCCGTCCCCGTCGTCACCCCGACTGTGGCCCTCTCCGCCGGCGCCGTCTAGGTGCGCGTCGCTGCGGCAGCGACCGCCATCCCCACTCAGACGGCGACAGCGGTCAGCTGTCGCGGCAGGATCTGCGAGTGCGCGTGTGGGATGAGCCCCATTCAGCAGGCGGCACCTGGCAGGATTTCAAGACGAGCTCTTTGGGGATGGCGCGATTTTTGGCACTGTGGAGGCCGTGTGGGCTGAGGTGGGCGGTAGTCGTGGGCGTCGTCACCGCGATTGTGACCCCCGCAGCGGGCGCCTCCTCACGTACGTCGCTGCGGCCGTGGCCCTCTTTGTCTCTGCGACGGCTACCATTGATGGGGCACGGCTCCCTGTTGTTGGCCGTGGTGGCGCCTCTTGCAGCGGTGGCGCGCCGTCACGCGCTCGGGGCTGTTGTTGCCACCCGCTACGGCGTTCTTGATACTCCTGTATCCTCAGATCCATGTCGGGCAGCAGAAGGTCCCCCCCTAGAGCCCCTTCTCGCCCTTTGCGGTGCGGATTCCTCTCTGACCTCGCACCCCTCGTTGACCGCGCGCGGGACTCGATACACCTTCGGGGAGAAGGTGATGACGGCGGTGCTGAGCCGTGGTTTGCGCCTGGGGATCTGGGCATGCTGGAGGAGGCCTCTGATGACGAAATCTTGGCGAGCGGGGGGCATGGGGGTGGACGTGGCGGGCCTGACGGCGATGGCGCCGGCGGCACTGCCGCAGGCAATGACGTAGCCAATGACCGTGACAATTCGGCAAGCGGGGGGCGTGAGGGGCGGGCCGGTGCCGCCGGGGGTGGCCGTGGTGGGGCTGACGCAGATGGTGCCCATGCCGACGGCGTCGATGGAGCCCATGCCGACGGTGTCGCCCACGCTGACGGCGTCGATGGCGCCCATGCCGAAGGCGTCAGTGGCGGTGGTGCTATTGATGTTGGTGCCATTGCTGTTGGTGGCAGTGGTGCTGGTGCCAACGGCGGCGGCAGCAGCAATCGCGCCGTCAACAGTGGCCGTGCAGGCAACGGTGGCGTACGTGTTGACGGTGCTAGTGACGGAACTACCCGAGGAGAGCACAGGGCACGTCTCGAGCGCGTTGCGCCCGAGATTTTCACCCGGGAGCAGCTCAAGACCTTTTTCGTCGAGGAGCTTCGAGTTATCCTTGGGCTAGCCGCTCGCCAAGCCCGCGGAGCAGGCGCCGTGCAAGTGCAAGGCCGCTTCATCAATGGCGCTCAAGTGATGGTGTTAACGGAGCTCATGGACCCTTTGGCTGTGTGGACGGCTTTTGTCGACGGCGCCGTTCGGGCCTTCTGCTCGTGCGGCGGGGTGATGGCGACAGGCCAGACGGCCGCGGCCGACGACATAGAGCCCGTGGACTTGCAGGTTGCCCTGCAGGAGAGCTCATCCTGCCGCCATGCCGCCGCCCTCCTCGATGCGTACGACTGCCTCTGTGCTGACGTGCGCGCCGGTTCGCTCGACGAGTTGAAGCGGTCGTGCCCAATGTTGCTGGGCTCCACGGAGGGGGCTCCCGTGGAGGAGGACGACACAGTCGTGCTGTTTGCAATGCGCTCTGGCAAGCGGAACAACATCCCCATCTACGCGGTGTACCACATGGGCATCTGGTCGCCGGCGGTGGTGTGGCAGCACGGTAACCGGCACCGGCTTACGACGTGCTGCTTGCTTTCGTGCCAGACCCAGCCGTGGGCATGCATTCACGCCAAGGCCGTGAACCACGAGACGCGGGCGGACCGGACGTCGTCTTCTCAGGCGGTGGCGGACACCATGGACGCGATGCGGCTCGGGGCGGACGGGATCTTGGACGACGGGGAGCAAGAAGAGGCCACCAGTGATCCCGCGCCGCCAGTATCTGTCGCTGCTGCTGCTGCGGCAGCCGCGCTGGAGGCAAGTATGCGGCCGCGGCGCTCTCGCAACATGTTCCCCTGCGTCAGGGAGGTGCAGATGTGCGACCGCTACGCCGCGTTTGTTGATGAGGAGCGGGAGGCGCCTGGCGAGGTGAACTTTACCGATTTTCTACATGTAGAGGACGAGTGCTTTGCGTGTGATGACCGATGGACGGAGAGCACGGTCTGCAAGCCAACCCTCGCGACGCTGTTCACCATTCGTGGCCGGCTGGCGATCGTGACAAGGTCGTGGACGTGCGCACGCGGCCACGACGTGGCCTACGACGGCTCCGTCGACGGGCTGTTCGCCTTCCGACCTGAGACGGTGTACACGCGGGTCTTCCTCGACAGCATCATCGAGTTGTGTGTCATCGCTCGAAGCACATTGGCGGCAGCGTCGGAGTTTTTGGCCAGCTTCCTTCGCAACACAGCGGCCTTTGCGGAAGGGGAGCCGGGCCAGGCACGCCAGCAGCTGTCGGACGCGTGTGGAGAGTTTTGCGACACCCTCGTGGTGCCCAAGGCGGCGTTTTGTTTGCCATCGGTGTGGCGAGGACGAGGCCGTAGGTGGCTCCTTCCACTGCGTTGTTTGTGACGGGCAGATCTTGTCTGTGCTACAAGAGCACGTGGTCGCCATGCTGCGGCCGGGTATGAATGCCCCCCGAGTCGACTTCGCAATGAACTTCGCCTGCGCTGTGCGCCACGCTGCTCCCCGCCGAGTTATCCGCAATCGTGTGCGGGCCAAGCCGACGGATACCTCGGCGTTGACCAAGGCCGAGGCGGAGGTGTGGCCTGCTTTTGCAGCCGTCGCCAACTGGCTGCCGCCCACTCCCCCGTCACTACCACGCCTAGGTCCTGCACGCACGGCCAAGGAGAGGGAGGTAGCGGCCTTGTGGGCCGCAAGCGTCCTAGTCAACACGTTTTGCAAGGTGGACGTGGCTGAACCAGCAGGCGCGGGCGCGTTGGAGGTGCAGGTTGCCGGCGGTCAGCCTGGCGAGCTGCTGGATGAGGAGGACGGTGACTTGGTGGATCTCGTCGCGGGGAGTTCCTCAGACCGTGAGGCGAGTGGAGATGAGCTGGTGGATGAGGAGGGGCGCGTCGCCGGCGCTGCGCCGGGCGGCACAGGCGGAAGTGGCGACGATTCCGAAAGCATCCTCGCTCAAGTCGACGGGTGGCTGCATCCCGAACCGCAAGCGCCTGCTCCCTCTCTTGGCACGCAGCCGAACGCGCCGCAGTCGTCCCAGGAGGAGCTGTCTGCGGCCTTGCAGCGGGTGGTTCTACGGCTAAGAAGACCTGCCGGTGAGGCTGGGACCGGCGACCAAGGCGCGACCTCTAACCAACGGCCGCAAGTGGCCCAAAATGAAGAGCAAGCTGCAGCAGCGGTGCCTGTCGTGCCCGCACCCCCCCCATCGTCCTCCGAGCCCGTGCCTCCCATCCCAGCGGAGGACCGCAGCAGGGACGAGCTGGCCGCCGACCCAGTTCCTCGCACAGCGTATCCGTGGCTCACCCCGCTGACGTCAACGGCGGCCGGCGTGGGGCTAGCGAGGCAGTGCGAGGGCTTGGTGGTTCTTGACCGCAACGACCCCACCTCGCCGCTGACGGAGGCCGCGCTGGAGAGGACACAAGTCATCGCTGACGCGACGGACGAGCAGGACCTCATCGTGACAGTAGACAGCGTACCGCTGGACGTTGGCAACTTGAAGAGGACGCTGCCCAACCAGTGGTTTGTTGATGAAGTCATCAACGGCTACATCAACCTGTTACGGCGGCGGCAGGCAGAGACGGCGCGGATGGACCTGGACGCGCCACGGTTATGGTTCTTCAACACGTTCTTCTACGCGAGGATGCACGTCCGCGGCCGGTACGACTACCAGCTCGTGGCCCGGTGGTGCGGCCGGCTCAACCTCTTGTCCTTCGACAAGATTTTTGTGCCGATCAATGTCTCTAACACGCACTGGGTGCTCGCGGTCATGTACCCGCGGACCGGCGTGATCAACATGTACGACTCGCTCAACAGCAGCAACGAAACGCTTGTGCCTTCGTTGAAGAAGTGGGCAGCCGACCACGCTCGTGAAGTCGGAAACTACCCCGTGGAGTGGCGCTACGAGCAGATGCTCAGCCGGCAGCAGGAGAACTCGGACGATTGCGGCGTGTTTATGGTCACGGCGATGGACTACCTTGCGCGGGGGTTGCCCCTCGCAACCAGGACGGCGAGCATGCACTACTACCGCCGGCGTATATGCGCGTCGCTGCTGGCAATGCAGCTTTGACGTGGCTCACTTGTTTGTGTTGTCCCGTGAGCATTTGTTTAGGTCTTGCGGCTCGCTCTGGACTTTCCTTTTTTGGCATTTCGCACGAAGTGTGGTGCGACTGTGCCTGTTATTGTTCCAGTGAGCGCATAAACGGGACCCCCTCCATGTGCAGTGCAGGCCATATGCCTTTGTGCTTCAATCAGTTGATGGCCACCATGCTTCCGTGTTCGTGTGTTTGCTCCCCGGGTGCTTCCTCGTACTGCGCCGTGCGTACATGCAACGCATGCAGGTTCGTAGCGTGTCTGGGCGCACAAAGTCGAGCATGCCATGTACCCGCTGTGTCTGGCCAGCGGCAGAACCCCACGCTCCCTTGGATGCGTCGTCATAACAGCGCCAGAGGCAGAGCCTCGCGCCGCCGTGGACGCGTCCCCCGAACGGCGTCAGCGGCTGAGCCCGAACCTGGCTTGCACGCGTCGCCAGGAAAGCACCAGTGGCAGGGCCCCAGGCTGCATTGGACGCGCCGCCAGGAAAGCGCAGCCGGCGTGTACGCAGCTGGTCGAAATACGACAGTCACGGTCAAGAAAGCGATTTCATGCGAATTGTGAACGACCCTTATTTAGTGAAGGAGCTGAGAAGGGCATCTCGTTAACATTTAATCGATTTCCATTCCAATATCAAGATCGAATTTATTTTTCTGGTTAGAACGAATGTCACTGTGGCACAAATTCGCAATTTACAGCCGTTCTCCCAAAAATCCCGCACTCCAACAGTTGCAAAAGAGTTCCAAATCGGCCTCTACGACCCCGCAGAG
>ENA-ORXT01005466-ORXT01005466.1-marine-metagenome-genome-assembly--contig:-NODE-5466-length-12455-cov-3.999677_pt1 | contig 12455 bp, 14 predicted proteins | sample MGYA00237868_ERZ511482 | MGnify/ENA metagenome assembly ERZ511482 | reverse complement strand
TTTTCGATTGCTAAGGCGCTCCAACCGGAGTTTAGCCATAGCTAAATGAGGATTTGAGCAACGCAGGCAGCCGCAAAAAGACGCCGCAGATATAGTGATAAAATTTAGTTTACACTGTACTAGTCCCTCCTCAACAATTCATCCTGCCAATATCGGTGCGCACCGAGCCGGAATTTTGCGGGAATCACAAAACCGGCTTTTTCGTTGATCTCCAGCCGGCAGAAAAAAGCGAGGTGAGGTGCCGTTTGGGCAAAATCGAAAATGGGTCCGTTGAGCGTTCGGCCCAGGCCTTCCGTAACGAGGAGCGGATTAGGTGTTGAGCGGAAATACTCGTTGGCGCGAAAAACATCACGAACACGGCGGAGCTCCAGGCGGAAGCCTGTATTCGTCTGGCGGGTAGCGAGGTAGCCAAAGGGCAGCCGGGTAATGAATTCCCCACCTCCGCCACCGAAGGTGGGGGTAATGGAAAAGTCCGGGAGTACGTAAGTTTTACCATCCATTTCCACCCTGGCCGGAGCAGACGTTTCCTTCAGAAATGGCGGAACGATCTGACCGCGCTGGGCGTGGGCGCTGCCGCAGGTGCAGAGCAGGGCAAGAAGGAGCAATGGTTTTAGCAACCACAGGCTTACTTTCATTGTAGCAGGCGGGGCCGCCGGGGCCTTTAGCTGTGTAAGGGTTTTCATTTCTGGCCTGTTTTATCGCTTAGAAGATCGTGCTTTCCTGGCAGCATCATACAACACTCGTTCGGGGGTCAACTGCCCGTCACCGTAAGCCGCGCCGCGGATGCCATCGAGGTAATTCTCCAGGTTGGGAGGTTCTGGAAGGAAAAACTGCCGGTCAAGAGCTGTGGGTAACCTATAGGCGTGGTAGAGCACGTGTTCGGGGTGCTTTATTAGTCTGATCCTGGGCTTTGCCAGCGGAACCCATCCGGGAGCAACGGGCTCGACCTTGCTGGTAAACGTTTGTGTTCCGTTCACGGCTACCCTGCCTGTTTGGATGGTTTTTTGCAGATAATCCGGAACGAATTCACCAAAAACCAAGGTATTATTCAGCGAGGAGGATTGCCCCTGAAGGCCGAAAGAAAATAAGATGAAAACGAAAAGCAAATTTTTCATGGGTCATAAGTTATAGGGTTAACGCTTCTTTTTATTACTCTTATAATCGCGGAAAACAAAGTCCCCCAGCCCCTGCAATCCAGAATAGTAGGCCTTCCCTCCGTTCGTTTCCGTGAAGGTTTGCACGAACTGTACCAACCAGGGGTCGCGGGCAATCATGAAGGTTGTCACGGGAATGGACAGCTTCCGCAGCCGGCCGGCCAGGTTAAGGGTTCGGTTGACGATGGTGCGGTCTAAGCCCGCACTGTTCTTAATGTAGCGGTTACCGCGCTTGATGCAGGTGGGCTTCCCGTCGGTGATCATGAAGATCTGCTTATTGGGGTTGCGGCGGCGGCGGAGGATGTCCATCGCCAGCTCAAGCCCCGCTACCGTGTTGGTGTGGTAGGGGCCAACCTGTAAATACGGCAGGTCTTTAATCTCCACCGGCCAGGCATCATTGCCGAACACGATGATGTCCAGCGTATCCTTCGGAAAGCGCGTTGTGATGTATTCACTCAGGGCCATGGCCGTTTTCTTCGCTGGCGTGATGCGGTCTTCGCCGTAGAGAATCATCGAGTGGCTGATGTCGATCATCAATACGGTCGACATCTGCGCCTGGTAGTGCGTCTCGTAGACTTCCAGATCGTCCTGGGTGAGCTTAAAGTCACCGATGCCATGGTTGATCTGCGCGTTGCGCAGGGATTCGGAGACGGCCAGCTTATCGAGGCTATCGCCAAATTCGAAAGGGCGGCGCTCGCTGGTACGCTCGTCTCCCCGGCCGCTGTAGCGGGTGCTGTGGTTGCCGCGCTTGGTTTTCTTGATGTCGCCAAACAGGTCCTTGAGCGCTTTTTGGCGGAGCTGCCCTTCCATCTTCGCGGTGGGGACGTAGGGGGGCTTGCCGGGGCCATCGCCCGGCTCGATGAAGTTCTTATCGATCAGCTCCTGGATGAACTGGGCCATCGAGTAGTCGTCGTTGGTCAGTTCATACTGCCGGTCGAGCTGGGTAAGCCACTGGAGGGCTTCACCAACGTTGCCGGAGGTGTGGGTGAGGAGTTCCTGAAATAATTTCAGGAGCTTTTCGAAGTCGGTTTCGTCGCCTTCGCCGGGTAAATAATTTTTGAATCGCCAGCCGATCATATGCTTTTGGGTCTTGTGATGGGAGAACGGTTGGGGGGGCGTTTGGGTTGTGGGAGGGCCGCTGTGGGGCGTAGGGGAGTTTGCGCGCGGAGATCGCAGAGAAGAGGAGAAAAAGGAGAAATAAATGGGAGGGCCGCTGCGCGGCGTAGGGGAGTTTGCGCGCGGAGGCCGCGGAGGAAAGGAGGGAAAGGAGAAAAAATGGGAGGGCCGCTGCGCGGTGTAGGGGAGTTTGCGCGCGGAGGCCGCGGAGAAGAGGAGAAAAGGGATGCGAAAATTAAAATGTTTTATTTCAAATAAAAACATTTATTGTTTTTAATCGTAAAAAATGTAACTTTGAGTACCAGCACTCCTATTAACTTTTCAATACATTATTACATGCGCCAGCTTGAAGAAATTACTGCCATAATTGTAGACGAGATTTTCCAGACTTATAAAAATTATGGCCCGGGCCTATTTGAAAGAGTTTATGAAGCGGAATTGGCGGGTCGCCTGGAGGCCAGAGGGCTGACCGTTGAAAGGCAGAAACAAATTTGTATTTCGGATGAGTTTATCACCAACGAACCCGCTTTTTTTGCAGACTTGTTAGTGGATGGCCGGGTTATTGTTGAGCTGAAATCCGTAGAGAAGCTCAATAAGGTGCACCATAAGCAACTACAGACTTATCTCCGACTTAGTGAAAACACCGTTGGGATTCTTGTTAATTTCAACTGCACTTTTCTCAAAGACAATATTAAACGGGTAGTCTATCGATACGATGATCGTCAGTTTAGATTGATCAGTTACAAGGAACTCCAATAAAACCCTCCGCAATCCTCCTACTCCCGGCGATCTCCGCGTGAAAAAGCCCCCAGCCGCGAAGCGGCTTTCAATCCAACACCTCCACCACCGCCTCCTCATCCGGCCTGCCCGCAACAAGGCAGTCAACGCCCCGGGCGGTCAATGCGGCGGCGGTGCTGGGGCCGATAGCGACGATCTTTGCACCTGCGGTGAGCGCCTGATGGTCCACATAAGCAGCAACGTTGAGCGGACTGGTGAAAACGTACACATCCGCAACAATTGGCTCGCGGGCGGGCATGGCTACATTATCGTAGCAAATGGCGTCAAGCGCCGTAATGCGATCGGCCAGTAAGCGTTGCACCGTCATGCGCGACTGCCGCGCCCGCGGAAAAAACACCCGCTGTCCCGCCGCTATTTCACCAAAGCTGGCGGCTACTGCTTCCGGGCTACCCTCACCGGTAAAATCCACCCGTCCGGCCCGTTTCAGTAATGCCTTTGCGGTGCCCGGGCCCATAGCGGCCAGCTTCGCCGACGGAGGTGGTGCCGGGCAACCAAAATCAACCGCCCGGGAGCTGTAAAAAAACCACCAATCGGCGTCTTCCGACTGCGAAAACGGCACGGCCCGAAAGTCAATCAGCGAATTGGCCAGCAATTCATGCCCACCAGACTTTGCCCAGGTGGAGAGCGGACTTTGCCCCGAAAGATGTCGTGAGATGAAGACAGTCATACCCACACACAACGATTGGGGCCGCCATTCGGTTATTCTTTTGGAGATCCGAACTCAGTGGACTACAATAAGCTCCCCCAAAAATTGGTTACTTTTGCGCTCTCTTTCGGAGCTTTTTTGGATGAATTATACTGCCATATGAACTACATCAAGCACCTGCTACTGCCAACGATACTTCTGGCCTTCACCGCTGGCCTTCAGGCACAGCAAGACAGTGACGTGCTCTTTACCGTTGCCGGTGAGCCCGTAACCGTTGGTGAGTTTCGCTACATCTACACCAAAACGAACGCTGAAAATGCCAACTTCAGCGAAGAAAGCGTAAAGGAATACCTCGACCTTTACCAGCGCTTCAAGCTCAAAGTAGCCCGGGCACGGGAGATGGGCCTGGACACCATCGTCGCGCTACAACGCGAACTCGATGGGTACCGCAAGCAGTTGGCGGACAATTACCTGATTGACCGGCAGGTGACTGACAAGCTCATCACTGATCTATATGAACGGCAGCAGACCGACGTTGACTTCAGCCACATCCTCTTTCAGTTCAAAGGCAACCCCTTACCGGCGGATACCCTCGCCCTGTACAACAAGGCCCTGGAACTCAAAACAGGCCTGACCAAAGCTAACTTTGCCGATGACGCCAGCAAGTACAGCGACGATAAATACAGCAAAACCCGGGGTGGCCGGATCGGCTTCGCCACCGCCCCTTTCCCCCGTGGCCTCCACCGCCTGGAAGCGGCCCTGTACGAAGCCCCTGAAGGCAAGGTAATTGGCCCCATCCGTACCGAAGCCGGCTATCACATGGCCATCAGGCACGGCAGTCGCCCCGCACGCGGCGAGATGGAAATTGCGCACATTATGGTCCGCAAGCCGAAAGATGCTAAAGGCACCGTTAGCGTGCCCACCAAACTACAAAGCGCAAAGAAGCTGATTGATGAGGGTCAGGATTTTGGTAAAATTGCCAAGACTTACAGCGAAGACAGCAAAACAAAAAACAGCGATGGCTACCTTGGCTTTTTCGGTATCAATCGCTACGAACCAGCTTTTGAGAACGCAGCCTTTGCACTAACGGAGGATGGACAGACGAGCGACATCATCGAAACAAGCGCCGGCTTCCACATCATTAAGCGGATTTCCCGCAAGGGTAACCAACCCTTAAGCGACGTACGTCCTCTTTTGGAGAAAAAAGTAAAGGCTGACGGCCGCTATGCCGACGCCAAAAAACAAATGCTCCGCGATATTCGTAACTCCGCCAACACCAGGGAAAACACGGCCGCTTTTGGCCGTTACGCCGCTACGCTGGTGGACTCCACCTTTCTTAACTACCGCTGGAAACCAGCTCAGGTAGCTAAGGATGAAGTTGTATTGGCGATGGAGGACGGATACCAGGTAAAGCTCTCTTCCCTGCAGGAGTACCTCCGCAAGAACAGCCGGAAACGCGTAAGCCTCGCCCGCAACGGTAACTCTTTCATGGTGGCAAAAACCATGTACGAAGACTGGATGAACGAAGAACTGATGGCCTACGCTGAGAGCCGTCTGGAGAAGGACTACCCCGAGTTTGCCGCATTGATGCGGGAGTACCGGGAGGGAATCCTGCTCTTCGAAGCCACCAAAATCGAAGTATGGGACAAAGCCAGCCAGGACACCACCGGCCTGAAGGCTTTCTTCGCCGAAAATGCCAAAGACTACCGCTGGGAAAAACGGGCAGCCGTTACCCACTACGAACTGAGAACGGCCTCGGGCATTGACGTCAATGACGTTTATGCTTTCGCCGCGAAGAACGGCGTTGACCCGACGCTGGAGAAGTTTGGCCGGTCAAGCCTCAACGCCACTACCGATAAGTACGAACTGAGCCGCCTGCCGGACCTGGAGAAGCTGCAGCCAAAAGCCGGTGCACAGTCCGCCATCAAAAACGATCTTAAAGCGGGTATGGCATCCTTCTATAAAGTAGAGGAGATACTACCCTCCCGCAAAAAAGAACTTAAGGAAGCCCGCGGTTACGTAATCGCGGACTACCAGGACAAACTCGAACGCGAGTGGGTCAATATGCTGCGCAAGCAGTTCCCCGTCAAGGTTAATAAGAAGGTACTCTCTAAACTCACCAAGTCTTGAGAATAAGTATTTGGGCAGCCGTCGGCTGCCTGTCGATCCTCTTATGGTCTTGCTCCGGAGAGGAGCAGGCGACTGAAGACCGGGTGCTCGCCAGGGTCCATCAGAAGGAACTACGCCTGTCTGAACTCGACGGCATGTTTCCGGTCAACGCCACGGATGAAGACAGTACGCTCATCATCCAGGCCTTCATCAACCGCTGGTCACGCGATGCTATCCTGCAATGGGAGGCGGAGCGCAACTTGCCGGCGGATCTCAACATTGATCGTTTGGTGAGGGATTACCGCGCCAGCCTCGTTAGCAGTCACTACGAGCAGGTGCTCGTCAGCCTCCGGCTGGACAGTGCCGTTAGCCAGGAGCAACTGCTGGAGTACTACGAAACGAACAAGGGGCAGTACCAACTGGAACGGCCCATCGTTCGCTGCTTACTCATCCGGGTGCCCTACCCCCTTAAAGACGAGGAAAGCCTGCAAACGCTTTGGAACAACGGCAAGATCACCGATACCATGGCGCTGGAAAATTACTGCGAACGTTTTGCGGAAGTTTCTTTGCTGCAGCCCGATGCCTGGTACAGCCTGGATGACATCGCCGCCCAGCTTCCCGACGGAACCCTGACGGCAGGCAACGTCAACGCCAAACGGGAGTTTAGCCTGCAGGAAGGCGGCTTCAGGTATTATTTTCGCCTCCTGGAGGTAAAACCCCGCCTGGAGATTGCACCCCTGAGTTACGTGGAAGACCAGGCCCGGAAGGTCATCCTCCACAACCGTAAGCGGGAGCTACTAGACGAAGCCCGCGAAGAGATTTTCGACCGTGAACTACGGCGCAACAATATTGAAACCTTTACCAACCGGTAAAACCTCTACCATGAAAACGATACACAACGTACTGGCCCTATTTATTCTCCTGGCAGCCCTGCCACTGGCCGCACAGAATCAGCCCGCCGTGATCGATCAGGTCATTGCCCGCGTTGGCGGCGAGTACGTGCTGCTTTCACAGCTGGAAGAGCAATTCGCTCAGGCAGCAGGCCAGAGTAATACTCCCCTGCCTCCCGAAGCCCGCTGCCAGTTGATGGACCAGATTCTGGTAGGAAAATTACTGTATAACAAGTCAAAACTCGATAGTATCGAGGTAAGCGACGGTGAGGTGGAAAGCCAGCTCAACGCCCGGATCGACCGAATCCTGGGATACATGGGCGGTAGCATTGAGCAATTCGAGGACTACTACGGCCAGAGCATTACCGCTACCAAAGAGCAGTTTCGTGAGGACCTGCGGGAGCAGATCAGTGTGGAGCGGATGCGCGGCAGCGTCGTCCGGGAAGTAAAAGTCACCCCGGCGGAGATCAAAGATTTCTTTGCAAAAATCCCGAAAGACAGCCTTCCGTACTTCAATGCGGAGGTGGAAGTTGGCGAAATTGCCGTCAAGCCCGAAGCCAACGAGGAAACGAGAGAAATGACCATTGCGCGGCTCGAAGAAATCCGGGACCGGATCGTTGCGGGCGACCTGACCTTTGAGGAAGCCGCCCAGAAATACAGTCAGGATGGTTCCGGTAAGGGAGGCGGAGACCTCGGCTGGACGAAACGGGGCAAGTTCGTTCCTGAGTTTGAAGCGGCTGCGTACAACCTTGATCCCGGAGAGATGAGTGACATTGTGAAGTCCGAATTCGGCTACCACCTCATCAAGTTGCAGGAGCGACGGGGCAACACCATTCGGGTGTCACACGTGCTGATCCGCCCGGAAATTACGGAGGAGGATGTAGAGAAGGCCTCAGCCTTTCTTGACAGCATCGCTCAACTCATCCGGCTTGACTCAATCAACTTCAGCTTTGCGGTAAAGCGGCACGGAACGGACAAGGTACAAAGCTATAATAACGACGGCCGGATGACCAACCCCGCCAGTGGTAATACCTTTTTTGAAATCGGAGACCTCGACCCCGACATCTATTTCACCATTGATGAAATGGAAATCGGCGACGTAAGTGAAGTAATTGCTTACAATGATCCCCGTGGCGAGAAGATGCTTCGGGTGGTTCAGTTACAGTCCCGTTCCTCCCCGCACCGGGCCTCCCTCAGTAAGGACTACGCCAAGATTCAGGAAGCAACCAAGCAGGCCAAGCAGCAGCAATACCTGAGTGACTGGATCGAAGAAACCATCGGAGCCACCTTCATTATGATCGATAAGCGCTATCAGGGATGCCCTGCCATAAAGAACTGGATCAACGACAGCCGGAAGCTGACCGTTGGTGGCAGTGGCCGGGCGTCAACGGAGAAGTAGAAGTATGAGCCGCTGCCGCAGGATGCAGACATGGTAGCAAACAAGCAATGCAGGTAGGTCGTTACTGTGTATATAACCAAGTCACAGATGAATATTCATTAACAAAGATTCAGCATTGAGCGGACAGCATTCAGTGCACTACAGCACTGAATGCTGTCCGCTAAATGCTTGCCAGGGGGTTGAAACAGTTAGCATCAGCTCGTTAGTGCTTTTGGTTATACACACCCCTCTACCATACAACTGACCAACACACATGCCCGCCATCCCCGCTCCGCTACAAGCTTTACTGAAGGAACCTTCTCACCACCTGGCGGGGACGGATGCGGTATTGTACCTCCCCATCGGTAGAAGCCTGATTAACGAGATGCTCGATGCCCGGCCAGCCGATACGCCCGTGCAGGAACTACTCATGGACCCGGAAGCGGGCAACCTCATCAATCTTCACCTCGGCGTCAAGGCGCCGGTCATCGGCAGTGTACGACGTAAGATTACCTTTCGGCCCATGGGCGCAGCAGCGTTCCCCAACCAGCCGTGGCTGCACCTGGACATCACCGATGGTTTCCGGATGTTCGATAAGCCCATCATAAAACTGATGCAGGGGCAAATTGCGGAGCGGCTCCCCAAGGGCATAGAGCTCACTTCTGATCACCTCCGGCTACACATTCCGGCGCTGCTTACTGCCGCAGGTTACCAGTCGCTGGTGCCGCTGATCAAAAAGCTCCAACTCAGCAGTGAGGCTAATATGCTTATTGTACAACTCCACCTCAAAACATAAAAATTTTGAGTTTATGGTGGTTAATTTTCATCGATATTGTGGGGCCTTATTTGGGCTAAAGCCCAAACCTGTGTTACAAAGCTCTTCGAGCTACCACATCGAAAACATTGGTTGAGAGTCCCATTTTTTTTTACTCACCATGGCTTTGAGCCTCGGCCTTTGTTTCCCTTCATTCACTCATTCATTCACTCACTCCTTCATTCACTCCTTCATTCACTCCTTCCCTCACTCCTTCATTCACTCATTCACTCACTCATTCCCTCACTCCTTCATTCACTCCTTCACTTATGCACCCCGTTCAAAAGCATCTTTTCGACACCAACTTCCGCGACCTCTCCGGCACCAAACTGGAAGGCACCATTGCCCTGAGTGACGAACTCATCAACCTCGGCATCCTCGATTTTTTGCAGCAGCTGCAACAACCCGACGCCGATGCCAAAACCGCTAAGCCCGCCGCAGCGGAAAGCACCTCCCCCATGCCCAAGCCGGCAGACCTGTTGAAGATGCTCACCATCGAAGAGGTTAAGTACCGCACGGAGGCGGGGAAGACGATGGTAGATATTAAGGCGGGGATTGTATAACTCAGCACTTTCTGAAAAAACTTTTCCATGAAGTTTTATACCTCCATCCCGAAAAGACTGAAGCCATATTACCAGGCTGAATTGTCGGATTATCAGGCGGAATATTCAGCAGGCAACTTAGCTAAAGCCTGGAACCATTTGGAAAGAGCTCACATTATTGGGCAGAAATATCCGTATGCGCATACTTATGTCCATTGGAGAATGCTGCAGTTCGGCATTAAAATAAAGAGTGGGAAAGAAATACTCGGGCAAATCCCCAGGCTATTATTCGGAGGGGTAAAATCTTTCGTGGGGAAGATTCCAGCTGGGAACCCAGGAGGAGCTAATGTTCCACCACTACAACCATTCCCAATTGAGAAAGAGCTGAGGGATATTTTCTTCAAAGCGGGTGTTGATCATTGATTCAAATGTCACTGATCTATTTATCTTTCATCCAAGGCAATTGCTGCCAGTAGTAAGCGCACGACCTGCTCTATGTCAATTTCCGGCATATTCAAAATAGTCAGTATTAAAAAAAGGCCTCCTCCCCCACCATCTCCAACGTCATTTCCCAAAGAATCCGGGCTTCATCCCGGTCATAAGAGCTGGAGTATGATTTCTTGGGCGCACAATCATCCCAGTATTTACCGGACTGGTCTGCGAGGCCGGGCTCAGTGGCGAGGAAGATGCTGGTGGCCGCCCCCTGGGCGGGCGTTTTGTTGCCGCTCATCCGCCGGCGGACTTTCCAGGCTAGGCTGTGCAGCCAGGTGTTTCCCTTGATGCCGATGTCAGTCTGTACCAGCCCCGGCTGTACGGCGAAGATGGTCGGGTAGTCGTCGCTCGGGCGACGGCGCTCATATTCGTAGCAGAAAAGGACGTTGGCGAGCTTGCTTTGGGCGTAGGACCTCAGGCCGTGGTAGTTGCCGTCGAGGTTGATGTTGTCGAAGAACATCCCCTTGATCTGCTTGTGGCTGTCGGAGGCCACACAGATGACGCGGCTTCCGGGAGCCGCCCGGAGGGAGGGCATCAGTAGCTTCGTAAGCAAAAAGTAAGCCAGGTGATTGATGGCGAAGGATTTCTCCACGCCTTCGGCGGTCAGTTCCTGCTTTGAGTTCCAGACGCCGGCGTTGTTGATCAGCACATTCAGGCGGGGAGCGAGTGTCAGCACCTCTTCGGCCAGGGCCCGGACCTGAGACAGTTCCCCCAGATCAGCCACCACCGTTTTCACTTTGGCATCCGCCTGATGTCCGAGGATGGTAGCGGCGGCAGCCTCTACTTTTTCGCGGCTTCTGCCGTGCAGGATGACGGTGTAGCCACGGCTGGCAAGATCCCGGGCGGTGGCGAAGCCAATGCCGCCGGTGGCTCCGGTGATGAGGACGGTTTTGTGCATAGGTTAATTGTGGGAACTGCCGGCAAGTTACTTCAACGACGATGGATAGTCATCCTTTCCGCGATTTAACGGTTACGCTATTGCACTAATCTTACACTATGCTACGCTTGCTTCTCTCCGCTTTATCCATATGTACACTGATGATGGCCTGTCAGCCAGCTGAAAATGATGCTTCTTCTGAACCCATGACGTCCACTGCACACTTTGACAAGCTCAGTACAGCGCCCGCAGAAGCGCGAGATACTGCTACGCCTCCGAAAGATGTTGACCCCGTCGCCGCCAGCATCCTTAACCGTGCCTACGAGGCACACGGCGGCCAGCGTTTCAATCAGGCAAATTATGGCTTCACTTTCCGGGATAAGCGTTTTGAATTCATCAACGACGGCGATACCTACCTCTATTCCAGCCGCTACGAGAAGGAAGGTAAGACGTATTATGACCGCATTGAGGAGGGCGTTTTCCATCGCATCATCGACGAAAAACCACAGCAGCTGACCGAAAAAGAAACCAATAGCGGATGGGAGTCGCTCAACTCCGTCATTTACTTTGCCACCCTGCCTAATAAACTGCGGGATGATGCCGTAAACCTCTTCCCCGCCGGCACCGCTACCATCAAAGGGCAGCAGTATGACGTATTAATGGTCAACTTCGACGAAGAAGGCGGCGGTGTTGACCACGACGACAATTTCCTCTACTGGATTAACCAGGACAGTGACCGGATTGATTACCTCGCCTACGACTATAAAACCAACAAGGGCGGCGTCCGCTTCCGCGCCGCCTACAACCCCCGCGTTGTGGGAGGGCTGTTGTTTCAGGATTACGTCAATTATATGGCACCCATCGGGACGGCGCTGATCGACCTCCCCGCACTCTACGAGCAGGATAAGCTGAAGGAGCTATCGGTGATTGCAACGGAGGAGGTGGTGCAGCTGGATTAGTCTGTCCCGGTTGAGGACCTCTGGTCCGAACCGGGCAAGGGAGCGAAGTGACTTTGCCCGTGTAACACCTGCTCCGAACACGAGCTACCGCACACACACGCTCCGGGAGCCTTCGGCCCCGTTCGCGTTCGGACCGGAGGTCCTCAACCGAAGACTACCCCTCCGTCGTCTTCCCTAGTTCCGCCAATTGTTCCTCTACGCCGCGCAGCTGCGCGCGGCAGCTGGCGACGAGGACTTCCGCGCGCGCAACGCGCGCGTGCAACTGATCAATATCAGCGGGAACTTCCTGTAATTCGGCCAGCAGGGTTTCCAGTTCGGCGATGGCTTCGGCGTAGGTCATGAGTGAGTGGGAGAATGAATGAATGGGAGAATGGAGGAATGAGTGAATGGGGAAATGCCCGATCGGCTATTCGAATACAATAGTAGCACGGATCGGGTTCTCCGGATCGGGGACGACCTCAAACTCATATTCTTTCTTTAGTGCTTCCAGGACGGAAGACTCCGCCGATGAGCTACCCGCTTCGCGCCCGTAGTAAATATTGACTTTGGGGTCTCGTTGTTCACTGGGAAAGAAAACCCGGTCGTATTCGTTTTTCAGTAAGAGGGGTAATACTTTGCTTAGTTCCTGCTCGACGTAGGCGAGGCTGTCAGACTCCGTGAAAAAAGCGGCATTCTCCCCC
>ENA-ORXT01005464-ORXT01005464.1-marine-metagenome-genome-assembly--contig:-NODE-5464-length-12464-cov-9.644305_pt1 | contig 12464 bp, 9 predicted proteins | sample MGYA00237868_ERZ511482 | MGnify/ENA metagenome assembly ERZ511482 | reverse complement strand
CTGGTCTGCTTTACTCTACTGTAGTGATGCTTTACGTCAGTGAATATGGTAAGACATTTAATTTTTTGTAACTCCATGATTAGGGTTTTTGATGTACTAAATAATCGTTGATGGTAATAGAATTTTCAGGTAATTTATACTGTATAAAAGTCTCTTTGACATCCACATACATAGCTTTGTCTCTCCAATATGATTCTTCAAAATTGATTTGCTTATTTGATTCTTTGGAGGCCTTTACATAATATCCTTTAATAGGATACTTTGTACCTACATCTTCATCAATGGTAAATGCCATATATTCTACTCTCACTATAGTATTTTTTTGACCTTCTTCTGTCTTTTCAATAGATGTAATAAATTGAAAATCTGGGGCTCCATTAAGCCTCATGACATATAACCATCTTTTTATATAGTGGTTATTAGCATCAGCCTTATCAGTGTGTGTGCGCTCTATATGCGGACCAATGAGTGTATTATAGCTAGTCAGCTTAAGATTACGGCCTCCGTTGATATCTCTTCCTAATGATTGAGCGACATCACGGATATCATTCTCACTAATGACTTTAGCGTCATAAAAACTGGCATAAATTCTATCCTGATGACAATAGTGTATAGTGACCGTGTGTGGTAATGAATCTTCCCATTGCCGGCGCATGTTCATCAGCCCGATGATGGCGGCGATCAGAAATGTTAGAATGGCTATCCAAGGATCAATGAACTTGCTGAAAAAATCTGAATCAGAATATCCACTTGGCCACAGATCATCAATCGCGCCATTAATGATGAATAAATAAACCAATAAGATCACTGCTGCGATAACTATGATCGATAAGTAAGTCCCACTGTGTGCCAGCGCTGTGACATCCTCATGCCATTTAGTCCCTCTAATCGCCAAATAGATAATTGATAAAATCAGCGAAATAAATAATAAAAACATCATAATTAGCAGATTTTTCTAAATTGCTTAAAATGAAATCTGCTCCTTTTTACACCTTCAGCGTCTGTGATTGAATCACGAGGACCAGCAGCAGTATATAATGATGTCCCATGCTCTATACATATCAAGCAGAAATACATGATGAAGCTTTGCTCTCCTGCAATGAGTACGGATAAGTCAGCATGATTATACCTGGAAGTCAGTTCTGTGTATTTCTTCATGGCAGCATCTCTTACCTCTTCGCCAGAATAAAGTGGGTCTATGTTAGGAAAGCCTATTTGGACTAATTCACCAAATTTTGTATTTGCCTCCAGTAGCTGAGCTTCTTTCCATTCTTTAATTGCGTGATTAGATAGATTCAGTAGCATTAGCTAGTGGGTTTTTTCATGTAGAGATCTATGACTTCTTTTGGTATTGGTAGAATATTCTTTTTCAGAAATTGATTATCCTTCTTATTTTCTGCGCTAAATTTTTGATAATTAGTGCCCGCCAGCCATTTGTCCGTATCTGTTCCCTCGAATGTCAGCAGATCCTTTAGACGCTTAAGTCGTGGGATATTCCATATATCACTATCAGTGCTCGTTAACTTTTCAGACAAATATTTTTGAAATTTAAGCTTGACTGATTGCATATTACATGGTATTGATTTCATATTCCATTGCATACCACCTTCTTTATCAGATTTAAATACTGACTTATTAGTGCCATCCTGATCATATATCGTCAATAGAGCTGGAGTCATTTTTATTGACCCCAAGCCCAGAGGTTTACCTAATCCTATCTTGTGTCTGCAGCCCTTTGGCAGATCTATTGCACTGAGTAGCAGACCAAGCTCTACTTCAGTAAGCTTCTCAAATCTGATACAACCTAAAAATGAGTTTCCTGGCTTCACGGCCTTAATGGGATCGGTATGGGAATTACTTTTCTCGGTCCCTACTTCTTCAAATGGCGAAAATGTCTTAGAGGCATTCATATTTCGGTGCCAGTATTGCTTGTATCCCCTTATTGTATTCTCCTTACCATGCCATTGGCGTACTGCACAATCAGATAACTTATACGAAGGTCTATCGTCATTGAGTCCTTCTTGGTCTAGGTATAGCTGATATGATTTAGGATTTGGCTTTGATAATATTTTGAGCAGTTTATTCTCTTCAAATATTTCTTGTGGGCTTCCTGGATTCTCGATCGGTGAGTCTTCAAAAAAAACTTTACCAGGAATTGTAGCGTCCTTTGCCCCAAAAATAGTAGAGGCAAAGTCATTATACTCTTCTTCTGTAAGTTGCTTAGGTATATGATCTGCTATGCGATGAGGATATGTGACTCTATGATATTTACAATGGCCGATGGATGTGACCTCTTTATTATTATCATTTATCGTACAGAATACTGGAAGTCCTGGAGCAGGAATCTCCTGTCCATCTATTCTTCCATCTTTGACGATCTTTAGAATGTTATTCATTGTGTGCTTATCATCTTGACCTAAGTCGTCATTATAAGCCTTACGATCATAATCATTTTGATACGACTCTATTGCATCCTTCGACACCACATATTCTTCAGCTGATTCATAGCTATCTGGTAGTTTTATAGTCCACTTCTTAGCTACATTAAAACTATTCGAATTTGGCTTTTTATAACCTACTTGGAAACTCCACACTTTATCAGTAGCGATCTGATAAGAAAATGACCCATCACCAGGCCTTTCTTCAGGGTTGAAGTGGCTATCTATTATTACAACTTTGTATTCATTTTTCACATACTTTAAAAATCCGATTATAGGGTACTGTCGTTTAAATCTCAATCTTTTATAGATCGATTTTTCTGTTAGAAAGTGGATTCTGGAGTATCCTATGATCTCAGTCAAAGACCGAATCAAGCCTCTCAAACTACTTCCTGGTATGACTGGCCTATCTTTATTGTTTATGTGAAAGAAGTTCTCGTCCATTGATTTATTTCGTATAAATACGTTGGTCAATGTTTTGATTCGCACATCAATACGGCCGGAAAATTTTGGCACTTGAGCATGCAAGGAATCAGAGGTCACTATTTTATCAGGAAGAGTAATAAAATTGTAGGGTGCTGTTGCAGGGGCTCTTTCTTTAAAATTTCTGTAACTATTTTTTTTGTTTACCTGATTCTTTTGTTGCCATTTTTTTTGGTTACTTGATTGTTGGATCTTATTTTTTATCTCACTATTATATATCACTTTATGCCACACATCTTGATAGATGATTCCATCTATCCTATCATCATTATCCAATGAAATCATATGCTCATTTGATTCATCAATCGTTATGGTTTCATTTAGCGAATATCCTGCCTTTAATTGGATAGTGTATGATTTTCCATCAGCTATTAGCTTTGCCTTATCACCATGACCTTCTATTTTTCTCATATTAATTCTTATTTGTCATATCAGTAAATTCTATCAATCGGTAGTCTACATAGCCAGCTTGACCCGTGATCTGATCATAGCCAATGATCTGATGTTGCGTAATACCTATGCGGGCGACAGAAGCAAAATCGACATTTTTTGTTTTGATTTTCTTAGCTAATTCTGGCCTAAGCATCATCTTAGATTCTTGGAAGTCCTTACTATTATTATCATTCCGAATCCGATAGCTCAAACCCTTATGATTTCTCCAGATCCTACAATCTTTACATTTATTGAATAGCCATATTTGCTGTATATCCATAATAATAAAATTTTCAGGATCAGCATCATCAGACACCTTACCCGATGTTATCATACTATACTGTATGCCAGATGACATCAGGAAAATGGCATGACCTTTTTTGAATTCCTTTATCTGTGCAGTCACATCATTGACTTCTTCTATGCTGCCGCGACTGATTGCTTCTGTACCCATGTATTATAATTTTTAAGTAGTCTATTTTCGTCAGTTATTTCTAAGCTATCAGCACGTTGAATAATTTCTGCTTTTTTTTCACCTTCAGTGATGATCGCATACTGTCCTTTGAGCACACCTCTACCGATGCCCTTCTCTCCTCCAATAGCCAGATTGCCAGTCCATAGGTGCTTTAATATGTGCAATAGCAGCACTCTCTTATTGTGATATAACCATTGCCCCTCCTCTGAATCAAGATTATTATCGTTCATTATTTTCATCGATACATGAAAATAGTCCGAGCCTTCATTATGCCAGATGGGTCTAGTATTAAGTAAGGCTCCTCTGACTGTTCCTCCAGTGAATCGATCTATTTTGATTCTAGTTTGTGCCTTGGATAATACTGAAGGTTGATCCGATCTCTTATCAATCTCTACTTTATCCTTTTCTTGGTTTGCTATAGGTATTGTAGTCTCCTCTATGAGCAGAGTAGATTTTATTGCTCTGTTATTCGGCTCTGATTCGTCTACTGATCCAAAGAGTGACTTATAGAGTTGGCTTACATTACTTTGTTCTTTAAAATATTCTTCTATTATATCATGTGCCTTTTGACTGATTGCCCCCTTCAGTGCTTTACCAGTAATGATGGCAAAGGTCTGAGAATCATTATGATTTTCTGTTCTCATCTTATGTATCTTATCAGAGTCGTCCTTTCCATTACCTAAAGGCTGAGAATAATCAGCCGTAATCAGAGAAGACTTAATGCGGAAATAAGCGTCTATCTTAAACTGAGACTCTGCTATTGGTACTATCTTATATTCACTTTCTTGAAGCTTATCTGATGTAGCTTGATCTGGCTCTATATATTTAAACCACTTCTCTTGAGAAGCTTCCTCACTAAAATCCAGTGCCGTCAGCCAAGATTTAGAATCAACGACCGAAAATCTACCAAATCCATTCTGAGTCATGGCGCCTACACGAAGATCACTACCGAGTATATTGAGTACATTTTCTGCAAAGGATAAAAATTCCTTCCTACAAAAGCCCTCTCTAATCGTCACCTCAGCCATGAAGAGAAATCTATTTCCAGGTTGTAGCACCTGGTAGTCATATTTATTGTCGATTTGCTTGGTTTCCTTATCTATCTTTATTCCATCCTCTCTATTCACTTTCCACGCCTTTACACCATTCTTCTTGATTAATGCTCCATTATCGTCACATAGGCGAGCAGAGTGCATGATGATATGGCTTTGATAATTCTGTCCCTTATCAGTATTATATCCCCAAAATTGTCGAAAGCTTGGCGTATCCACTTTTTCTATTTTGGACATTCTATTTCTAATCAGCCCTGCTAAGCTGGTACCTGGTATGTAAGGAGTTTTATCAGGTAGCGTGATCAGATCTATGTCCGAATCATCTGAACGACCATTAGATATAAGGAGCGGTGTATTTTGTTGTAGTATTGCTTTAAGCAATATTTTTCCAGCCACTCTATGTTGCTTTTTTTCTACTTTATCTTCCATGTTGATTCCCTTTTAAAATTTTGCGTATTGTGTTGATATAGGCCTTCCATTTCGTGACATACAGTGATAACTGCTCATCTCTTTCCGGGATTCCGATTAACAATTTAATATTGATTGGTTCCAGTTTTGTTCCTGAGTCAGAATCTTTAAAATCAGTTAAAGCATTTTTCACATCAACTAATTTATCAGGTAGAAGACATTGTTCTATTCTACCTAATTGGCTACTTGTAAATCGATCAAGATGAGCTTCTGCGTCATGTTTAGCATTCTGGATTTCTTCAGTTATCGCAGTAAGTACTTGAACATTTTCAGCTGCATCCTTAATTATTGTAGATATCAGTCCCGGATGATTGTTTTCATCCTTCAATTTTTGAATCATACCATCCATCGACCATTCTGGTTTCTTGGGATCTTCGTCAATTTTAGATTTGATAGCCACCTGTACCGTTTTCATTTGATCTTCAGTATAAAAAATGACTTGCCCAAATCCCTCTACTCGCTTTTCACCGATCTGAAAGGGCATCGGAATTTGCTTACTGCTCTTCACCAAAAAGGTAGAGCCAGCGGCAAAAGCAGCCATTCTATCGGTTTTTATTTTCCAGTGTGCATTATATTGTTCCACATGAGTGTAAGCTACCGAGCATTCCTCTATTGCATTTATTTCATATTCTTTCAGATAGTCCTTAAGATTAGCTAGAGTAGGCAAAGCAATTCCATCAGCATTCAAAACAATTAAAGAACTCTGTAGTACCATGTAATGATTTGAATCGGTAGTGAAGTCGCAAACCTTCTGAGAGGATTTTTGCAGACAAACGACTGAGTCACCATATTGGACATATTTGCTGCGGCCTATTTCGCATTCCATCTCATTTCCAAAAGCAGTAATTATTTTCTTTAGTATAGCTTGCTCCCCTCTTATGGCTCCCTTAAAGACTGTATTCGCAGATATACTTTCGTAATAAAAGATGCCAGCATCCGCTGCGGTACTTTTACCAGCCATTCGATCATTTTTTCTAGTAGAGTGGAATGAATGAGATTTGCTCACTTCCACTCGTTTATGTTCATTATCTATCAGACCAGTTAGACTTTTTGTGATCTTAGCTTCTGAATCATTGTTGTCCTCAGTACTGTTTCTATTTTTATTCTTAGCTATGACATTGATCACGCTCTGCTGTCCATATTTTTCTCTTCTAAGAGATAAAGGAATATACAGCGCACCGTCAGGCATACTATTAGAAAAAGAGAGATCTCCGCTCAAAAGAATTTTCTTCAATTCATCCTGTTTATCATCGAGTTTTTTTGCTTGACTCATCAGAATTCCTCTGAGAATACTACCGGATAAGTAATCATGAGTCGAAATGGTATTCTTATCATTACCACTCTTTGAATTTATTACAGGCTGTGTATTCCATATGGTAACATCCAGTTGATTGAATTCTGAAATCTCACTAAGTTCATCACATACAGGTATGGTCTCAGCCTCTTTATCATCCTGTATATAATCTGCTATTGAGCAGCTCACATAGCCCAGACCTCGATTTCTACTTGTGCCTATATACCTTAGGTTATTTACACTAAGTTTAATATTCTCTAATAGGCTGCTGTCATCTCTACAATCAAATAATAACTCTATAGTACCAACGAAACAGTCTATCCTATCATCCCTTAACAAATTAAAATTACGTAAGCTACCTACCTTAGCAATACCGTCATCTGCAATTGCAGTTTGAGCTTTATTATAGCTGTAATAATCAATAATCAGATGTTTCCATAACTGGGCATGGTCATCCTCTTTGACCCAACTTCTGACTTTTCCATTTGCCTCAATGGGGTAAAAATTACCCACTTTTATGGTAGGCCTATTTTTCGTGTCCTCCACTCCAAAAACCATATTTTGGACTTTGACTACTTCAGCATCTGGCTTTTGCTTGATCTCCATGATTTCAGCAAAAGATTCGCGCAGTAAGCCTTTGAAGCGCCTACCGCCAATGAATGGGAACCCCAAATCATCATAAGCAAATATGCTATCTACAGTCGATTTGCCCTGACCGGTAGCGCACATCAGCATACTCTTAGGCTTGATCTTTATTGTATACTTCCTATTAGTCATTTTTGAGATTTAATAGCTGATGTGGATAAAAGTCGATCATATCAACCATGTCAAAATAAGGAAAGCTCTGTATATCCGTCAGCTCTAAACCTCTCGCCTCCATATGTAGTTCAAATAATTTTTGCTCGATGATGGACTTAGATAAAACGTCTCGTATATCCATAATTTTGTTTTTAGGCCATTTGGCATCACTGTAGACCATAGAGTGCAGCTTCTTTTTCAGCATGTTAAAGTCTGGTTCAATCTTTTCATTTGGCTCGCCAATCAAATAAGGCCCCCTCGATACAGACACTCCATTGTAGTCCATATAATGCCTTAGAATCAGATCCTCAAAATCACCACTGTAGCCTTCAGGAGAAATAATAAAATTGATCCAGTTCTTGCCTTCAATTTTCTTCTGTCGGTTCTTCACCTTAGCCTCCGCCGCCAAGTTCTCAGCCAGGTCGTAGGCTTTTGCAAATGGAAACTTCTTATTAACGATAGCTACGCCAGCAGAGCAAGAAATAGATATATCACCTACCTCAGAGGAATTCAATATTGCCATGTACTCTTCAGCAATCCACAGTCCTAGCTTACCATGACAGACTATGGTGATATCATCACCTGCATTGATAATGGGCCTAATTGGTAAAATATAATTTTCATTTTTTTTACTCAGCGATACTTCAAATTCAGTTCTCTCTCCAAAACCACCATCACTAAACTTTGCTGCTACTTTCTCTATTAGGCTCTCAAGAGAAACCGCCAACTTTCTTTTGATTTGCCTCGAAAATTCCTGAAAATCAGACTTATTTACTTTCGATATAAAATCTTTCCCCAGTCCATTACCATCAATGTGGACTACAGCTAGATAAGCATTATCTTGATCGGTTACGATTTCATCTATATCCTCTGAAAGCTCATATCCATCTGGCAGATTAATTTTAATCTTTCCTGCATCCCAATCTTCATATTCATTGACAAACTTATAATTAGAACGCTTCACCTGTAACTCCTTAGATACATAGCTTTTTCCTTGATCCATACTGACTTCCTGGGCCTCTCCAGACAACTTACAATCGCTGACAAAGCCAGTCTTAATTGGTCTATATAGTGTGTGTTGTTGATGTTTGTTCTTCGTAAGGCACAGCTGGATTTTTTGATTAGTAGATTGCCATTGTTGATCTAAGTCTTTATCTGTGATTTGAGTCCATCCAAAATTTAATTTTATACCACCAAATGAAATCAAAATATCTTTAGAAAACTTACAAATAAATGATTTCATTCCACTTTCTTTCTCGAAAGTAAACATAGCATTACCACCTCCGATGTAAACGACTTGTCCGCTTTCTCCAGGTGGATCAGATATGATATTCTTATCGACAATTATTCCACAGCGACTTAGGATTTCTTTCTCAAATACTTTGTATGCCAAGACGTTAGACGCTCCAATGTTGTCCTTCAGTTTAGTACTGCCAAACACATATTCCTGTTTAGCAGATATATCTACAAGTAATACTAACATAGTACATTAGTTAATTATAAAGTTGAGCACGGGGAAATGACTAAGGTTCAAAAGGTCATTGCTTCTAAGGTATATATAAGTTTTTATTACATATGCATCTCTATGCGAAAATTTTATTTTTTCTATTCATTTCCTATTAACCTACTCCATAAATAGCTCACGTGGTCTAAAATTCCAGGCTTAACAATTTCTACATAAATCACTGATTCTTGACTCCAAATTCCATAGTCATTCTTTATTTTAAGTCCTACCCTGTAATGTCCAGCTTTCTGAAACTTGTAGGACAAATACCTTTCAGCACCTACTTTAATATCGTCAACATACCACAAAAACTCTGCTGCAGAAATATCACATTTGAGCTGAGTGTGAAAGTTATAAAAGATTTTTTCTGGGTAAATTATTTCAGGAGTCTCGCACTTTAGGTCTTCTTTTATCCATTCTTCAATGCCATTAATAATTGTAACACTAGGACCCATTGGACGTTTACCCTTTCTACTGCTTATTAATCTGTGATCATAATTCTCAAATACTACGGTACGTACATCTAACTCTTCCCTAACTGAAGCATACTCATCTATCTTTAAGGCTCCATACATATACGGCAGTTCCATGACATCAATCAAATCTGCATGCAGTGATTCTCTTCCATCGGATCTCAGAACCGATAATAGAGATTCAACAAATGATGCTTCGTCGTTTGGCTTTTGAAAAACCGAACTGAACGGGAAACCTTCCTCAGCGTCGATGATCCTATCCTGTAAACCTACGAACTGGATAATGCGGTGCCTTTCATCACTCATAATATTTAGATCAGTAACAGCTCCACTGATATTGATAACACCTCTGGTTTCATAATCCGTGTTGACTGGGTAAAGGCACTTCAAGCATCCAAATTGTTCATCTAACCGTGCATGCTGGATAGCACCAATTTGTTCGCGATCATAGAATGTAGCTTGCATCGCAGTTACAGCACCTGCTGATATACCACCTACATAAATATAATCAGAATCAATATTCCACTTCGCCGAATTCTCCTTAAAATAGCCAATTGCAGCATACAAATCCTGCATCGCCAAATAGCCCGCGTCAGTAAAAGATAGTAATGATAAGGCTTGAATTCTATATTCTATAGATGCAAATGGAATTCCCTTTTTTGCCATCTCACTACCCAAGAATTGCATAGATCGCTGAGATTTGTCTCCTTTTAACAATCCACCACCGTGCATAAAAATGATCAAAGGATACTTAACCGAATCATTCTCTGGAAGATATAGATCATATTTCAAATGATCATTGTTGAAGTATTTTTCTAAATGTGCCAAGGATGGTAGAGACGTCTTAATATTTTGGTACCAATGAAATTTATTTAAACAGTTAATTAACTTTACCTCACTGTCGATAGAGAGATATACTTGGTCTTTAAGTATTTGTACTTCCTCGTCCTGACATAAGCCAAGTTGGTGGATGAATAAGATTGAAAACCATAGAATACATTTTTTCATGTTAGTTGCTTTTAGTTTTGTAAAGAAGTTAATTTTATGTTGGGACCAAAGGCATACCCTTTATAAGTAGCATTGAAATCATCAACATAAGTAAGTTTGTACCAATGGCCTTTTTTGCCATTAATCATTGCGAGTCTATTATCCACTTCAGTCACATAGACAGAGGATGCCTTTTTCATCTCAACAATAATAGTCTCTTGAGTAAGTTCAATATCAGTATAAGCCGGCTTTGATCTTAAGTTTAATCCCGTATGTCTTGTGTTGACTACTCCAGCTTTATTCGAGATGTCAGCTAGTAAAATTTCACTTTTATCACATCTACTGTCAAGTTCATCAATACCAAGCTGGATACAACCCGCTGAAAAGCTATAGCAATCTTTTTTCCGACTTATCCATCGACATCTTGATATAGCTCTGCGGACATCTATTTGGTTTATTTTAATACTTATCCCAAAGTATATTCCGCTCACCATCTTGGTGTGTTTTCCATTTGGGAGAAACACATTTGTGCGCAAAACTACTTTTCCATTAGAGGGTATCTTAACTTTATAGATATCCCCCTTTAGTATTCCATGCCCTATAGTCTCTATGAATTGGCTCACATTACCTACGGCCTCTGTCTCAGAATAATTTTTTAATTCCGATAAAATTTCTACGTAATACTTGTATTCATTACTCCAAAAAGATCTTTTTTTAACTATGATTCGATCGAATTTTTTCCGCTTAGGATATTGTATATGTTCAACTTGAATTTCCGGCTTTTCTTTTTTCACAACATACTCAATATAATCTTCTACTAAATACTCAGTGATTTCACATCGGTAGTTCTTATGAGCAATTATTATTAACAGAGCAATACTCATCCCAAATGATGCTATAAAGATGTTGCTCCAATAGATGGTTCTTCTTGGTCTTCTCATTGTTCCTTTTTAGTAAATCAATAAACTTTAATGAAGACAATTAGAACTATTGTTAGTATCTAATTATTGAAAAGTTGTTCCGCTTATCAAAAGTTGTCTCAATAAATAAACTCTGATGGCATGGTAAAAGTTCCGAATTAGAAAAATAGCTTTATTACTGTCTAATAAATAAGGTACTTGTAGTATCAACTAAAAAGTGCAACGTGATTAATTAATTTTGTTTTGCCTGAATTTTTCATCGTATGCCGATTCTGTCTTCCATGGGGTATATATTAAAACTAATAACTTCAGTTATATTGCAACCAATCCTATGCTATTACACAGCTTAGACTAAATGATTCGTTGGTATCTTTCATTCATTACTGGGTTATATCGAGCTGCTACTATTCATGGAAAATACAATGCTGAACGGATATTACTATTACCTTTTTTACTAATTTTGGTTCTCCCCTTTATCGATGAACACTTTCTTTTTGGACTATATCATATCCACAATATGATATCAGTTGACGCTGATTTTGGATTAACTTAAAGCCTTGGGTTTCACCCAGTACTGTAGTTATAGTTTTTATTCGCAAGCCTTTAACCTTTAGGATGTTCTCTACTTTCGAACATATTTGTGATCTAATTTTAGTAAAATCTCCATCTTTTGTTTTCTCTATATGGTTGTAAAAGTAAAAGCCTGTTACTTTCGCAACAAGCTTTCTAATGAGAGTGGAGGGATTCGAACCCCCGACCCCTACCCTGTCATGATGAGCGACTGGTCCACTTTCTGTGGAAACGATTGACTAAATGTCAATCGATAAGAAGTAAACCCTAACATCAGTCAGGGGTGGGCGGAAAATGTATCCCTTAAGAAATAGAAAAAGCCTGTTACTTTCGCAACAAGCTTTTTAGTGAGAGTGGAGGGATATGAACCCCCGACCCCTACCCTGTCAAGATGAGCGACTGGTCCACTTTCTTTGGAAGCGATTGACTAAATGTCAATCGATAAGAAGTGAACCCTGATATCAGTCAGGGGTGGGCGGAAAATGGAACCCTGATGAAATAAAAAAAGCCTGTTACTTTCGCAACAAGCTTTGTAGTGAGAGTGGAGGGATTCGAACCCCCGACCCCTAC